>Ga0157370_10002255_pt1 | contig 23422 bp, 17 predicted proteins | sample C35metaG_FD_113463 | JGI IMG/M metagenome (GOLD analysis project Ga0157370, IMG submission 113463) | Corn rhizosphere microbial communities from Kellogg Biological Station, Michigan, USA - C3-5 metaG | ecosystem: Host-associated > Plants > Roots > Rhizosphere > Soil | place: USA: Michigan...
AACTTAGTTTTATTAAGAAACTATTCCTGCTATAATGAAGTTTAAAATAATTACCTTTCAGAATGGAAATATGTTGTTTTGTAAAATAAAATAATAGGTTTGTACCATATTTGTACCACTACGCTGTGAAGTATTGATATACTTGGAATGTTATTTTTGAAGAGGTGAAATAATTTACTCCGTAGAGACGCACTGCAGTGCGTCTTTACAATTGAATATGAAAACCGAGTCATAAATGGCTCGGTTTTTTTTATGGGTAAATTTAGGATTATATTTAGGATGTAGACGCACTGCAGTGCGTCTCTACACTCATTCTGACAAAATGATAAATGTCATTTTCCATTCGGATTCTTTTTCGTAATATTACTATTGTAAATTTTTTTTGAATGAGAAAGATCAAATACAAGAAAGGGCGTAAACTTCAGCACATTACATTAGAGTACACAGGGTCGCATAAAGAGCACGAAACAGAAATGCAGCTTTTTGTGTATGATGATAATGATGTTGTAGAATATGATAAGTTTACAACTCTTGCCCTAAATTCTTGTTTTGATTATACAAAAAACAACTGGTTGAACATTCATGGCTTAAATGATATCAATCTTATTAAAACAATTGGTGCGCATTTTAAGCTGGATGATTTTCTTCTTGCCGATATTTTAAATACCACCAAAAGAACCAAGTTAGAAGAACAGCAAGACGTTCTGTTCTTTAATATAAAATCGCTTTTACCTTCTGAATACTCAGATAATATAAGCGTTGAGCAAATTAGTTTTATCTTAAAAGAAGGAGTTTTAATTTCTTTTCAGGAAAAACGAAGCGATTTCTTTACGCATGTCCGCGAGCGCCTTCGCACACATGCGGGAATTGTAAGAACTAAAAAAGTAGATTATCTTTTGTATTTACTTTTAGATGCCGTTATGGAAAACTTCTACATTACAATTGAAGATGAAGAAGATAAAATTGAAGAACTTATCAATTTGACAAAAAAAGGCGCAGATCCTGTTATTTTAGAAAAAATTGAAAATCATCGTGATAACTTTAATTTCTTAAAGCGTTCTATAGTACCGCTTAGAGATTCTTTGTACTATCTTAAAACCATTAAAGATGACGATGAAAACGGCCTGATTCAGAAAGATACGTTTAATTTCTTTATCAGACTACATCAAAAGAGTTTAGAGCTCTTAGAACAAATAGAATCGGATATGAGCGCATTAGAAAGCGCCTCAAACTTCTACTTTTCGGAACAAAGCCGAAAAATGAATGAAATCATGAAAACTTTGACTATAATTTCGGCCATATTTATTCCGCTGACTTTTATTGTTGGAGTATACGGGATGAACTTTGAAAACATGCCGGAACTTAAAACTCAAAATGGCTATTTTGTCGTTATGGGGATCATGTTTCTGCTGGTAATAGGGCTTATAGTCTATTTCAAAAAAAGACGCTGGTTTTAGCGTTTAATTATTTAAGAATTACAATTTAAAATACATAATGTTTAGTTTCAAAATATAAATTATGAGTAAAGCAGTATATATAGCAACCAGTGATCATAATAGTGGGAAATCAATTATTACCCTCGGATTAATGAGCATTTTGATTGGGAAGACGGCGAAAGTGGGGTATTTTAGACCGATTATAGAAGATTTTGAAGATGGTGAATTAGACAATCATATTGAAACCGTTTTGTCTTATTTTAATCTGGATATTAAGTTTGAAGATGCCTATGCCATTACAAAAAGCAAACTGATTAAAAAGAAAAACAAAGGGAAAATAGGAGATGTTTTAGATTTAATTATTGAGAAATATAAAAAACTTGAAGAGCGTTTTGATTTTGTTTTAGTCGAAGGAACTAGTTTTACAGGTGAAGGAACTTCTATTGAATTAGATTTGAATGTTTTAATTGCAAAAAACCTTGGAATTCCAACTATAATACTGGCATCTGGAGTTGGAAAAACTTTAGAAGAATTAGTAGATAATTTGTATTTAGTTTATGACTCTTTCAAAGTAAAAGATGTTGAGGTTTTATCCGTGATTGCCAATAAGGTACAACCTGAGAATATTGAATTGGTTACTAAGAGTCTGCAGAAAAGTCTGCCTGAAAATGTATTGGTAAATACAATTCCGCTTATCTCGAGTTTGAACAATCCAACCATGCAGGAAATTGTAAATGAACTTAATGCAAAAGTATTATTTGGAGGTAATTATCTGAATAATGAAATTGGGCATTTTAGCGTTGGAGCCATGCAATTGCATAACTATTTAGTGCATTTACATGATAATGCATTAGTAATTACTCCTGGAGACAGATCAGACATTATTTTAGGGGCTTTACAAGCTAATGAATCGGCTAATTATCCAACAATTTCGGGAATTATTCTAACAGGAAATATTGTTCCTGAAGAGAGTATTTTAAAGCTTATAGAAGGGCTTTCTGCAATTGTACCTATTATCGCTGTTGATGGCGGAACGTATCATATTACAAATAAAATTGGGAAGATAAAATCAGAGATTTATGCTAACAACACGCATAAAATAGAAACCTCAATAAGCACTTTTGAAAAATACGTTGATAATGACGCTTTATCTGAAAGATTAATCACTTTTGAAGCAGAAGGTATGACACCAAAAATGTTTCAATACAACATGGTTAAAAGAGCTAAACAACATCGTAAACATATTGTGCTGCCGGAAGGAAACGATGACAGAATTATTATTGCAGCATCAAGATTGATGGACATGAATGTGGTTGATATTTCAATTATTGGCGATAAAAAACAGATAGAGAATAAAGTAACAGAACTTGGTATTACACTTGATTTTTCAAAAGTGAATATTATAAATCCAATAGAATCTGAATTTTATGAAGATTATGCTAATACTTATTATGAGCTTAGAAAAGCTAAAAACGTAAGTATTACCATGGCAAGAGATTTAATGGAAGATGTTTCGTATTTCGGAACTATGATGGTGTATAAAGGCCACGCAGACGGAATGGTTTCTGGTGCAGCACATACGACACAGCATACTATTTTACCGGCGTTACAGTTTATTAAAACGAAACCAAATTCATCAGTAGTTTCATCTGTATTTTTTATGTGCTTAGAAGACAGGGTTTCTGTTTTTGGAGATTGTGCCATCAATCCAAATCCAACGGCTGAACAATTGGCGGAAATCGCAATTTCATCAGCAGATTCAAGCGCTGCTTTTGGAATTGAACCAAAAATTGCCATGCTTTCTTATTCTTCAGGATCATCAGGAAAAGGAGATGAGGTAGATAAAGTAAGAACTGCAACCGAGATTGTAAAACAAAAACGCCCAGACTTAAAAATCGAAGGCCCAATTCAATATGATGCTGCAGTTGACCGTGCGGTTGGAAAAAGTAAAATGCCGGATTCTGAAGTTGCAGGGCAGGCAAGCGTGCTTATTTTCCCGGATTTAAATACAGGAAACAATACTTATAAGGCAGTACAAAGAGAAACCGGAGCTTTGGCAATTGGTCCAATGCTGCAAGGATTAAACAAACCTGTAAACGATTTAAGCCGTGGCTGTACTGTAGATGATATTATTAACACAGTCGTAATTACAGCAATTCAGGCACAGGGAATGTAGATAATTGTGAATTGTTAATGGTAAATTATGAATTATACTTTGCTTTGAAAATTGCTTTTATTCCAATTTGAATTCGTTACATTAAAAATATAAAATAAAAAGTGCTGAGTCTTTTTAGAAAACTCAGCACCTTAGAAACTTAGCATCTTAGAATCTTTAAAAAAAATGAAAATACTTATAATAAACTCAGGAAGTTCTTCAATAAAATATCAATTAATGGTTATGCCGGCAAACGAAGTAATTTGCAGCGGTATGATAGATAGAATTGGTTTAGAAACGTCAAATATCAGCTTTAAAACAGCTTCAAATTCGTTTGAAGAAATACTGCCAATTCCAACGCATAAAGTAGGATTGCAAAAAGTAGCCGATATGCTTTTGGATCCTGAGACAGGAGTTATAAAAACGACATCAGAAATCACAGCAGTGGGTCATAGAGTAGTGCATGGAGGAAGTTATTTCTCAAATACAACCATCATTACCGACGAAGTCAAAGAAAAAATAAAAGAACTTTCAGAATTAGCTCCTTTACATAATCCGGCTCATTTAGTTGGAATAAACGTTGCCGAAGAAATATTCGCTTCCGCAAAACAAGTAGCAGTTTTTGATACCGCTTTCCATCAAACTATTCCGGTTGAAGCTTATAAATATGCTATTCCTAATTTTCTTTTAACAGAGCATAAAGTCCGGGTTTATGGCTTTCACGGTACAAGTCATAAATATGTTTCAGAAAAATCTATTAGTTATTTAGAAAAGAATTCAAAAATAATTACCATTCACTTAGGAAATGGTTGCAGTATGACCGCAGTTAAAGACGGAAAAAGTATTGATACCACAATGGGATTCTCGCCTGCAAATGGTTTGATTATGGGAACTCGTGCTGGTGATATTGATCAATCGGTTATTTTTTACCTGGTTAAAAATCTAGGTTATACGCCGGACGAAGTAAATTCTATTTTGTTAAAACAAAGCGGAATGCTTGGCTTAACGGGCTATAGCGATCTTCGTGATATTGAGTCAAAAGCATCAGAAGGAAATAAAGATTGTCAATTGGCCTTATTAATGAATGCGTATAGAATAAGAAAAACAATTGGTTCTTACACAGCAGCATTAAACGGATTAGACGCTATTATATTTACAGCAGGAATTGGAGAAAATTCTTCTTATATGCGTAAATTGATTTGTACAGATATGGATTATTTCGGAATTCAAATCGACGATGAGAAAAATCAAATCCGCTCAAAAGAAATCAGAGAAATAAACAGCTCAGATTCAAAAACAAAAATTTTAGTTGTACCAACTGACGAAGAGTATGAAATTGCGAATCAGGTTTTTCAGCTGCTTCAAAACTAAAAAATAAATCAATTTTTTCAAAAGCTTCTCAATCGAGAGGCTTTTTTTACGCTTAAAAATAAATATTTGTGAGTATCTTTGAATATAAATCCGAATATATTGAAATCGATACTTTTAAAATCAGTTTTCTTCTTTTTCATTGCTTTTCAAATTCAAGCACAAGAATTACTTCCCTTTGTTGAAAATTATAATAAATCAGATTACCAAGGCGATAATCAAATCTGGAATGTCGTTCAGGGTAATGATAAGGCCATGTATTTTGCCAATAACCATTATTTATTGCGATATGATGGTGTAATTTGGGAAAAATATTCTCTGCCAAACAAAACTATAATTCGTTCTATTTTAATCGAAGGAGATCGAATTTACTCAGGTTCTTATAAAGAATTTGGATATTGGTACCGAAAAGAGGGCAAAATGCATTATGTTTCGATTACCAAAAATCTGCGATTGTTTGATGAAAAAGATAACGAGGAAATCTGGAAAATTTTCAGGTTTAAGGATTCACTTTATTTTCAATCTTTTAATGATGTTTTTATTTATGATGGAAAACACATAAAAAAAATCAAATTCCCATTTTTAATATCTTACTGTTTTGTGATTGATGATGCTGTTTATGCAGCTTCTGTTAATAAAGGTCTGTTTAAAATGAATGGATCAAAAATTTCTAGTCCAAAAGGCTGGGACATTTTAAAAAATACTGTTGTTCATGCTGTCGAAAAGTATCAGGGCAAAACTTATATTTTTACGCAAAAGAAAGGAATTTTTACGGTTGAAAAAAATGGGTTACAGTCATGGAATAATCCTTTAAACGAAACATTAAAATCAAACGGAATAAACGTCGCCAAGTTTATTAAAAACAATAAACTTGTTGTTGGAACCGGAAATAAAGGTGTTTTTATTTACGATTTCAAAACAAATACTTTCAAGAACATTGACAGGAATAATGTTTTGATGAACAATTCTGTTTTAAGTATTGGTTTTGATAAAGAAGAAGACTTATGGCTTGGTTTGGATAACGGAATTGCTCATGTTGAGATAAATTCTCCAATTTCTTTTTTTTACGATAATTCAGGGATTTTAGGGTCTGTTTATTCGGTTGCAACTATAGATAAAGGATATTTGATAGCTTCAAATCATGGAATTTTTGAATTTGATTCGGGTAATTTTAAGATGCTCCCTAGCACTCAGGGACAAGGCTGGAATATTACTAAAATTGGTGATAAATATGTTATAGGTCATAACGATGGAACTTATTGTTATGAAAATGGTGCACTTACCAGAATTAATAATATAAGCGGAGGCTGGAATTTATCTAAAAGTATGATCAATGATACTTATTTTCAGTCTACCTATAGCGGCGTTGTGGCATACAAGGATGCATCGAAACTTAATGAAAACAAAATAATCAATGATCTTTCAAAACCTATAAAGTACGTTGCCCAAAATAAAAAAAATGAAATCTGGGCAGCAGATAATTACCGAGGACTATACAGAGTTTTATTTGATGATAATTATAAAACTAAAAAAGTTGAGAATATCACACAGCAAAGCAAGATCGCAAATGATTTTGGAGTTAAAATTTTCGAATTTAGAGATGAGATACTTTTCCTCATTAATAATGTCTGGTATACATTCAATTCGATCTCCAATAAATTAGAAGAAAACGAATTGTTTAATACTAATTTCAAAAACATTTCAGATATAGTAGCTATAGATCAGGATCACTTTATGGTGCTTCAAGATGGAATTTTGTATCACATATATTCGCATGATAATAAATTTGTCTGGAATATAATTCAGGAAAAGTATTATAAGGGAAAATTGATTAATGAAAATCTTAGGATTTTTAAAAGTCAGAATCATTATTTACTAAATCTGGATGATGGTTTTATTTCGCTTCAGTTAGAATATAAAAACAAACAAAACAAGGGGGTAAAAGTTGAAGCTTATAACAATAATGAGTTACTGCCTAACGATGAAAAAATAAAACACAATACAGAACTTAGAATAAATGTGATATCTGGAATTTATGGTGCAAGTAAACCAAATTTATTTTATCAGATTAATAGAGAGAAAAATTATATCCCAATTTCAAATGGTTCTATTGTATTAAACAATCTTGGCAGCGGTTCACATTCTATTGTAATTTTCAAACATGATGGAGCTAATTATGAAAAAGTTTCCAGTTTTGATTTTAAAGTAGCACAGCCGTGGTATTTTTCATTTTGGATGATTTTACTTTATTTATTAGTAATAGGAGCAGTGTTATTTTTCTATTATAAATGGAATAAACTTCGCTATACCCAAAAATTAAAACTACAGGCCGAAGAATTAAAGCATCAGCGCGAAATTCTGGAAATGGAATTAAAAGCCGAGAACGAATTGAATGTTCAAGAATATGAAAAACATATTTTAGAACTCGAACTTCAAACTAAATCATCTGAAGTTGCCGGAAAATCTTTGTCAATAGCAAAGCAAAGTGAGATGATAGAGAATATTCAGAATATTCTAAACTCAGAAAAAGATTTTAATAAGCTGAAAAGTGAAATTAAAAAAGCAATTAAGATAAATGAAGTAAATAAACACGAATGGGAGATTTTTGAAACGAACTTGAATCAAATTCACAACGAGTTTATTATAAATCTTTCTAAAAAGTATCCGCATCTAACTCCTAAGGATATAAAATTATGTGTTTATTTAAAAATGAACCTTTCTTCTAAAGAAATTGCACCTATGATGAATATTTCCTTTAGAGGTGTTGAATTACATCGATATCGCCTAAGAAAGAAGCTAAATCTAACACAGGACGAAAACCTGTCAAAATTTTTATTAACTCTGTAAGATTCGGCTTTATTTTTTACAGAATTTATATTTTTCTACATCAAAATTTATATAATTCCAATACATCATTACTACATCATAATGTAGTGTTAATGAAATTATTTTAACATTTATTACATTGATAATCATGTTAATATGAACAAAATTTAACATAATGATGTAGCTATGCTGTAGTGGTTTATGATGTACTACAACGTTGTAATTGCGTAATTTGGCTTCACTAACTTAAACGATTACAAACTGTATGAAAAATTTTATTTTTAGCTTATTTGTGCTCTTATTGTTGCCAGCTTATATGTCTGGACAGGCACAAGCAATTAAAGGAAAAGTAGTAGACAGCAGCGGAATGGGAATTCCCGGAGCAATCATTGCTTCATCTGATGCTAGAGCGACTGCTGATGCAGATTTCGACGGAAACTTTACAATCAATGCAAAGCCTGGAGACATATTAAAAGTCTCTATGTTAGGTTTTGATGCAGTTTCTGTACCGGCAACTGCCTCACCAATGACAATTACTTTACAAGAATCAGGTGACACTGCTCTTAAAGAAGTTGTTGTAATTGGATACGGTACAAGAAAAAAGATTGATAATACTTCGGCTGTGAGCTCAATCAAGTCTGAAGAAATTACCAAGATGAAAGTAATGAACGCTTCTCAGGCTATTCAAGGAAAAGCTGCAGGAGTTCAGGTGTCTACTTCAGATGCGCCTGGAAGTACTCCTTCTGTTGTAATTAGAGGAGCTGGTACAGCATTAGGAGGAAGAAATCCTTTGTATGTTGTAGATGGTATGCCTACTGATAATATCAACAACATTAATACTAATGATATCACATCTTATGAGATTTTGAAAGATGCCTCTTCATTAGCTATTTATGGAACAAGAGGTGCAAATGGTGTAATTATGATTACAACCAAAGCAGGTAAAGGTAAACTTACTGTAGATGTTGAAAGTTTTGCTGGATTTAGAACTCCTTTAAAAACTGTAAAAATGGCAAATGCTGACGAATATATTCGTTATAGTAATGCAGCTTTTGCTAATGATTTTCCCCAAGGGAGATTCTCTGCAAATCAGCCTTATAATACTAATTGGCTTGATGAGATTACGAGAACGGGATCTTACACTCAAAACAATATCGCAATCTCTGGATCTTCAGAAAATGTAAAATACTTTTTTAGTGTTGGAAATTATGAAGAAAAAGGAATCTTAAACGGATCTGATTATGGACGTACTACTATCAGAAACAATAATGAGTTTAAACTTTCTGAAAAAGTTAAAATAAGCCAGAATTTAAGTGTGAGTACTATAAAAAATACTCCAATGCCTTTAAGTGCATTTACAAATGCTTACAGACAATCTCCACTGGTTCCTGTACGTTATGCTGATGGAAAATATGGTGTTCCATTTATATCAAATGGTGTAGTAGGAGAAACTGGAGCTTCATTTAATAATGTTGGAAATCCTGTAGCTCAATTAGACTATACTAATGAGAAGCAGCAAACTGTTATGTTGCAAGGTGGATTAAAATTAGATTATGACATTATAAAATCTTTAAAATTTACTTCACAATTCAATGGAGAATTTTATACTTACAAACAGTATAATTATGTAGATAATATAGCTCTTTGGTCAGCGGCAGATCCAACTCGTGTAATAGCTGACTACCCAAAGGATTTGAATATAAATACTTTGACAAGAAATAGAGACCAGTATTTTAATTGGAACTTGTCTAATTATTTAACATATAATAAAGTTTTTGCAGAAATTCATGATGTTGAAGTTACAGCAGGTATTGAGGCAAATGTACAAGGAACAAGAGAAAAGTTGACGATTGACAGAAAGAATGTAAATGCAAACTCAAATTATTGGTCTTTAAAAGATGTTAATGTTGCAGGTACTGTTACAGGTCTTAAAGATGAGGCTATTAACCAAAGAAGACTTGCATCTTATTTTGCCCGTTTTCAATACAAATTGTTAGACAGATATTTGCTTACAGGTACTGTAAGACGTGATGGATCATCACAATTTGCTGAAGACCAACGTTGGGGAACATTCCCGTCAGTTGGTTTAGGATGGGTAGTTTCAAAAGAAAGTTTTTTAAGTAATGTAGAACAAATCAATTTATTAAAAATTAGAGGTTCTTGGGGTAGATTAGGAAATCAAAATGTACCTCTTAATACTCAGTTATTAACTTCTGGATTAGATTATTCAGGTTTAGGTTCTGGTACTACAATTAACTCTCAGGTAGACCCAAATTTATCTTGGGAAATTGTTGAAGAACTTTCAGGAGGTTTTGATTTTGAAGTATTGAATAGCAGATTAAAAGGTTCATTTGATGTGTATGATAAAAATACAACAAATACAATTTTGAATGTTAAGCCATATTCAACATCAGGAATTACAGTAGCTACACCAGCACATATTGGAGAAGTATCTAACAAAGGTTATGAAATTTCTTTACGTTGGGATGATAAAATAAATGAAAATTTAAGCTATTGGGTAGGAGGAAATTTTTCTCACAATAAAAATGAGCTTACCAGTCTTAAAAATGTACAGTTAAATCCAATTATTGGTGGAAGTTTAGGAAATGGTCAAAACACCAAAATTCTTGACAATACCTCAGTAGGACAGCCATTAGGTAGTTTCTTTATGTATGAGTACGCAGGTGTAGATCCTTCTAATGGTCAAATGTTGTATTATACAGCTAACGGAAATAAAGTTCCTCAAACAGGATTAGACGAACTTAAAGATAAAAAATATGTAGGTTCACTTTTACCAACTTCTAATTATGGAGTTACTCTAGGATTGAATTATAAAAACATTGATTTTTCTGTTGATGGTTACGGAACAGGAGGAGCAAAAGTGTATAATGGAAAAAAAGCACAACGATTTGGTGGTGAAAATGTAGAAGCTTCTATGGCTAATAATTTTTGGACGCTTACAAACCCGACAGCTTCTAATCCAGCACCATCTAATGTGACACCATTTGCTTCAACTTATTACTTGGAGTCTGCAGATTTCTTTAGAATCAATAACATTACTTTAGGATATAAACTTCCACTTAAAGAAGATAAATTTATTAGCTATTGCCGAATTTATGTAAACGCAATTAATCCATTTATTACACAAAAATTCTCTGGATTCTCACCAGATGTTGTGTCAGATGGTAAGTTAGTTGAAGGTACTCAAGGGGTTGAGTTAGACGCTTACCCATCATTGAGATCATTTGTAATTGGTGCTAATTTAAAATTTTAATATTATGAAAAAAATATATATATCAATGTTTGTGCTATCTGGATTACTTTTTTCTGGATGTTCAGATGATTTCTTAGATGTAGAACCAACAGAGGCTATCCCTGCAGATCCTAATTTGGTGAACAGCGATGCAGGAGCAACAGGTTTTGTAACTGCAATTTACAATCAATTTTTAGGATGGGAAATGTCTTCTTTTGGATGGAATGCCGTTTCAAGTATTATCAGTGATGATGCTGATAAAGGTTCTGATCCAGGAGATGCTGGTGGGGATAAAGATATTGTTGATGCTTTAACTTATAATGCTTCAACTCCATCATTTCAGTCTACCTGGAATGCTAATTATGCAGGAATCAATAGATGTAATCAAGCATTAGAGATGTTTCCTAAACTAGATAAGGCATCAGCTGCTTTAAAAGCAAGATTAGTAGGAGAAACGAAGTTCTTGAGAGCTTTTATGTATTTTACTTTAGTAAAAGGATATGGCGGGGTGCCTATTGTAGATCATTTGGCTCTTGTTCCAATTTCTGAAGAAGATAGAAAAATGCAATTGACACGTAAATCACCAGCAGAAGTTTATGCTTTTATAGAAAAAGACTTAAATGATGCTATCGAAGCTTTACCTTTAAAATCAGCTTATACTGGGGCAGATGTTGTTAGAGTTTCTAAAGGATCAGCTTATGCGTTGTTAGCAAAAGTAAGTTTGTATCAGAAAAAATGGCAGGCTGTAATTGACAATTGTGATAAAGTAACGGGTTATTCTTTAGTTTCTGATTATTCGTTACAGTATAAAAAAGAAGGAGAATTTGGTCCGGAATCTATTTTTGAAATTAATGGGGTAGGTTCTACTTCTAGCCCTGGATTTGGAATTGGTAATTATACAGTTTCTCAAGCGCCGCGTGGTGCCGGAGGTTGGGGTTGGGGATTCAACACACCAACACAAGGATTAGCAGATGCTTATGAACCAGGAGATGTTAGAAGAGCAGCTACTATTATTTTTAGAGGTTCAGTTTTATACGATGGAACACCTGTACCATCAACTGTAGCAAATCCAAGATATAATTATAAAGCATATTCATCAGCTTTTTACAATCAGGAGTTTACAGATACAAATCTTAGATATTTACGATATGCTGAAGTTATATTAATGAAAGCAGAAGCTTTGAACGAATTAGGAGATACTTCAAGTGCTATTCCTTTAGTAAATCAAATTCGTAAAAGAGCAGGTTTAGGAGATACTCCTTTTACTTCTCAATCAGATATTAGAAAAGCAATTTATAAAGAAAGAAGATTAGAATTTGCTTTTGAACATGACAGATGGTTTGATATTGTTAGAACAGGACAAGCACAAGCGGCTATGGCTGCAGATGGTAAAACTTTTATTGTTGGAAAACATGAGTTATGGCCTATACCAACTTCCTTCTTAAGAGAAGCAAATGGACTTTCTGACCAAAATCCTGGCGGTTATTAATCAAAATCTTAAAATCACTTCCCTTAGCATTCTAAGGGAAGTGATTATTTATTCAATATTTAAATTTTTATAATGATTAGAATTTCAGTTTTATTTTTAGCTTTTACTTTTTTTAGTTGTGGATCAAATGCAGATAAATCGAAAGAAAATGTACAGGAAAATACTTCTGGTGTTACTGCATTAACTGATGAACAGCTTATCGAGGTTGTTCAAAAACAAACTTTTAAATACTTTTGGGATTATGCAGAGCCTAATTCCGGATTAGCCAGAGAACGTTACCATCCTGATGGAGTTTATCCAGAAAACGATGCCAATATTGTTACAACAGGTGGTTCGGGTTTTGGGTTAATGGCATTGGTTTCAGGAATGTCTCAAGGTTATATTACTAAGGAGCAAGGTGTAGAGAGACTTAACAAAATTGCAGACTTTTTAGGCAAAGCAGATCGTTTTCATGGCGCATGGTCACATTGGATCGATGGAAATACAGGAAAAGTAAAACCTTTTGGAACCAAAGATAATGGCGGCGACTTAGTCGAAACTTCATTTTTGGTTGCAGGGATGATTACAGTTCGTGAATATCTTAAAGATGGGTCTGAGAAAGAAAAAGCAGTAGCACAAAAATATGATGCACTTTGGAAAGGTGTAGATTGGCAATGGTACACAAACAATAAAAATGTTTTGTATTGGCATTGGTCTCCTTCTTATGCATGGCAAATGAATTTTCCGTTAGAAGGATATAACGAATGTCTAATTACTTATGTATTAGCAGCGTCATCTCCAACACATACTATAGATGCAAAAGCATACCACGAAGGATGGGCAAGAAGTGGCGGCATTGTTACTTCAAAAACAAAATATAATATCCCGTTAGTTTTAAAACACAATGGAGCAGAAGAATACGGCGGACCTTTATTCTGGGCGCATTATTCTTATGTAGGATTAGACCCGAATCAATTAACAGACAAGTATGCAAACTATTGGGATTTGAATGTGAATCAAACGAAAATCAATTATGAATACTGTGTTGAAAATCCAAAGAAAACCGAAGGTTACGGACCAAATTACTGGGGATTAACAGCGTCATATTCTAGAAATCCTGATGGATCGATTGGTTATAATGCACACATGCCAAGTAACGATCAAGGTGTTATTTCGCCAACAGCATCAATCAGTTCAATTGTTTATACTCCAAAAGAATCACTTGCTGTAATGAGAAATCTTTATGAAAATCATAAAGCAGAAACCTGGGGAAATGCTGGTTTTTACGATGCACTTAGTTTAGGAAATAATTGGGTTGCAAAACGTTATTTAGCAATTGATCAAGGACCGGAAGTTGTGATGTTAGAAAATTACCGTACTGGATTATTATGGAAATTATTTATGAATGCACCAGAGGTAAAACAAGGTTTAACAAAACTTGGATTTAAATCTGGAAAATACGGAATCTAATTTTATGAAACATAACTTAAGCTTATTATTCCTGTTTATTTCTGTATTTAGCTTTGCGCAAAGTGAAACCTCAGGAAAAATAAAAACAGTTATTGTAACGAATAGTGAATTAGGCTACATATTGCATAAACCGTCTAACACAAAAGAGCAGAAGCCGTTAATTGTTTTTATTTCAGGTGACGGAGAAAAAGGAACAGACCTTGAAAAAGTAAAAATTAATGGTCCTTTAAAATATTTAAAGACACATGAGTTAGATGCTTATGTTTTGGCTCCGCAATGTAAAGAAGAGGAGAAATGGAGCATTGAATCTATTTATGAACTGATTTTAAAAGTTCAGAAGGAGAACAAAATAGATCCTAGCAGAATTTATGTTACAGGATTAAGTTCTGGAGGATGGGCAGCTTGGAATTTAGGGCTTTCATATCCTGATAAGTTTGCGGCAATAGTGCCAATTTCAGGTTTTGTTGATTTAATCGAATTAGAAAGTGCTTGCAAAATCGCTAACATTCCAACGAGAATTTTTCACGGATTATTGGACGATGTAGTAAAAGTAGATTATGCCATTGCCATTTATAAAGAATTAAAAAAATGCAATGCAAAAGATGTTCAGTTAACCATTTTTGATGATGCAGGTCATGACAGCTGGACAAGAGTTTATGACAACCCCGAAATTTATGAGTGGATGTTTAAACAGATAAAATTGAATACGAACAAATAAATAAAATAGAATGAAAAACAAATTAGTCTTACTTTTTTTAGGATGTGCTGTTTTGGGTTACGCTCAAAAAAAGAGCACAAAAAGTACAGTGAAAATTAAACCTAAGTCAGAGTTTGTAGCAGAGTTAATGTCAAAAATGACATTAGACGAGAAATTAGGACAGTTAAATTTACCAACATCTGGTGATATTACAACAGGACAAGCAAACAGCTCAAACGTTGCAAAAAATATTGCCGAAGGAAGAGTAGGCGGTTTGTTCAATATAAAATCAGTACAAAAAATTAAAGAAGTACAAAAAATTGCTGTTGAAAAAAGCCGTTTAAAAATTCCATTGCTTTTTGGTATGGATGTTATTCACGGTTACGAAACAACATTCCCAATTCCGTTAGGATTGTCTTGTACTTGGGATATGGCTTTAATTGAAAGAAGTGCACAGATTGCAGCAAAAGAAGCAAGCGCAGACGGAATTAACTGGACATTCTCTCCTATGGTAGATGTATCTCGTGACCCGCGTTGGGGAAGAGTTTCTGAAGGTTCAGGAGAAGATCCGTATTTAGGAAGCCAAATTGCTAAAGCAATGGTGAACGGATACCAACAACACGATCTTTCAAAAAATAATTCAATTTTGGCTTGTGTAAAACACTTTGCATTGTACGGAGCACCAGAAGGTGGTCGTGATTACAATACAGTAGATATGAGTCATATCAGAATGTTTAATGATTATTTCCCTCCTTACAAAGCGGCAGTTGATGCTGGTGTAGGTTCGGTTATGGCTTCTTTCAACGAAATTGACGGGATTCCTGCAACAGGAAACAAATGGTTAATGACAGATGTTTTAAGAAAACAATGGGGTTTTAAAGGTTTTGTTGTAACAGATTTTACTGGAATTCCGGAAATGATCGAACACGGAATGGGTGATTTACAAGCGGTTTCTGCTTTATCATTAAACGCTGGAGTTGAAATGGATATGGTTGGAGAAGGTTTCTTAACTACTTTGAAAAAATCTTTAGACGAGAAAAAAGTAACTATCGAAACAATCGACAATGCTGTTAAACTTATTTTAGAAGCAAAATATGATTTAGGATTATTCCAGGATCCATATAAATATTGTGATGAGAAAAGAGCAAAAACTGAAATCTTTACAGCAGACAGCAGAAAAGAAGCGCGTCAGATTGCAGCACAATCATTGGTATTGTTAAAAAATCAAAATCAATTATTACCGCTTAAAAAATCGGGAACAATTGGTTTAATAGGACCGTTAGCTGATGCTAAAGAAAATATGCCGGGAACTTGGAGTGTTGCTACTAAAATGGAAAATGCAGTTTCATTATTAGCAGGTATTAAAGAAGTTGCAGGAGCAGGAACAAAAGTTTTGTATGCAAAAGGAAGTAACTTAGATTACGATGAAACTTTTGAAACTAATGCTACAATGTTTGGAAAAACATTACACCGTGATGCACGTTCAAAAGAAGAATTGTTAGCTGAAGCATTAAAAGTAGCTCAACAATCAGATGTAATCGTTGCTGCCCTTGGAGAATCTGCAGAAATGAGCGGAGAATCTAGCAGCCGTACAAACTTAGAAATTCCACAAGCGCAAAAAGATTTATTAAACGCTTTATTAAAAACAGGAAAACCAGTTGTTGTAGTATTATTTGACGGTCGTCCGTTAGTTATTACCGAAGAAGAAAAAACAGTTCCTGCAATCTTAAATGTTTGGTTTGCTGGTACAGAGGCTGGTTATGCAATTGCTGATGTTTTATTTGGAGATGTAAATCCTTCAGGAAAATTAACTTCAACTTTTCCAAGAAGTGTTGGACAATTACCAATTTATTATGCGCACAAAAATACAGGAAGACCGCTTTCAAACACTGAAGGTAAATTCGAAAAATTCAGATCAAACTATATTGACGAAAGAAACGAACCTTTATTCCCATTTGGATTTGGATTAAGCTACACCACTTTTGATTATTCAAACTTGAAAATTTCTTCTGATAAAATGAATGCAAACGGAAAATTAAAAGTAACAGTTGATGTAACAAATACTGGAAACTTTGACGGAAAAGAAACAGTTCAATTATACATTAGAGATTTAGTTGGTTCAGTAACAAGACCAGTTAGAGAATTAAAAGGTTTCCAAAAAATAGCACTTAAAAAAGGTGAAAAACAAACTGTGACTTTTGATATCACGGTTGAAGATTTAAAATTTTATAATTCTGACTTACAATTCGTAGCAGAACCTGGACAGTTTGATATTTTCGTTGGAGGAAATTCAACTGCCGACAAGAAAGTTAGTTTTGAGTTAACTAAATAGTTGGTTTATTGATTAGTAAAGAGCCCTTCGTTTGGTTGACGGAGGGCTTTTTCATAAAAGAACATTTTTTATAAATTATAATTTTAAAATAATGAACACTATTAAAGCACTCAGAATATCACTTTTTTTGACCGTAACAATTGCCTTTCAATCTTGTGCTGTAAAAGAGAATGCAATAGTAGCACATCGAGGTGCATGGAAAAAAAATAATCTTCCTGAAAATTCAATTGCCTCTTTAAGACACGCCATCGATTTAAAACTTCCCGGTTCAGAATTTGATGTTTGGAGAACAGCCGATGATTCGCTTGTAATTAATCATGATGCGCATTATAATAAATTGCTTATCGAAGAAACAAATTATGCTGATTTAATAAAGTTTAAACTTTCTAACGGAGAAAAACTTCCAACCTTACACGAGTATATTACAGAAGGTAAGCGAAACAACAAACACACACTTTTAGTCTGCGAGATAAAACCTTCGGAAATAAGTAAAGAAAGAGGAAAAAAAACAGCACTAATGTCGGTTGAAACAATCAAAAAACTAAAAGCAGATAAAAATACCTGCTATATAAGTTTTGATTACGAAATTCTAAAACAAATTAGAGCAGTTGATTCCAAAACAGTTTTACAATATTTAGAAGGAAATAAGTCTCCAAAAGAAGTAAAAGCGGACAATATTAATGGCGTTGATTATCATTATTCATTCTTTAAAAAACATCCGGAATGGATTAAAGAGGCAAAAGAGAATAATATGATTCTAAATGTCTGGACAGTTAATGAAGCGGCTGATATGGATTGGATTATTGATCATAAATTCAATTATATCACCACAAATGAACCGGAACTTTTAAGCGAAAGATTAAAAATTAAAAAATAATCCTGAGCTTATACAAAACAAATCAAGAAATGAAAAAGATACATAAACTGTTGACACTGCCAATTTTATTTGTGATACTTTTCAATCACAATCTTTTGGCACAAAATTTAGGAAAAACAGAATGGTTTGATCCTAAAAAACCAGCCACTACATTTTGTAACCCAATTAACATTGGATACAATTATACTACCCATAATCATAACGGAATTCCTGAATCGCGCCGTTCAAGTGCAGATCCGGTAATTATTACGTATAAAGGCGAATATTATTTATTTGCGACCAATCAGGCAGGATTCTTTTGGAGTAAAGATATGTCCGATTGGAATTTCGTTTACGGAAGTTTTCAAAGACAACCGGGCGACGATGACCAATGCGCACCAGCGGCTTGGGTTGTAAACGATACTTTATTTTATGTTGGTTCAACCTGGAAAAGAGACCATCCAATCTGGAAAACAGCCGATCCTAAATCAGGAAGATGGACACGTCATGTAGATAAAGCAATGCTGCCAACCTGGGATCCAGCTATTTTTCAGGACGATGACAAAAAAGTATATATGTATTATGGTTCAAGCGGAAAACTGCCTCTAGTAGGAGTTGAGGTTGATTATAATACATGGCTTCCAAAAGGAAATCAAGCTGATTATGCAGAATTGTATAAAGCAACCGAGGTTGAAGATATTCAAAAAGTTTACGGTCAAGTTAAGGAAGTTGCCATTTTAGATCCTTCTGCTCATGGATGGGAGCGTTTCGGACCAAACAATGATATGGAACCTGCACCTTGGGGTAATTTTATAGAAGGAGCCTGGATGACTAAACACAACGGAAAATACTATATGCAGTACGGAGCACCGGCAACAGAGTTTAAAGGTTATGCAAATGGTGTTCACGTAGGCGATAATCCATTAGGGCCATTTACGTATCAAAAACACAATCCGATGTCTTATAAACCAGGAGGATTTGTAATTGGTGCAGGACATGGAAACACTTTTGCAGACAATTATGGAAATTACTGGAATACTGGAACGTGCAAAATTTCGATTAAAGACCGTTTCGAGCGTCGTATAGATATGTTTCCGGCTGGTTTTGATAAAGATGATGTAATGTATTCTATTACCTCTTACGGAGATTTTCCAATTGTACTTCCAACAAGTGAGCGTGATCAAACAAAAGGTGCTTCATCTGGATGGATGCTGCTTTCGTATAAAAAACCGGTAACCGTTTCTTCTTCCGAAGATTGTATGGAAGTGGAAACACACCGAATGGACAACGGCGGAAAAAAAGTATACGAGAAATTCTGTTACGGTCCCGAAAATTTAACCGATGAAAACATTCAAACCTATTGGTCTGCTAAAACAAGCAATGCAGGAGAATGGCTTCAGATGGATTTAGGCAGACAAATGGAGATTAAAGCACTTCAGATTAATTATGCAGATCATAAAGCCACTCAGTACAATAAAGCAATGGACATTTATTATCAATATAAAATATTCATGTCTGATGATGCTGTAAATTGGAAACTGGTTATAGATAAATCTAAAAATGACAAAGATGTTCCGCATGATTATGTAGAGTTAACAAAATCAATTAAAGCGCGATATATTAAAATGGAAAACATTCATAATGCATCTGGACTGTTTGCAATTTCAGATTTCAGAGTATTTGGAAATGGATTATTAGAAAAACCAAAAGCGGTTAATTCATTTAAAGTAGACAGAAATAAAGCAGATTCAAGAAATGCTATGATTTCGTGGAAAAAACAAAATGATGCAGTGGGTTATACTATTTATTACGGAATCGCTCCTGATAAATTATACAACAATATTATGGTGTATGGCGAGAATTCATACGACTTTAGAGGTTTAGACAAAGGAACAAAGTATTATTTTACAATTGAACCTTTTAACGAAAACGGCATTGGCACAAAAAATAAGATTATCGAAGTAAAATAGTTTTATTTTATTAAAATGGTAAAAACTCCAATTATAAATCATAAGGTTTGTAATTGGAGTTTTTTTTTGAGGAAAGGCTTTAGAAAAACTCTGACAGTTCTATAGAATTTTTGTTTCTTTGTAAGATACCAAAAAATGGAGTGTAACCCAAAACGCTATAAAAACTATGAAAAAAACGATTCTTTTAACTGCTTTAGTTTTAAACGGATTGACATTGTTTGCACAATCAAATGATGAAAAAAACATTAAATTATTTTACAAAAAAGCCTTAACCGAAGCAAAATGCTACTCTTGGCTGGAATATTTATCAAATGATATTGGAAGCCGTTTATCTGGATCAAAAGGAGCAGCAGAAGCGGTAGATTACACCAAAAGACAATTAGAAAATCTAGGTCTTGATAAGGTGTATTTACAAGAAGTTATGGTGCCTCATTGGGTTAGGGGAGAAAAAGAAACAGCATATATTTTAGACGGAAAAGTAAAAACTACTGTACCAATCTGTGCTTTAGGCGGATCTGTTGCAACTGCAAAAATAGGACTTACAGCAGAAATAATCGAAGTACAGGGAATCAAAGAATTAACCGAACTTGGAGCTGATAAAGTAAAAGGAAAAATTGTTTTTTACAACAGACCAATGAATCCTGAAAACATCGAAACGTTTACATCATACGGAGCATGCGTAGACCAAAGATATGCTGGGGCAAAAGAAGCAGCTAAACTTGGCGCCGTAGGAACAATTGTTCGTTCTATGAACTTACGTTTAGACGATTTCCCGCATACAGGAGCTCAAAGTTATGGCGATTTACCAAAAGAGCAATATATTCCAACGGCTGCAATTAGTACAAACGGAGCAGAATTATTAAGTAAATCTTTAAAAGCAAATCCAGCTTTAAAGTTTTATTTCAAGCAGTCTTGCGAAACGCTGCCAGATGTATTATCGCATAATGTAATTGGAGAATTAACAGGAACTGTAAGCCCAGAAAATATTATGGTTGTTGGCGGTCACCTGGATTCTTGGGATTTAGCAGATGGTTCTCATGACGATGGAGCAGGAGTAGTACAAAGTATGGAAGTGATCCGTATTCTTAAAAACTTAAACTATAAACCAAAAAATACCATTCGTGTGGTATTGTTTATGAATGAAGAAAACGGAGGAAAAGGCGGTGCCAAATACGAAGAAGTTTCAAAACAAAAGAACGAGAACCATATTTTTGCTTTAGAAAGTGATTCAGGAGGATTTTCTCCAAGAGGATTTTCAATTGAAGCTGATGACGCTAACTTGAAAAAAATACAGGATTTAAAGACTTTTTCGAGCCTTATTTAGTGCATAGTTTTACAATTGGACATGCAGGTTCAGATATTGGTCATTTAACGTCAAAAGCGATTGTTAAAGCAGGTTTAAAACCAGATTCACAGCGTTACTTTGATTACCACCATGCAGCCAACGATAAATTTGATGCCATCAACAAAAGAGAATTAGAACTTGGTGCTGCAACAATGGCTTCATTAGTTTACTTAATAGATCAAAACGGAATAGAAATTCCAAAAGCAAACTAAGATTTTAAAAATCGATATTATTAAAATAGGCTGTCAAAAATGACAGCCTATTTTTTTTTTTCGTCCCAGGAAATAATCCCAGAGGGATGATATATTTATAGAAAGAATTAGTTTTGTTATTGTAGAGCTCCAGCGGAGCGACATATAAATAAACAAAAATTACCATTTCACTCCGCTGGAGCTTTTTAGCTTTGTGTAATTGTTTTTCTATAAATATTATGCTTCTCCGAAGCTAAAATAATTTTGCTTTTTTATAATTAAAAAAAATGAAATAGATTTCAGCTCAAAATTCCGTAGGAATGATCATATTGTAGCAACGGATTTTAATCCGTTGAAAATAATAAACGAATTTCTAAAGTTACATAGGAACGATCCATATTCCATGCATTTCAAAAAATCAAAATTTCATCACAATCAAATAATACAAAAACGTAATTGGGATATTTGAGAGCAGCATTAAAATCTTAAATGCAATATCTTTTCGATATTCTGGTAAATGAATAAATCGATCTGTTAGATTCACTAACATGATACTGTTTACTATTATGGCAGAAGCGGCAAACGGCCATGCAATAACTAAAACATAAGGACTTTCGTTGGAAATAATATAAAGTACAAACAAGATGCTGCTAATAATAAAAGTACCAACTGCGAGTTCGGTCGATTGTTTTTCTTCAAAAGGTTTATTGCTGATAGTTTTCATGAGTGTTGTATTTTAAAAGTTTGCTGAATAGATTGAATAGACATAAAAAGCATTTTAGAAAAATCCAGATAATAAAACGGAAGTGCCTCTTTACCGCTTTTATATTGCTTAATGAAATAGTTTAATCGTTTCGGATAAAAAAGCGTCCCAGTTCCTATTACCATAAACAAATACAAACTTCTTTTTCCATTTCCCAAGAGATAATACTGCATTCCAATTTCTTCATAAACAGAAACTCCGGTATTGGTTAAAACATGAATAATATCATGATCTTCCAGTTTTTCCTGAATATCAAAATGATTCTTAAAGAGAAAATTTCCTAACCCAAATCCTAAGCTGTCTTTAGGATAATTCATTAAATCAGCTTTGTTGATGTTCCAGGGTTCGTTCTTCTTAAAATATTTTTGATACGGCTTTTTTGTGCTTTCGTACAGTCTTTCAATTAAATAATCTCTCATGTTTTGGTTGGTTAAAAGTTCTTTGAAATTCAAAGTAAAATAATAAAGAAAAAAGCCAATTAGTTTTAGAATTAGCTTTCTACTGATTTTTAATAATTGTCTATTATCGTTATAAGTAAGTCAGAATCGGCAAGGTCAGAAGGGGCAACTACTTTTTCCTCGAGCGGAATAGTATTACCATATCTTTCCTTTAGGATTTTTTGTATTCTGGTATCACTTAAATTAAAGTCTTTCAATTCTCTTAGTTTTGAAAGTTCGATTCCGGCCGCATTTTTATAAATTTTCCAAACCAATTCAGAACAATAGATTTTAGTATCCGTCCACTCAAAATAGGCATCGTATTGTTTTCCATCAAACTGCTGACTGTAATTTTCCATTTTTTGGAGTGTCTCCGGAGTCAAAACAGTTTTAGCATTTTTTAATCTCTTTACAACATATTTATTGTCTTTTCCATGCGTGATCCATTCATCCAACGGAGTAAGTTTTACAGGCTGTACAGCTTCAAAAACAAACCATTTTCCGTTAAGATTATAGATAATACCGCAATGAGAGAATTTCGAATTCGTAGCAATTCGTACCGCTTCACATTGAGGAGATTGCGAAGTTTGAAATATAATATCACCACTCTCAACTTTATTGACTGCCACATTTTCAATTTTCTTTTTCGAAAACGGATTATTCGGGAAAACTTTCATTGCCACAAACAACGCCAAGCCAAAACTCAGTGCGAATGTGATGATAAGGAAAATATATTTTTGCTTTTTCATATTTCAAATAAATATTAAAGTACTTTGAGTTGCAAAGTAAATAATAAAAAAAATAGTTACCAAATTAATGATAACTATTTTTAATATATTTTCTAACTGAAATTAG
>Ga0157370_10002257_pt1 | contig 23417 bp, 17 predicted proteins | sample C35metaG_FD_113463 | JGI IMG/M metagenome (GOLD analysis project Ga0157370, IMG submission 113463) | Corn rhizosphere microbial communities from Kellogg Biological Station, Michigan, USA - C3-5 metaG | ecosystem: Host-associated > Plants > Roots > Rhizosphere > Soil | place: USA: Michigan...
AGCGCGAGGACTGGTTCGACTCGAGGCTGATCATCTGGTTGACGGTGATCGCCGTGGTGGGCGGTGCGGCGCTCCTCTGGCGGGAGCTCACGACCGACCACCCTGTGATCGACTTCCGCGTCATGCGCCATCGGCAGATGTGGGTCGGGACATTGCTCGGCGTCGTCATGGGAGTGGGACTCTATGCGATGTCGTTCACGCTGCCCGTGTTCCTCCAAAACGATCTGCGGATGACGGCCGAGCAAACCGGCATCGCGCTCTTGCCGGGCGCGATCGCGACGGCGCTCTCGATGGCGGTCGTCGGCCGCCTGACCGACCGCTTCGATCCAAGAATCCTCATCACACTCGGCGCGCTCATCTTCGCGCTCGCCGCGTGGCAGTTGGCCCACGTGACGGGGCTGAGCGGCAGCCGGGACTTCTTCTGGCCGCTGATCAACCGCGGCGTCGGACTCGGACTCATGTTCGTCCCTCTCACCACCGTGACGCTGGCCGAGCTGTCGCCGCAGGAGTTGGCGCAGGGCACCGGGTTGTACAACTTCTTCCGGCAGCTCGGCGGCTCCTTCGGGATCGCCGGGATCGCAACACTGCTGGCTCGGTACACGGGCCAGCTTCGCCAGGTACTCGGCGACCACGTTGCGGCCGGCGACCCGGCCGCCCTCTCTCGCGTGAATTCGTTGACGAGCGCCATGGTCGCGCGCGGTGCGGATGCGTGGACGGCGCGGCAGCGAGCCCTCACGCTGATCGATCACCAGCTGACCGCGCAAGCGAGCGTGATCGCCTACAGCCGGATCTACGTGCTGAGCGCGTTGCTCATTCTGTGCCTCATTCCGCTGCTTCTCCTCGTTCGGCAGACGCGCGGAAGGGCGGGGGCGCACGCGATCATGGAGTGAGGTCTGACGGCTCGATAGATTGCCTGCATCCCGTTCACTGGAGCCGTCGATCGTGCCCGTGTGTCGTGCCTGCGCTGTCGCCGCCATCCTGTCGCTCGGTGCAGTGACGAACGTTGCCTTCGCGCAGGACACGCTGGCTCGCCGGCTTCCGCCCGTCGTCACGGTGACCCGCGACGTCGGCCGGTCGCCGCTTGATCTTCCATACGCCATCACGAGTCTGCGTCCCGATAGTCTATCGCCGGGGATCACGCATACGCTCCTCGAGCAAACCCTCGCGTTACTGCCCGGCGTGACGGTCGCGAATCGCACCAACCCGTCGCAGGACACGCGCGTCTCGATCCGCGGCTTCGGCGCGCGGTCGGCGTTCGGCGCGCGCAGCATCCGGATTCTTCGCGACGGGATGCCGCTGACGCTTCCCGACGGCCAGACGCCGATCGACTACCTCGATCTCGAGTCGGTGGGACGGGTCGAGGTCATTCGCGGCGCGGCGGCGTCGCTCTATGGAAACGCGGCGGGCGGCGTGGTCGATCTCCGTTCCGCCCCGGCCCCGGCAACTCCGTTCGCCGTGCAGGCTCGTACCTGGACCGGGCCGGACGACAACCCCGTGCGTACTGCGTCGCAACAACGCTTCGTCGGACTGTTCGGCGGGACCATGGGGCCGACGTCGTACGAGGGCAACATCGGGAGAACGCGCTCCGACGGATATCGTGCGTACTCGCAGCAGCGGCTCACGAACGCCTTCGCCCACGCTGCGACCAACGTCGGGGCGACGCAGATCGGATTTGTCGGTCTAGGACTGGACATGCCGGTGGCCGAGAATCCGGGCGCGATCACGGCGACACAATTCAGCGCCGATCCCAAGCAAGCCGACCCGCAGTCCGTGCTCAAGAAAGCGCGCAAGGCCGTGCACCAGGTGCAAGTCGGACTTTCGGCGCGACGCCCCGTCGCCGGCGACGGCGAGCTCTCGGCACAGGTGTACGGCGGCACACGAACATTGTTCAATCCGCTCACGTTCGCCGTCGTCGGCGTGGACAGGCGACAGGGCGGCGCGGCGGCCCAACTCACGGTGCCGGTGCCTGTCGCCGGCTCGAGCCATCGGATCAGCGTTGGCGCCGACGCGCAGTGGCTCAACGACGCGCGGAAGAACTGGGCGAACTGCAACGCCGTCGCTACGGCAAACGCGAGCTGTCCGTCGCTGCCGCGCGAAAAGGGCAATCTCACGCTCGATCAGCGAGAGTTGGTCTCGAGCCTCGGTCCGTACTTGCGCGATGAGCTCGAGCACGGCCCCTGGCGGGTTACCGCCGGCGTGCGTGCCGATCAGGTACGCTTCGAGGTGCGCGACAACTTCCTCAGGGATGGTCGCGACGACTCCGGCAGCAGGACGCTGCACGCCGTGAGCCCGATGCTCGGGCTGGCGTTGCGTCTCTCGCCATTCCACTCCGTGTATGCGAACGTCGGATCGGCCTTTGAGACGCCGACGACGACCGAGCTTGGCAACCAGGCCGACGGCAGCGCCGGTCTCAATCACGACCTGAAGCCGCAGTATTCCACGACCTACGAGACCGGTGCCAAGGGTGTTGCCGGCCGCGGCATCCAATACGACGTCGCCGTGTTCGACACGGAAGTGCGCGACGAGCTCATCCCCTTCGAGGTGCCCGGCGGCAACGGACGCACCTATTACCGCAATGCGGGCCGTACCAGCCGTCGCGGGGCCGAGCTCGGACTCAACGCCGAGCTGGGATCCGTGTCTCTGACCACGGCATACACGCTCTCGCATTTTCGCTTTCGAGATTTCGTAAACGGCGCGGCCCAGTACGCCGGCAACGCGATTCCGGGAATTCCGGAGCACCAGGTGCAGGCGTCGGCGACGTGGCGCGTCGGCCACGCCTTCGTGCTGGCCGAGGGCCTCGCGAAGAGCCGGGTCTTCGTGAACGATGCCAACACGCTGGCCCAACTCTCGGTTCCGTGCGCTCCCGCGAACGGCGCCATGGGTTCCAGCTGCCGGTTGCGCGATCCGACGGCATTCGCGGTCGCGAACCTGCGGGCCGGCGGGACGGCGTTGTTTGGGCGGGGCTGGCTCTCTCCCGTGATCGGCGTGCAGAATCTGTTCGACCAGCACTACGCGGGATCGGTCGCGGTGAACGCGGCCGGGGCCTCGCCGGCGACGACGAAATTCTACGAACCGGCGCCGGGCCGCACCTGGTTCGTCGGACTGAGCGCGGCAACGAGTCCCTGGTAGCAGCGGCTTCCGGGCGTAAGTAGCTTCTCACGCCAACCTCAGCCACGTCCGCGCCCGCATGGACCCTTCGACGATCGAGATTCGGCCCCTGGCCACGCACGCCGAGCGGCAGGCGTGCTTCGATCTGCAGCGCGCCACGTGGGGCAACTCGTTCAGCGACGTCGTTCCCGTGAGCATCCTCAAAGTGTGTCAGCGCATCGGCGGCGTTGCGGCCGGCGCGTTCTCGCGCGAGGGAGAGCTGCTCGGCTTCGTCTTCGGGCTCACAGGCGTCGAGCGTGGGCGAATCGTCCACTGGTCCGACATGCTCGCCGTTCGTCCCGACGCGCGAAACATCGGCCTCGGGCGGCGGCTCAAGGAGTATCAGCGGCACGCCGTGCGCGATCTCGGCGCGTCGGTGATCTACTGGACATTCGATCCGCTCGTCGCGCGCAACGCGCACCTCAACTTCAACCGCCTCGGCGTCCGTCTCGCGGAATACGTCGAGGACATGTACGGCGTCACCGACAGCGTGCTCCACGGCGGGATGGCCACCGACCGCCTCGTCGTCGCCTGGCCGACGCGCGATGAAGAGATCGACGCGGGCGTCGCGGAAGCGGAGCGCACGCTCGACTCGGCCGACTGCCGCCAGTCGCCGATCGCAACGGCCGAGTGGATCGCCGGCGCGGCGGGAGCGGCGATTCTTCCGCATTGCATTCGTGTCGAGATTCCATCGAACGCCGAGTCGCTCATCTACGATGCGCCTGACGCCGCCGCGGAATGGCGGCAGTCGGTACGATTCGGGATGCAATGGGGGCTCAACTCGGGCTACACCGTGAGCGCGTTTTTCATCGACGACCAACTGGAGCGCGGCTACTATCTGATGACTCGACAGACTCGCCCACCCATGTTGAACGGTCGGTCATGACCGTCCCCGCAAACGTCGAGCGCCAGTTTTCCAGCACGCTCGGCGCGCGGCTCATCGCGCTCCGCCGGGCCATTCACCAGCATCCGGAGCTGTCGTTTCACGAATCGGAGACGGTGAACCGTCTCCTGTCCGCGCTGCGCGAGCTGGGCGTCGACGACGTGCGCGTCGTGGCGACCACCGGCGTGGTTGCGCGCATCCCCGGACGTGATCGGTCGGGCCCTGTCGTAGCGCTGCGCGGCGATATCGATGCGCTACCGATTCAGGAAGCGACGGGTCTTCCATTTGCCTCGCAGGTGCCGGGCGTCATGCACGCCTGCGGTCACGACGTTCACGCGACGTGGGCCGTCGCCGCCGCGGCACTCCTCACCAAATCGCCGGCGGCGGGCGACGTGCTCGTCGTGTTACAGCCGGCGGAAGAAACGGGGAAGGGCGCCCTCGCCATTCTCGAGAGCGGCGCGCTCGATGGCGTGTCGGCGATCTTTGGCGGACACGTCGACCGCCGATTTCCGGTCGGTCAAGTCGTGGCCGACGACGGGCCGCTGGCGGCGTCTGCCGACGTCTTCGAGATCGAGGTCGTGGGTTCCGGGGCGCATGGCGCCCGGCCGCACGAGGCGCACGATCCGATCGTCGCCTTGGCCTCGATCGTCACCGCGCTGCAGACCATCGTGTCGCGGCGCCTCAATCCGGCGACGCCCGGGGTGGTGACCGTTGGCACCGTGCGAGCCGGCTCCGCGCCGAACATCATTCCCGAGCGGGCCTACCTGTCGGGGACGGTCCGCGCCGTCGATGCGGCGTCCCGCGAGCTGATGCTCGGCGAGGTCAAGCGGATCAGCGAGGCGATCGCGTCGGGGCTCGGAGTGGAGGCGCGTGTCATCCTCGATCGAGGCACGCCGCCGATCGTGAATCCGCCGGGTCCGACCGCGTGGGCTCGCGCGGCGGCGTCGGCCGTGCTCGGAGCTGAAAACGTCGTACCACTCGGGTTTCTCAATTTGGCCGGAGAGGACTTCGCTCATTACATGGAGCGGGTGCCCGGTTGCTTTCTCCGGATTGGCGCGTGCGAGCCGAACGGCCCGATCATCCCGGCGCACGCCCCCAGATTCTACGCCGCGGAAGAGACCATCTTCGTCGGCGCGGCCGTGCTCGCTGAATGCGCTCGCGTAGCCTCTCAAGCGCTGTCGGTAAGTAAATGATTCGATGGACGTTGCGGTCGTCAGCCGGGAACGTCCTTCAGGTGTACGGATTGATCCGGGAACAGACGGGTTTGGCGGGGTAACGCTAGCGGTCCCTTTGCGGCTGAGACAATCAAGTAGATGCCTGTTCGTCACTCATTGCGGTGGTGTGGTCTCGTTGCGCTCGGGATCCTGGCGGCGTGCGGCAGCGACGGACCCACAGGTCCATCGAATGGCCCGCCGGCCAGGCTCGACGCGCTGACCGAGCTGTCTCGCTCGGCCCTGGTCGGAACCGCCATCCCCGGTGGAATCACCGTCAAGGTGACGGACGCGTCGGGACGCGCCGTGCAGAATGCCGCGGTCGCGTTCGCCGTCACGCTTGGCAACGGCTCGACGTCGCCACGGGTCGCGACCACGGACTCGAAGGGGCAAGCCACCGCGACTTGGACGGTTGGCACGATCGTAGGCCAGAACGAGGTCACGGCAACCGTCACCGGCGTCAGCACGCAGATCAAGTTCGAGGCGACGGGAACACCGGGCGCCGTCGCCTCGATCGCGATCAGCCCCCCCTCGGCGCGCCTGCTGCCCAGCGCCGACACGCTGCGGATCACGGCGCAGAGCCTCGACTTGTTCGGCAACCTGACGACGCCGGCGCCCACGCTCCAGGCGCGCGATCAATCGCTGCTGTCGGTCGACGAGTCTGGTCTCGTACACGCGCTGCGACGCGGGTCGGGAACGTACGTGGTCGCCACCGCGGGGACCAAGAGCGACAGCGTGTTGGTGACCGTGCTGGCACCGGGACAATCCATCTGCACGGCGGCCGCCAACCCGATCGATCTCGCCGTGGGTCAAGTGATCACGGACGTCTCCGGGCAGGGATTCTGTGTCCACGCGTCGACGGCTGGTACCGAATACGCGATCGTACCGTACGACAACTCTGGCGTACCGAGTGCCACCGCACAGGTCGAAGTTCGCGGCCAAGGAGTCGTCCCGCTCGGACTGCCACTCGCCTCGCTGTATGCCGCTCCATCCATCCTGCCGACCGCCGGTCCGTTGGTGCCGGACGATGCCTTCGAGGCACGCCTTCGCGCTCGGGAGCGGGCCGAGGCCGGTCCTCGTTTAGCGAGCGCACGCACCTGGTTCCGAGCGCGGCGCGACGTGATCGCCGCCAATCCGGCGGCCGCCCTGGCCGTGCCTGCCGTCGGCGATCTCTTGAAGCTCAACGCCAACGCGAACGCGTTCTGCGACAGTCCGGACATTCGAACCGCACGAGTGATGGCCATTACCGACAAGGCCGTCGTCGTCGCGGACACGGCCAATCCCGCCGGCGGCTTCACAGACGCCGAGTACAAGTCGATCGGGGTGACGTTCGACACGTTGGTCGATCCCGTCGATCGCGCGGCGTTCGGCGCGCCGAGCGACATCGACGGCAACGGGCACGTCATCCTGTTCTTCACGCGCGCCGTGAATGAGCTGACGGCCGGCGGCTCGAACAGCGTCGTGCTCGGGTTCTTCTATCAGCGGGACCTCTTTCCCAAGACGGCCGCGCCGGGCCCATGTCCGGGAAGCAACGTCGCGGAGATGTTCTACTTGCTCGTTCCCGATAGCACCGGCGTCGTGAACGGCAACAAGCGGACGAAGTCGCAAGTCATCAACTTCACGGACGGAACCGTTGCGCACGAATACCAGCATCTGATCAACGCGTCGAGGCGCATGTACGTGAACGGCGCGGGCGAGAACTTCGAGGAGAAGTGGCTCGACGAAGGTCTCGCCCACGTTGCCGAGGAGCTCAATTTCTGGCGTGCCGCGGGACGAAGCCCGAGAGCGAACATCGACGCGTCGATGTTCAGCGACCCCAAGGCCGTCGCTGCCTACACGACGTTCGAGGCCAACAACTTCCGGCGCTATCAGACCTATCTGGCGCGGACGGAGACCCAGGCACCGGTAGGATCGAACCCCAATGACGACGATTTGCAGACGCGCGGCGCGATCTGGAATTTTCTGCGTTTCGCCGCGGATCACCTCGCCGCCGGTGCTGAGAACGCCTTCTGGTTCAATCTCGTCAACTCGAAGACCTCGGGCATCGCCAATCTGACGAACGGGCTTGGCTCGGCGCCTGCCGCACTCATGCGCGACTGGGCAATCTCGGTCTTCCTGGACGACAACGCCGCCAACGTCGACGGCCGCTTCCAGCAGCCGAGCTGGAATTTGCGCAGTGTGCTGACCGGGGGCGGCACGTCGACGCCGTTCCCGCTCGCGACGCGGACCCTGAGCGACGGGGTCGCTAACACCGTTCCGATGGCATCCGGCGGCGTGGCATTCCTGCGCTTCTCGGTGGGTAGTGGCCAACACGCGCTGCTCACGGTAACATCGAGTGGACAGCTGCTGCCATCCTCGATTCAGCTCGCGGTCGTGCGAATTCGCTGATCCATCCCGGCCATTCTTGCGCGGAATATGAACATGCGTACGCTACGGAATTCCCGCTTTGGGCCCGCGCTGCGGGCGCTCGTCGCGCTCACCAGTATCGCCTCTCTGACGGGGTGCCTGAGCCTGGACGTCGAACAGCCGTCGGACGCGCCGTCCGATCCCGCATCGGAGACGTTTGCCCCGTCGCTCGGTGTCGACATCTCGACGATGCAGCGCACGCCGTCCGGCGTGTATTACAAGAATGGTCCGCTCGGCGCCGGCAAGGCGGTCAGCGGGTTGGGAACGGTCATCGTGAGCTACATCGGTTATCTGAAGAACGGCGCGATATTTCAGCAAGGGGACAACGTCCAGATCGTGCTCGCCAACGAAATCGTCGGGCTTCAAGAGGGCCTGCAGGGCATGTTGGAGGGCGGAGAGCGCCTCCTCGTCATTCCATCGGCGCTGGCCTTCGGCTCGAGCACGGGCGCGGTTCCTCCGAACAGCACGGTGGTCTACGATATCGTGGTGCACTCCGTCCCATAGGCGGAATTTCGGCGCGCGCGCGGGGGCGGATCCAGCGAGATCCGCCCCCTTTTTGTAGCTTATGCCGAGTACCACGCACCGTCATCTCGACTCTCCCCCGATTCTCGCCGCATGCGAACACTCACGCTCATCGCCGCCGCCGCGACTACTGTCGCCGCGCACCTCGCTGCCGCTCAAACATTTCCGACCGGCGATCCCGTCATCAAGCGAATCTGGTCGCTCGGCATGGACAGCTCGCGCACGTATCCGCTTTCCCAAGCGCTGTTCGATTCGCTCGGACCGCGGCTCATGGGTGCGCCCAACCTCAAAGCCGCACAGGACTGGTTGGTCAAGACTTATACGTCGTGGGGGATCGACGCCAAGAACGAGCGCTATGGTACGTGGCGCGGCTGGCGCCGCGGGTACTCGCACATCGATCTCATCGAGCCGCGCGTCCGGTCGCTCGAGGGCACAATGGTGGGATACAGCCCGGGCACCGGTGGAAAGGATCTCACCGCGACGACGATCGTGCTGCCGCGGTTCAGGGACAGCACGGAGTTCGTGGCGTGGCTCCCGCAAGCCAAGGGTAAACTGGTACTCGCGTCGGCACCGATGCCGACTTGCCGCCCGCCGGAGGATTGGGCGGAGAACGCGACACCCGCGTCGCAGCTCCGGATGGATTCGCTCGCCGTGGCCGTCCAGACCGAGTGGGCACCAGCGCGCGGTCCCAACGTGGCGCCGGGCGGCGGCGGCATTCGCGGCACCGGCTACAGTCTGGCGCTTGGCGGTGGAACGCTCGGCATACGACTCGAGGAGGCGGGCGCGGCGGGGCTGATCACGTCGCGACCAAAGCTCTCATTCCGAATTCCGAATCCCACTGCCGCCGCCGGCGGTCGCGGAAGCGGCGGCTTCGGCGGCGGTCCGAACGGAACCGGCGGCTGGGGCACAATGGAGATTTTCGAGACCTACGACACCAAGGCGCCGACGATCGCGCTGAGCTGCGAGGATTACGGGCTCGTATTCCGGCTGACGGAGAACCACCAGAACCCGAAGCTGCGACTGAACCTCGATGCGCAGCTGCTCGGCGAACAGCCGGTGTTCAACACGATCGCGCGAATTCCCGGAACCGAGAGGCCGAACGAGTACGTGATGCTGTCGGCGCACTTCGATTCGTGGGACGGATCGTCCGGCGCCACCGACAACGGCACCGGCACGATCACGATGATGGAGGCGATGCGGATTCTCAAACACGTATATCCTCATCCGAAGCGCACGATCCTCGTCGGTCACTGGAGCGGCGAAGAGGAGGGCGAGGTCGGTTCGGCGGCGTTCCGCGAAGATCATCCGGAGGTGATCAAGGGAATGCAGGCGCTCTTCAATCAGGACAATGGGACGGGACGCATCGTGCGCATGAGCGCCGGCGGACTGCCGGGTGCCGATCCGCACGTCCGCGCGTGGCTCGACGCGATTCCCGTCGAGCTCAAGACGCAGATTCAGTACGGCGGCGTCGGTGGCCCGGCAGGCGGCGGCAGCGACGACTTCAACTTCTCGTGCGCGGGTCTGCCCGCGTTCGGGCTCGGGTCGCTCAACTGGGACTACGGCAACTACACGTGGCATACCGACCGCGATACGTTCGACAAGATCGTGTTCGACGATCTCAAGTCGAACGCGACCCTCACGGCGATGCTCGCGTACCTGGCGTCGGAGGACCCGACGATGATCGTGCACATCGATCCCGACTCGGCCCGCGCGGCGTTCGCCGCCGCCAACCCGGCCGCGAACGCCGGCGGCCGGGGCGGCCGCGGATTCGGCGGCCCGCGTCCATGGCCGCGGTGCGAGAAGGCGCCGCGGTCGACCAATCCACGGTTGCGCTGACTCATTTGGAGATCTCTCATGACGCGTAGGCATTCGCTGGCGTTGGCGGCGGTGATGGCGGCGGCCCCGGCCCTGACCCTCACCGCCCAGGTGGGAACGAGCGATCCCGTCCTCGAGCGCATGTGGGCGCTCGGCATGGACAGCTCGCATACGTGGGATCTGGCGCAGACCTTGTTCGACTCCATCGGCCCGCGGCTCACCGGGACGCCGCAGGGGACGCAGGCCAGCGACTGGGTCATCAAGACCTACAAGTCGTGGGGCATCGATGCGCGGAGGGAACAGTACGGCACGTGGCGCGGGTGGCGTCGGGGCGCCAGCCACATCGATCTCATCAAGCCGCGCGTGCGGTCGCTCGAGGCGATGACGCTCGGCTATAGCCCGGGAACGGGCGGTAAGAATCTGGTCGCGGGCACGGTCATCCTGCCGATGGTGCAGGACAGCAACGCGTTCGTGAAGTGGCTGCCGAACGCCAAGGGCAAGTTCGTGCTCATCTCGGCGGCCTATCCCACGTGCCGCCCGGAGGAGGAGTGGGCGGCGCAGGCGACGCCCGAGTCGAAGGCGCGCATGGACACGACGATCGTCAAGCTCGTGCGCGACTGGACGACGCGCATCCGGAACACCGGGTATCCGGTCTCCGCCGGCAACCCGACCGGCAACCTCGGCGTGCGTCTCGAGCAGGCCGGCGCCGCGGGCGTGATCGAGTCGAATTTCGCCAACGCGCTCGGCGGTGCCTGGGGCACCTGGACCGTCTACGACACGAAGAACAAGACGACGCCCGCGATTGCAATGAGCTGCGAGGATTACGGTTTGCTCTATCGACTCACGGAGCGCAAACAGGGTCCCGAGCTCCGCGTCAACGCGGAGAGCCAGTCGTTGGGCGAAGTGCCGGTGTTCAACACGATCGGCACCATCCGCGGCACGGAGAAGCCGAACGAGTACGTCTTGCTTTCGGCGCACTTCGACTCGTGGGATGGGTCGCAGGGCGCCACGGACAACGGCACCGGCACCATCATGATGATGGAGGCCATGCGCATCCTGAAACAAGCGTATCCTCATCCCAAGCGGACGATCATGGTCGGCCACTGGCCCGGGGAAGAGCAGGGGCTCAATGGCTCGCGCGCCTTCGCCTACGATCATCCGGAGATCGTGCGGGCGATCCAGGCCGGCTTCAACCAGGACAACGGCACCGGCCGCATTCAGAGCACCTCCGGTGTCGGCTTGCCCAATGGTGGCGAGCACATGCAGCAGTGGCTCGCCAAGCTCCCACCGGCGTTCCAGCAGCAGGTGCACTACTCGGGAGTGGGCGCGCCGGCCACCGGCGGTACCGACAACGCTTCGTTCGACTGCTACGGCGCGCCGGTGTTCGGGCTCGGTGCCGTGGGCTGGGACTATGGCTTCTACACGCACCACACCAACCGCGACAGCTTCGACAAGATCGTGTTCGACGACCTCAAATCGAACGCCACGCTGGCCGCGATGCTCGCGTACCTCGCGTCGGAGGATCCGACGTTCATCACACGCGAGCGGGCGGATCTCACGGCGGCCGGGGCGGGCCGGGGTCGCGGCGGTCGCGGCGAACCGAGTGGGCGCGGCGCGATCAACCTCGCGATCAACGCCGCCGGCGGCCGCGGCGCCGGTGGTGGCCGCGGGAACGGCGCCGACGAGAAGGGTTGGGCGCGCGCGTGCCCCAAGGCGCCCCGCTTCACCGCCGATACGTCGCGCGTCACGACGTCCTCGACCAGGCCGTAGCCTTGGCCGAGCCGGTCTGGACGCCGTCGGCGGAGCAGGTCGCGCGCGCGAATCTGACGCGCTTCATCGCGGAGGTTCGCGCGCTCGGCGAGCGCACGGCCGGGATCACCGACTTCGATGCGCTCCACGAGTGGTCGATTCGCGATCTCGAATTATTCTGGAACGAGGTTCGCCGCTTCTGCGGCGTCATCACGGGCCCGTCTGATCCGGCCGTCGCGTGCGAGCGGGTACTGATCGGCCGCGACCGCATGGCGCCGCCCGACCCTGAGCTCGGACCGAAGTGGTTCGCCGGCACACGGCTCAACTTCGCCGAGAACCTGCTGCGATATCGCGACGATCGCGAGGCGATCGTATCGTGGAACGAGCTCGGCGTCTCCCGGCGTCTCACCTACCGACAGTTATTCGACGAGGTCGCGCGGATGGCGGCCGCGCTGCGTGGCATGGGTATTCAACCGGGCGATCGCGTGGCCGGCTTCATGGCCAACATTCCCGAGACGGTGATCGCGATGTTGGCCGCGACCAGCATCGGCGCGGTGTGGTCGTCCTGCTCACCGGACTTCGGCGTAGCCGGCGTGCTGGATCGCTTTGGACAGATTCAGCCACGGGTTCTCTTCGCGGCCGACGGCTACCGCTACGCCGGGCGCGAGCTCGACTGCCTCGATCGCGTCCGCGAGATCGCCGACCGGATTCCGGAGATCGAGCGCGTTGTCGTCGTGCCGTACTTGCGCGCGGAGTGCGACGTCGGGTCGCTGCGGGCTGGCGTGCTCTGGGACGACTTCGCCGTCCCCGCGGCCGGGCAGGGCGTGACGTTCGAGCACCTTCCATTCGACCATCCCGTGTACATCATGTACTCGTCCGGCACGACCGGGCTGCCGAAGTGCATGGTGCATGGCGCTGGAGGCACGCTGCTCCAGCATCTCAAAGAGCTCGTGCTGCACACCGACCTCCGGCGCGACGACCGAGTGTTCTACTTCACCACCTGCGGTTGGATGATGTGGAACTGGCTCGTATCGTGCCTTGCCGTCGGGTCGACGATCGTATTGTACGATGGCGCCTCGTTGATCCCCCATCGGCCGATCCTGTGGGACATGGCCGAGAGCGAGCGCATCACCGTGTTCGGGACGAGCGCCAAGTGGCTCGCGCTCGCGGAGAAAGCCGGGATCGAACCGATCGAGACGCACGATCTCTCGGCGCTCTCCGCGATCCTGTCGACGGGAAGCCCGCTGGCCGCGCACAGCTTCGATTACGTCTACGGGAGCGTGAAGCGCGATGTGCGGCTCAGCAGCATCAGCGGCGGAACGGACATCATCTCCTGCTTCGCGGGCGGCAATCCCATCGGACCGGTGTGGCGCGGCGAGCTGCAGAAGCGCGCGCTCGCGATGAACGTGCAGATTTTCGACGAAGCCGGCCGATCGGTCGTCGGGCAGCCTGGTGAGCTCGTGTGCACGACGCCGTTCCCCAGCATGCCGGTCGCTTTCTGGAACGACCCGGACGGATCAAAGTATCGTGCCGCGTACTTCGAGTACTACCCGAACGTCTGGCGGCACGGCGACTGGGCCGAGCTCACCGAGCACGGCGGCATGATCATCTACGGCCGGAGCGATGCCACGCTCAACCCGGGCGGCGTTCGCATCGGAACGGCAGAGATCTATCGCCAGGTCGAGCGCCTGCCGGAGATCGTCGAAAGCATCGTGATCGGCCAGGACGTCGAGGGTGAGGCGGGGACCGACGTTCGCATCGTGCTGTTCGTGCGTCTCGCCGAAGGGCTGGTGCTCGACAAAGCGCTCGAGGAGCGAATCCGCGCCCGGATCAGGGCGAACGCGAGCCCGCATCACGTGCCCAAGAAGATCGTTCAGGTGGCGGACATTCCGCGCACGATCAGCGGCAAGATCACCGAGCTTGCGGTGCGCGACGTGGTCCATGGTCGCGCGGTCAAGAATGTCGACGCGCTGGCGAATCCTGAGGCGCTCGAGTTTTTCCGGGATCGTCCCGAGCTGGCGACCTGAGTCGATCGCGCTCAGTCGCCGGGACGCGGTGGTTCCGGTTGCCGAGTGCGTCGGCGACGTCGCGCAACGCGCGCGAGGTAGACGATTCCCATACCGCCGCGGCCGATCTCACGCTCGAGATCGTATTCGCCGTCGAGGGCGGCAAAGCGGGCGATGTCATCGGCGTGCCCGGGCACAGGCATCGGCGATGCATTCACGAGGTATACATTATCCTCAACGGATCCTCAACGGCCATTTCGCGGAGGCCCTTTGCGCGAGCCCCGCGTTTCCTTAGCATTTCGAGAGTATACCCAACGGGAGACCGCGATGGCAACGCAAACCATGCCGATCGAAAGCGACGTCCACGACACCTTTCCGATCAACGGCACGGACTACATCGAATTCTACGTTGGCAACGCCAAGCAGGCGTCGCAATACTATCAAAGCGCCTTCGGCTTCCAGCTCGTCGCGTACCGCGGCCCCGAGACCGGGGTCAGAGATCGCGCCAGCTACCTGCTGACCCAAGGCAAGATTCGCTTCGTGCTCACGTCGCCGCTGGGACCGGATGGCGACGTCGCCGAGCACGTGCGCACACATGGCGATGGGGTTCGGGACATCGCCCTCTGGGTCGACGACGCGCGCGACGCGTACGCCAAAGCCGTCGAGCGGGGTGCCACGTCGGCGTACGCACCGCAGGCACTGAAGGACGAATCGGGCGAGGTGGTCTGCGCCGGGATCAAGATCTACGGCGACACGATCCACTCGCTGGTCGAGCGCAAGAATTATCGCGGCGTGTTCCTTCCGGGCTTTCACCCCCGCCAACCGCGCTACCGCGCGGCGCCGACCGGCTTGCTGCACGTCGACCATTGCGTCGGCAACGTGGAGCTCGGGAAGATGAACGACTGGGTCGGGTTCTACGAGCGCGTGATGGGGTTCAAGAATCTCGTATCGTTCGACGACGAGGATATCTCGACTGAATACTCGTCACTCATGTCGAAGGTGATGGCGAACGGCAACGAGCGCATAAAATTTCCCATCAACGAGCCGGCGCAGGGAAAGAAGAAGTCCCAGATCGACGAATACCTGGAGTTCTACGGCGGGCCGGGCGTGCAGCATCTGGCCCTGGCCACGGAGGACATCATTGCCACCGTGAGCGCACTGCGCGATCGGGGCATCGAGTTCCTCCAGGCGCCGTCGGCCTACTATGACACCTTGCAGGCGCGCGTCGGCAAGATCGACGAGCCGATGGATGCGCTGCGCGAGCTCGGCGTCCTCGTCGACCGCGATCCCGACGGCTATCTGCTTCAGATCTTCAGCAAGCCGGTGCAGGATCGCCCGACGTTGTTCTATGAGATCATCGAGCGCAAAGGCGCCCGCAGCTTCGGCAAGGGAAACTTCAAGGCGCTCTTCGAGGCGATCGAGCGAGAGCAGGCGTTGCGGGGGAATCTGTGAGCTCGGGTACTGGGTACTGGGTACTGGGTACTGGGTACTGGGTACTGGGTACTGGGTACTGGTACTGGGGTAAATCAGGATGCCACACCATGAATGGACTGAACGCCACGCAGATGGATGCTTTCACTTTGTGGTTCAATCCTGTTCCATGCACGGCAAGGTGGCTCCGCACGGTGCGCGAAGATCATTCGCAAGCAGCAATTCACAAGTAGAAACTAGCAATTAGCAACTACCCAACTTCCTATGCCCATCTACCATACGCTCGGCGAGGTGCCGCGAAAGCGACACACCGCATTCCGCAAACCCGGCGGCGGCATCTACGCCGAAGAGCTCATGGGGCACGAGGGATTCACGGGGACGTCGGCGCTCCTCTATCACGTGCATCCGCCGACAACGGTCAAGTCCGTGCGCCGAGTGAAGGAGACGCTGCTCGAGGCCGATCCAGATCAGACGCTGCGTCATCGCCATTTTCTCACGTCGCGTGCGAAGAAGGGCGGAAGTCCGACGCTCGATCGCATTCCGCTGCTGTTCAATCAGGACGTCGCGATGTCGTACGTCGAGCCCGACGAACAGGACGCGCACTTCTACCGCAATGCCCAGGCGGACGAGCTGGTCTACGTCGCCAAAGGCGCGGGCGTGCTCGAGTCGGTGTTCGGCGATTTGCCCTTTCACGAAGGCGACTACCTGGTAATCCACCGCGGCATTCTGCACCGGTACAGGTTCGACCGTTCGGGCAAGGAGACCGCCGATTCCAAGCTGCTCGTCATGGAGAGCCGCGGCCATGTGCGATGGCCCAAGCGCTATCGCAATGAGTTTGGTCAGCTGAAGGAAGGCGCGCCGTACTCGGAGCGCGACATGCGCCGTCCGCTGCAGCTCAACACGCACGACGAGATGGGCGATTTCCGCCTCTTGGTCAAGCAGTATGACGGGGTGAACGAGCTCATTCTCGATCACCACCCATTCGACGTCGTGGGGTGGGACGGCTACTTCTACCCGTGGGCGTTCAACATCTACGACTTCGAGCCGATCGTCGGACGCGTGCACCAGCCGCCGCCGGTGCACCAGACGTTCGAGGGCGACGGATTCGTGGTGTGCTCGTTCTGCCCGCGGCCGTACGACTTCGACCCCAACGCGGTGCCGGCGCCGTACAATCACAGCAATGTCGATTCGGACGAGGTGCTGTACTACGCGTCGAGTGAGTTCATGAGCCGAAAGGGAATCGAGTTCGGGAGCATCACGCATCACCCGGACGGCATTCCGCACGGGCCGCATCCCGGCCGCGCCGAGGCGTCGATCGGCGCCAAGTCCACGAACGAGCTCGCGGTAATGATGGACAGCTTCCGCCCATTGAAGGTGGCGAAGGCGGCGCTGGCGATCGAAGATCCGACCTATCACAAGAGCTGGATCGACGCGCAGCACGCCGGATTCAACCCGCCGACCACCTGACGCCGCCGAGCGTCAGCCGCGGGCGGTGAATGCCGCGATCGCGGTTCGCGCGTAGTCCGACAGCACCAACGAACCGCTCATGGCCGCGCGCTCCTCGAGGAGCCGGGGCCATTGCTCCGTGTCCGACCACGCGATGCGCTTGATACGGGTCACCGCGTCGGGGTTGGCCGCGGCGACCTTGGCGGCGAGCGCGTCGACGCTCGCGTCGAGCGATGCGACGTCGTCGCACAATCGCGCGTAGAGCCCGTGCCGCTCTGCCCACGCCGCGTCTCGCCAGTCGGCGTCGATCGCCATCGCGCCGAACGCTCCCGGTCCGATCTTGTGCTCGATCACCGGTCCCACGACGAAGGGTCCGATGCCCACCGCGAGCTCGCTCAACCGTAGCGACGCGTGGCTGGCGGCGATGGCGTAATCGGATGCGGCGACGATGCCCACGCCGCCGCCGACGACCTTCCCCTGCACGCGCGTGATGATCGGTTTGGGACAACGGGTCATGGCGAGAATCACGCGCGCAAATCCCATGAAGAATTCCTTTCCCTCGCCGGCGTCGCGGATCGCCGTCAACTCGTCGAACGAAGCGCCCGCGCAGAACGCGCCCGATCCGTAGCTTCGCAAGATGACGGCGCGGGCGTCGCCTCGCGCGCCGGCAGCGGCGATTGCTTCGGCGAGGGACCGCAGCACGGACGCCGGAAGCGAATTGCTCTTGGGATGACCGAAGCAGATGTCCGCGACGCCTCGCGCGAAGACCGACGACACTGCGCCGCCGGCGGTGAGTGGGGCGTGTGCGCCTGCAAGCGCGCCCGGAGTGCGATCACCGACCGACACGGACTCTCAACCCTCCGCGGATCGTGGTGAACATGGTGTTCTTCAGCGGATCGCAGCCGTTCGCCGAAGTGGCGCACGTGCCGCCGGCCTGCGCAAATCCCTGCCCGAGACCGGTGAAGCCATACGTGTATGCCGCCTCACCGAACACGGCGAACCGATCGATCACCTGTTTGTCGAGCCCGGCACCGAGCGTGATCTCTCCGCCATATCGGTGCTGTTCTCCCGTTGTTCCCGTGACGCTCGGCGAGATGTAGTGGATCGTGGATGGCCGGATGTTGATGTAGCCGAAACCGAGGCTGAAGCTCGGCAGAATGAATGGCGCCGGAATGCGAAGCCGAACGCCGGTCTCGATCTCCAAAACGGAGGCGTCGGAGGCCGTCGCCGACGTGGCGCGGGCCCCGTCGGGCGCCACGAAGTCGCCTAGGAAATGTCCCTCGTCGAACGGAAGGAGCCCGTAGTTGACGCCGAGACTGAAGCCGACCCGGCCGACGCCGCCGGAGCCCGACTGCCAGTTCTCCCACGCCAGGCCGTACGATCGGCCGCGATTCCAATCGGCCAGATTTCCCCGCGGGTGCAGCGGCGAGATCAGTCCACCCGTCAGGCGGACGTAATCCCCGGCGATCAAGCCGTCAGTGAAACGATCCGATTCAGAGGCTTGGTCCTGGGCCTCGGCCACAGTGGAAAGCGCCGCCAGCACCATGAGCAGACCAGTCGCAAGACGAGCACGCATGCATCCGTTCCGAGAGAGTTGTGAAGTGTACCCCAATCTACCCGCTGAGGTCGAATCGGCCATCGCGGTTCGCGTCGCGAGCGGCTTAGATTTACATATTGCGTCCGGCGATGGCCGCCGGCGCCTCAGTCATGGAGCGAAGAGGAATGGCCAATCAGGCCCCGCGGTCCGATTCCCAGCCGGACGACTCTGCCAGAACTGCGGAATTCGAGGCGCGGATCGCGCGTGGCGAAACCATCGAGCCAAAAGACTGGATGCCCGAGCGCTATCGGAAGCAACTGGTCCGGATGATGTCCCAGCACGCCCACTCCGAGATCGTCGGCATGCTGCCGGAGGGGAACTGGATCACCCGCGCGCCGAACCTCCGCCGCAAGATGGCGCTCATCGCCAAAGTGCAGGACGAGGCCGGTCACGGGCTCTACATCTACTGCGGCACCGAAACGCTCGGTGTCGACCGGCAGGAACTGATCGCACAACTGCTGGACGGCACCGCCAAGTATTCGAGCATCTTCAACTATCCAACGCTGAGCTGGGCGGATATTGGGTGCATCGGCTGGTTCGTGGACGGAGCGGCGATCGTCAACCAGACGATGCTCGCCAAAGCAAGCTATGGCCCGTACGCCAGGGCGATGGTGCGCATCTGCAAGGAAGAGAATTTTCACAAGCGGCAGGGCTACGAGATCATGGCCACGCTCGCGGCGGGCACGCCGGAGCAGAAGGCCATGGCGCAGGAAGCCGTGAATCGCTGGTGGTGGCCGTCACTCATGATGTTCGGTCCCCATGACGCCGATTCGCCCAACAGCGACGAGCTGCGGCGATGGGGCGTCAAGAAGAAGAGCAACGACGAGCTGCGCCAGCGCTTCGTGAACCTGACGGTCGGGCAGGCGAAGGCGATCGACCTCACGCTGCCAGACCCCGAGCTCCGCTACGACGACGCCACCGAGAACTGGCACTTCGGCCCCATCGACTGGGCGGAGTTCTGGCGCGTGGTCAAGGGCGACGGACCGTGCAACCGCGAGCGGCTCGCCGCTCGCCGAAAGGCGCACGATGACGGCGAGTGGGTGCGCGTCGCCGCGGCTGCATATGCGGCCAAGCAGCGGCGGTCGTCCGAGGCGGCCTGATTCCATCCCTCAATCGCGGCGGCCCTCGAGCCGCCGCCTTCGTGAACATGCCAGACTCGCACGACGAAACGTTGAAGACGCAGGGCGCCACGGCCGCCGATTCGCAATGGCCGCTGTGGGAGGTGTTCGTTCAGCCGCCCCACGGCGAGCCGCACGAACACGCCGGCAGTGTGCACGCCGTGAGCGCCGAACAGGCCCTGGAGAACGCGCGCGACGTGTATGCGCGTCGCGGCGAAGCGGTGAGCCTCTGGGTCGTGCCCAGCTCGGCGATCACGGCGTCGACGCCGGATGACATGGGGCCGTTCTTCGATCCGGGCAACGACAAACCGTACCGCCATCCGCAGTTCTACAAGGTTCCGCGGGGCGTTCGTGTTGTCTAATAGCCGCCCGGCCGCCCGATGAACGAGCACGCATCGTTCGCGTATCTGCTCCGCCTGGGCGACGATCGGCTGGTGCTCGGCCACCGCCTCTCGGAGTGGTGCGGCCATGGCCCCATTCTCGAGGAAGACATCGCGCTCGCCAACGTGTCGCTCGACCTGATCGGCGAAGCGACTCTGCTGCTCAGACTCGCCGGCCAGCTCGAGGGACGCGGGCGCGACGAGGACGCCCTCGCCTATTTCCGCGACGCGATCGACTATCGAAACCTGCTGCTCGCCGAGCTGCCGGTCGGAGACTTCGCGTTCACGATCGTGCGCCAGCTTCTGTTCAGCGTGTTCTCATTGCTGCAGATGGAAGCCCTCCAGGGGAGCGCTAACGCCGACTTGGCCGGCATCGCGGCCAAGGCCGTGAAGGAGGCGCGATACCACGTTCGGCACAGCGCTCAATGGGTGGTCACGCTTGGCGACGGCACCGATGAGAGTCACGCGCGCGCCCAGCGCGCGATCGACGACCTGTGGCGCTACACCGGGGAGCTCTTTCTGTCCGACGCAACCGACCAGGCCGTAGCGGCGAGCGGATTCGGCGTCGACCCGGCCACGCTTGCCGACCCGTGGCGCGCGCAGGTGGAAGACGTGCTGCGCCGCGGGTCGCTCACGATTCCGTCCGTGGCGTACATGCAGCGCGGGGGTCGCGACGGGCGGCACACGGAGCATCTCGGCCATCTGCTCGCCGAGATGCAGATCGTCGCGCGGTCGCATCCGGGGGCATCGTGGTGAGGCGCGCCATTCCATCGCGTGAGGAACTGCTCGAGATCCTCGATACGGTGAAGGATCCCGAGGTGCCGGTCCTGAGCGTGGTCGAGCTCGGAATCGTGCGCGACGCGGTCGCGGGTGATAGCGGCGTCGTCGTGACGATCACGCCGACCTACTCGGGCTGCCCGGCGATGCACGAGATCGAGACCGAGATTCGTCGCGTGCTGGAATCGCAGGCACTCGGTCCGGTCGAAATTCGCAGGACGTATTGGCCCGCGTGGACGACCGATTGGATCAGCGCCGCGGCGAGAGAGAAGCTCGAAGCCTACGGCATCGCGCCGCCCGGTCCAGCCGAATTTACGGAGCTGATTCCGCTGCGCCGCCGAGCGACCGCGATTCGCTGTCCGTACTGCAAGTCGGACGACACGGAGCAGAGGAGCGTCTTCGGATCGACGGCCTGCAAATCGATCTGGTTTTGCAATGCATGCCGGCAGCCGTTCGAGGAATTCAAGGCAATCTAAAATGCGTGAAATAGGGTCAGACTCCATTTCGCCCACATTTCGCCACACGGAGGGCGAAATGGAGTCTGACCCCATTTAGCGGCCGGTCGTGCGCCGCACTTGCAGCAACAAATCCTGGCAGCCCGCCGCCGGCGACGGCGTGATCGTCAGCGTGAGCTCGCGAGTCAGCTCACCGGTGTCGGGGCGCGTCCACACGCCTTTGACCGCCGCGCCGGAAGAGGAAGCCGCGGTCCATCCCGAATCCGACAACTGACGAGAGAAATGCGCGAGCAGTTGCACCGGCGAGAGCTTGGTTTCCAAACGCTCGCCAGACGCGTTGACGCCCGACGCGCTCACGTTCGGCGGGTAGCAGGCTCGCGAATTCATCGCGGCTCCATCGGGATTGAAGATGACGGGCAGGTCCGTCGCGAACGTGGTCGACGGGACGAATCGCACGCGGCTTTGACACGAGCTGCCGTAGTTCTCGACCGTCGCCGTCACCACGAGCGGTCCGCCGGACGAAGGCGCCGAATAGGGAACGATCTGCAACGATTGGCCGATGTGACAAAACACGAGGCTGTTGATGTCCGGCCCGGTCCCCGGCGCCTGGACGAACCCCCACCCTTGACTGGGAGCCACCGGCGATGTCCATCCCAGCCGGAGCTGCTCGCGCCGGTACGCGCTTCGAAGCTCGTCGAGCGGCGCCGTGACGGAGAGCACGACGACTGTGCGGCTCGAGGTCTCGACACCGCCGAGCACGCGCGCGCCTGGCGGAACGTAGAGATAGGGAACGAGGTCCGCCGGCACACGTCCGATGACGAACCCCGAGCCGCCGGCGCTTACAGATCCGTAATACGGCCGGAGCAGCGCTTCGACCAAATCGCGCGGCAGAGAGTCGGAACCACCAGGCCGGGCCGGTTGAGCCCGCACCAGCCCGGCATAGGCCATCGACAGCGCAATCGCGGCAACCCGGAAGTTCATGTTATCGGATTCTCGTGGTGCTGTTCAGACGGTGAGCAGCTCGTCGATGCGCGCCGCGATGCCATCGACACCCGGCAGCACCGCGTCGAGCAGCACGGGATGATACGGCATCGGGACGTCGTCGACCGCCATGCGGTCGACCGGCGCATCCAGATACCAAAAGGCATCCTTCGCGAGCGTGGCCGCGACCTCGGCGCCGAACCCCGCCGTGATGTTGTCTTCGTGAACGATGAGGCACCGTCCGGTCTTTCGCACGGAGTCCACGACGCACGCGCGATCCCATGGCGCGATCGTGCGCAGGTCGATCAGCTGGATCCGATTCCCGGCGTCGCCATCGACGCGCTCGACGGCCTCGACGCAACGATGAACCATCGCGCCCCAGCTCACGACGGTGAGGCCGTTGCCCTGAAGGAGCACCGCCGCCTTGCCGAAGGGGCCGACGTACTCGTCTCCCGGATAGCGCGCACTGCCATCGCTGGTCATCAGCAACGAGCGGTGCTCGAAGAAGATCGTCGGCTTGGCACTGCGCATCGCCGAGCGAAGCAAACCCGCCGCATCCGCCGCGTTGGACGGAATGGCGACCTGCCAACCGTACGCGTGGGCGAAGCGGACCTCGTCGCTCAGGCTGTGCCACGGATCGCCGACGTCCTTACCGAATCCGCCCGGCATGCGCACCACGATCGGCGCCGCGAACCGATTCGCCGTCCGCCAGCGCAGCGTGCCGCAGTTGTTCAACTGCTCGGCGGCTGGATCGGCGTATTTGCGAAATTGAATTTCGGCAACGGGCATGAGCCCCGAGATCGCCATGCCCACGGCGCGTCCGACGATGCCTTCCTCGGACAAGCTCGTGTCGAACACGCGCGCTGCGCCGAATTGTTTTTGCAGACCCTCGGTGACGAGGTGCACGCCGCCTTTGCGTCCGACGTCCTCTCCGAACACCACGGCTTTGGGATTCACCTCGAGCTCGTGGTGCAGCGTGCGCCGAATCGCTTCGGCAAACCGCACGACGTCCGCCGTCGATTCCGCGGTCGTCGTGCCATCGAGCGCGGCGCGCTCCGTCCGCGAGAGTCCACCGTACGCTTCGGGCGAATCGGCGGAGTCGTCGGCATGGACCCAGCGTGCCACCGTCGCCGGATTCGGAGCCGACCGCGCTCGCGCCGCGTCGAGACCGGACTGAACGTCGCGCGCCACCTCGGCCTCGAGCGACGCCCAGTCCAGCTCCGACATCAGCGCCGGCACGAGGTACGAGCGAAGGCGCGGAAGCGGGTCGCGCCTCGCGTCGGCGGCGATATCGGCCTCGGTGCGATAACCACGCTGGTTGTCGGGTCCCGAGTGGCTGGACAAGCGGGGGACGGTCAGTCGGACGAGTGCGGGCCCGTTCGCGCCGCGCACGTGGTCGACGCATTCGGCGAGCAGACGCGCCGTCTCCTCGGGATTGGTCCCGTCGCCGTCGCGCACCAGCAGGTTGCCGAACGCCGCGAGGTTTCGCGCGA
>Ga0157370_10002261_pt1 | contig 23404 bp, 19 predicted proteins | sample C35metaG_FD_113463 | JGI IMG/M metagenome (GOLD analysis project Ga0157370, IMG submission 113463) | Corn rhizosphere microbial communities from Kellogg Biological Station, Michigan, USA - C3-5 metaG | ecosystem: Host-associated > Plants > Roots > Rhizosphere > Soil | place: USA: Michigan...
AAGACCATTCGTTCCTCACCAACGGCTTTGTCAGCCATAACACCGAGGCCCGCCTCGGTCGCCTCGCGACCGAGCTGCTGCGCGACATCGACGCCGACACCGTCGACTTCGGCCCCAACTACGACGAATCGACCCAGGAGCCGCTGGTCCTGCCGGCGCGCTTCCCGAACCTGCTCGTCAATGGCACCTCCGGGATCGCGGTCGGGATGGCGACCAACATCCCGCCGCACAACCTGCGCGAGGTCGCCGCCGCGGTCGCCGCCTACATCGACGATCCAGAAATCGATCTCGCCGGCCTGATGGAGCACGTCAAGGGCCCCGACTTCCCCGGTGGCGGCATCATGAGCCGCGAGGGCATCCGGGACGCCTACGCCTCGGGCCGCGGCAGCATCAAGGTCCGCGCTCGCGCTCACGTCGAGCCGCTCAAGGGGGGCAAGGAGGCGATCGTCGTCACCGAGCTCCCGTTCACGGTCAAGAAGCTCGGCGACGGAGGCCTGGTCACGAAGATCGCCGACCTCGTCCGCGACAAGAAACTCGAGGGGATCTCGGACCTGCGCGACGAGTCGGACGGCTCCGGCATGCGGCTGGTCATCGAGCTGAAGCGCGGCGGTCCTCCCGCCAAGGTGGTGCTGAACAACCTCTACAAGAAAACCGCGATGCAGACGACCTTCGGCGCCAACATGGTGGCGCTGGTCGATGGAGTGCCGAAGACGCTGAGCCTGCGCGAGCTGATCCACCACTACGTGGACCACCAGCGCGAGGTCGTCACCCGCCGCACCCAGTACGAATTGCGCCGCGCCGAGGCCCGCGCCCACATCCTCGAGGGTCTGCTGGTCGCGCTCGACAATCTCGACGCGGTGATCGCGCTCATACGCGGCTCATCCGACCCCGATGCCGCGCGGGAGGGCCTGATCGCCAAATTCGAGCTCTCGCGTGAGCAGGCCCAGGCGATCCTCGACATGCGCCTGCAGCGGCTCACCGCGCTGGAGGCCGACAAAGTCCGCGCCGAGCATGCCGATCTGGTGGAGCGCATCGGCGAACTGCGGGCGATCCTCGGCGATGAGGCGAAGGTGATGGCGCTGATCAAGGAAGAGCTTGCCGAGATCGTCGAGTCCTACGGCGACGAGCGGCGCACCGAGCTCGCCCACTTCGAGGGCGACGTCGGGATCGAGGACATGATCGCCGACCAGCAGATGGTGATCTCGCTGACCGCCTCCGGCTACGTCAAGCGCTTGCCGCTGGCTACCTACCGCCAGCAGCACCGAGGTGGCGTCGGGGTGATGGGGATGAACATGAAGGAGGACGATTACATCGCCCACCTCCATATCTGCTCGACTCACGACTACCTGCTCTTCTTCACCAACAAGGGCAAGGTCTACCGGCTCAAGGTCTACGAGCTGCCGGAGGGTTCGCGCACGGCGAAAGGGAGCGCGCTGGTCAACCTGTTGCCCCTGCGCGAGGGCGAGAAAGTGATGGCTGTGATTCCGACCCGGGACTTCAAGGAGAACAAGTACCTGGCCTTCGCCACCGCCAAGGGCCAGTTCAAGAAGACCGAGTTCCTCGCCTACAACACGCCGATCCGCGCCGACGGGATCATCGCGATCAAGGTGCGCGACGACGACGAGCTGGTGCAGGTGCGGCTGACCTCGGGAGAAGACGACATCCTGATGGTGTCCAAGTCGGCCCATGCGGTGCGCTTCTCGGAGGAGGAGGCGCGACCGATGGGGCGCGACACCTCCGGGGTGAAAGGGATGAACGTGAGCGCCAAGGTCGGCGGCGAGGCGAACCGGGTGTTGGCGATGGACGTCGCCCGCGACGACACCGAGCTCTTCGTCGTCACCGAGAACGGCTACGGCAAGCGAACCTCGATCGCCGAATACCCGCGCAAGGGCCGCGGCACCAAAGGCGTCCTGACCGCCAAGCTGACCGAGAAGAAGGGCGGCCTCGCCGGCGCCCTGATCGTGCGCGAGCATCAGGAGCTGCTGTTCATCTCCCAGCTCGGGATGGTGCAGCGGACCTCGGCCAGCGGGATCTCGCTGATGGGCCGCCCGACGCAGGGCGTGAAGGTGATGAACATCAAGGACGACGACCGGATCAGCGCCGTCGCCCTAGTGGTCGAGTCCGGCGAGACGCCGCCGACCAACGGCGACGCGCCGGTGCAGGACGAGCTCGACTCCGGCGAGTAACCCGAGCTAGGCGGAGTCGCGCTTTCCCCGCCGCCCGGGGCCGTGCTTGACGATCGAGACAACGTTGTCGGCTTCTACGGTCTCGGTGACTTCGACTGGCGGCGTCTGGTCGGGGATGACATCCCCGACCGTCATCTTGCGGTAAGCCAATACCGCTGCCTCCAGCTTCTCAGGGTCGAGGGCGGCTCGAGCAATCAGCGCGCCGACGATCTCCGCTCGGGTTGCGTGGGCGTCCTCTGCACCCTCGACCAGCAAATCGAGGCGGTGGTTGACCGCCAGCGGCAGAGCCATCGAAGTCGCCTGTCTCCTCGAGTCCCGCAGCCTTTCGCCGCGGGGGAGGAGAACTATCTCGGACCGAGTGGACATGGCGCCGGGGGAAGGAAATCTCTATTCATAGGTCCAATATAGATACGCAGAACCTTTGGCGTACAAAGCCAGTACCCTCTCGCAACACAGTTTGCGTAAATCCTAAATCATTAAAAAGCGACCGGACGGAAAAACCGCAGAGAGGAATCTGGATGTCGGGCCGAGGGAAAGAGATTCTGAGGGCTCTGCGGTTTCCCTCTTTTGTCGCAAGCGGGGGAGCCGGGGCGGTTCTCCTGGTCTTGGCCAGGCATGCACGGCTCGCAGCTGTCTTGGCGGCTTTGCTCCCAATCGCCGCAGGCGCGATCCAGTCGAGGCTTGCCATGACTCGAGCCAGGCGCAAAGCGCCGCTCGAGGTGCGCCAGATGAACCGTGCCGAACGTGGCGTCGGACGGCTTTCCGCGCTCTTCGGAGTCGTGTTCGTGATCCTGGCGACCTTCGTATCGCCCGCGGTCGTCGTAGTGAGCGGTTTCGCAATCTCCTGCCTCATCGCGCTGCGCAGCCTCATCGTCGTAAGCGACAGCGCCATTCTGGAAAGGAAACGGAAGACCGGGGGCGGCAGCCCAGCGGAGGAATGGTCCTACGTCGAGCGCTGGGCGGAGCGGGCGGGCACCATGCCCAGCGCCCTCGCGCGAAAACTCTCGAAGCTGGCGACGGTGAATCCCCCCGCGGGCGAGTTCACCAAGCTGCGCGCCCTTCCCATCGCTCTGGTCGCGACGTGCGCGATCGTCTTCGCCGCCACCGGGGGGGCGCTCGCCTTGGTGGATCATCGCGACGGCTCGGCAACGAATATGAGCCCCCCGGTCATCGGGGGCGAAAAGCCCTCCACTGCGCCCCCGCTGGGCAAGACTCCGCTACCGGATGACGAGTCGAAGGAAGTGACCTATCAGCAGTCCTGCCCCGAACTGCCCGATCCGCTTACGATCGGCCACGGCTTGGGAGAGTTGTTCCACCACGACGGTGCCTTCAAGGCAGGCTGCGGAACCAAAGCGCAGCCGGTGCTCGAAACGGGTGCCTGGTTCTCGATCGGGATTTGCGCTGGCCGCCTGCGCTCACTCGCCGTTGCGGACTCTCGAGGTAATGGCGCGATTCTCTATGGTGCCGCGGCTCGGTTTGCTCTGGACGCCGCCCAGCGCAAGGAACTCGTTTCGGCCGAAGCGGTCGCCCCGGCCGGCGGCGACGTCTACGTGGTTGAAACCCTGTCCGGTTCCTATGGCTTTGCGCGCCAGGCCGCGACGTCCGGCGCAGGTGGGACCGAAGTGCGCAACTGCACGGAAGTGACCGGGACCGACCGACCCTTTGCGGAACTGGATCCCCCGATGCTGCTGCACTGGCGCGATCTGGTTCAGCGGCGAAACGCGTGGTCTTGGCCCGTTCGCGAGGACGCGCCTGGCGATAGCTTGGCCTTTGCCTCCTATCCGGATGGGGAGATAGTCGCGCATGGCGTCTGCGCCTCGGAGTTTTCCTGCTACCTGGAAGTCGACGGAGATAGATGGCCGGGCAACGGAACGAGTCATGTATCGCTCGAAGAATTCGACCCCTACGTACCACCGCCGGCCCAGTAGGACAGGGCGATCAGGCGGCGACCGGTAAGTACTGCTGCCAGGCCGGGGGGATGTTCGGGCTGGCCACCTGGATGAAGATGCTGGGGCCTGGGGCCTTGGGCGACTTCTTCGGGTGCATCTGGATCTCGTGGGGCAGGCGGTTGCCCTTGCGCCTGTTGCAGCTGGCGCAAGCGGCGACGATGTTTCCCCAAACCGATTTGCCGCCGCGGCTGCGGGGAATGACATGGTCGACGGTCAGGCCCGATTTGGTCGAGCCGCAGTACTGGCAGGTCCAGGCGTCGCGGGCAAGCACGGCGCGCCTGGTGATCTTGCGCCGGTGCGCCTCGCGCGGCACCCGGACGTAGCTGACCAGACGAATGACGTCGGGCCGCTCCATCGTCATGTGCTCGGAGTGGATCGCCCCCGCGCGCCGCTCGAGCAGCTCTGCTTTCTCCTTCAGCAGGAGGACAGCAGCTCGTCTCAACGTGCAGACGTTGATCGGCTCATACGTCGCGTTGAGTACAAGCACTCGTGCCATCCTGCTGGAGAATTCTACGCAGGCCGACGATGGAGTCGGGTGAGGGTCCGGCGGAGCCTCGCGAGCGGCCTAGTCGAGAGATTCCTCCCGAAGCGGTCCAACATAGTGAGCGAAGCGAACACGGGCCCAGCCGGACCCTCACCCGACTCCATCAATCGATCGGGTAGGAGCCGAGAATTCGGACCGACTCGGCCTTGGTTCGCAGGGCCTCCAAGGCTTCGCCGACCGGCTCGTCGCCGACCGCCCCTTCCAGGTCGCAGAAGAACATGTAGCGACCGAGGCCCTGGCGCAGCGGCCTCGACTCGATGCGGCTGAGGTTGATGCCGCGACCGGAGAACTCCTGCAGCGCCTCGACCAGCGCGCCGGGATGATCCGCCCCGAGCTCGGAGAAGACGAGCGAGGTTCGCCACGGACCCTCCCCGGCCGGCTCGGCTCCCGCGGGCGCGATCCAGACGAAGCGGGTGACGTTGTCGTCCCGGTCCTCGATCCCTTCGCGCAGCACCGTGCAGCCGTAGAGGTCGGCGGCGGCGCGAGCGCCGATCGCCGCCCATGGCCGCACCGACTCGCCGACCATGCGCACGGCCTCGGCGGTGCTGCTGACGCTGCGCCGTTCGACCCCGGGCAGGCTCTCCCGCAGGAAGCCGGCGCACTGCGCCAGCGGCTGCGGATGGGAGAGGACGGCCGCAACCTGCTCCAGCTCGACCCCCTCCCGCGCAATCAGGTGGGCGTGGACGCGAAAATCGTGCTCGCCGACGATCGTCACGGCCTCGGTGTCAAAGGCGAGCGTGTCCAAGGTGCTCCGCACGGACCCCTCGATCGAGTTCTCGAACGGCACCAGCGCCCGCTCCGCCTCGCCCCGCTCAACCGCCAAGACCGCGTCGTGGACCGTCGCAGTGCGCAGAGCCTCAGTCTCCTCACCTTCGGGCAGCGCCTCGCGCAGAGCGTCTTCAGTGAACGTCCCCGCTGGTCCGAGAAACGCGATTTTCATCTGATGGCGGAGGGTTGGGGTGGCTGGGGAGCGACCGGGGCCGACTCCAAGGAGCCTCGCGCGGAGTGACGAGTTGTGGAGAGCGGATGGAGGCGGCTCCGCTGGGGCCTCGCGAGGCGGCTCCGCAGAGCGATCGGAACCGCGAAGCGGTCAAACATGGTGCGCGCAGCGCACACGGGCTCCAGCGGAGTCGCCCCCATCCGCTCCTCGCATCGACGGCCAGTAGAGCGTCAGCGAAGCAAACCCAGGCCCCCGCACAACCTGCCCACCCTCCCTACTCATTCAAAGACGACGGTGTAAGACGCTTCGTTGTTTTCCGACACTTCCTCTCCGGGCACCGGTTCCGCTTCGACTTCCAGCGCAACTTCGCCCGTCGGTGCCGGCGTCAGCGGAATCGTCACCGTTTCTTCCGCCCCCGCTTCGATGCTGCTGATATCCCCGGTCAGGGTGTTGCCGTTGGCGGTGACCGAGACGGTGATGCCGTTCTCGGTCGATTCGCCCTGGTTCTGCACCGTCACTTCGACTTCCGGCGTTTCTTCCGCGCTCACCGCGGTGCTCCCTTCCGGCGTCAGTTCGGTGCCGTTGATGCTGACCCCGATCAGGCCGAGGCCGTGAACGCCTTCCGTTTCGCCGGTCGCCGCGCCGCTGACCGAGGTGAGCGCCGAGCTCACCGCGCTTTCGTCCAGCCAGGTCGAGCCTTCGGGGACGAATTCGCTCTTCGGCACGTCGTCGCCTTCGATCCCGTTGTCGGCGAGCACACCGTCGATTTCCGGCCGAGCGACGGACGCGTAGACGACGTCGCTGGCCGCCAGCACGTTCATCTGCTTGGCGATGATTTCGGTCGCTTTCTTCGACCCCGCTTCGCCCAGCGCGGTGCTGACCTTGTCGGCGATTTCGGTCATCGCCGCGCCGCGAAGCTCGTAGACGAGCTCGAGGGCGTTCTGGGCGCTGCCCATGTCGCCCGGCGTATCGAGACCGTCGACGCGGGCCACGTAGTTGTCCATCGCGCTGCGGTCGGCGTTGACCTCCGCGACGAACTCCGTCACCGAGAGGCTGCCCGGGTCGGAGAGCTTGCCGAAGAAGGACTTGCTGGTCTGGTCGGTCTCGTCGACGATCTGGGTGACGTTGCGAGCGTAGTCGCTGAGGGCGCGGTGCTTGCGCGCGTTGAGGCAGCCGCGCACGCCGAGCACGATCAGGATCAGGATCAGCAGGCCGGCGCCGAGCGCGAGCCCCCGCCGTAGCAGGATCTGCTGCCGTTCGGGACGGCGTGGCGGGCGCGGTCGGCGCCCCGGCCGAGATGCGAGCGAATCCTCCAAGAAGCAGGGAGTATGTCGCAGGAGGAAGCGGAATCGCGGCGAAGTCGGAAGAGCGATGGTCGGCTCCCTCGTTCTAAACCGCTTCCTGATCGAGCGCCGCATAGGCAGCGGCGGCTTCGGCGTCGTCTACGAGGCCTGGGACGGACGCCTGGAGCGGACCGTCGCGGTCAAGGCGATCGAGTCGCGCGGCGAGGCCGGCAGCCGCGTCCTGCGCGAGGCCCAGGCGGCGGCGCGGCTCAACCACCCGGGCATCGTCACGCTCTACGAGATGGGCGAGGAGGACGGCAACGCGCTGCTGGTCACCGAGCTGGTCGAGGGCAGCACCCTTGCCGGGCTGAGCCGCGAAGGGGCGCTCAGCGATCGTGAGATCGGCGAGATCGGCGCCGATCTCTGCGAGGCGCTCGACCACGCCCACTCGCGCGGCGTCGTCCACCGCGACATCAAGCCGCAGAACGTCCTCGTCGCTCCCGAGGGGGAATTCCGCGCCAAGCTGATGGACTTCGGCATCGCCCGGCTTGCCGACGGCGCCGCCCTGACCGCGCCTGGCGACGTCGTCGGCACCCTCGCCTACATGTCACCGGAGCAGGCCGAGGGCCAGACGGCCGGTCCGGAGGCGGACGTCTACTCACTGGCCCTGACTCTGTATGAGTGCTGGGGAGGCGAGAACCCCAATCGCCGCTCCACGCCCGCGGCGACCGCGCGGGCGATCGGCGGCCGCCCACGCCCGCTGCGACGGCTCCGTCCCGACCTGCCCCGCGAGCTCAGCGACACGATCGACGCCGCCCTCCAGCCCCGTCCCTCGCGCCGCCCCGCCCTGGACGAGCTCGGCAGCGCGATCGAGGACTCGCTCGAGCGGCTCGCCGACGATCTACCCCCGGTCAACGCTCCGTTCGGTCTCCGCCTGGGCGCGGTGGCGGCGGCCGCGACGCTCGGGGCCTGGCTGGCCTTCGGCCACCTGGCCGTCCTACCCTAGGATTTCCCGATCAGCGTTCTACGCAGCCTCGAGAGTCGGATCGAAGGCCTCGTCGAGGGGGTCTTCAGCCGTGCCTTCAGCTCGGAGGTACAGCCCGTCGAGCTGGCCCGCAAACTGGCCAAGGAGATGGACTCCCACAAGACCGCCGGGGTGGCCCGGGTCTACGTGCCCAACGAGTACACGGTCTACCTCTCGGCCAAGGACCGCACCCGCCTGGAGGGCTACGAGCGCTCGCTCGAGCAGGAGCTCTCCGGCTATCTCCTGGAGCACGCGCGGCGGCGCAGCTACGACCTGCTGACGCGGCCGACCGTCGCCTTCGAGACCGACGAGCGGTTGCGGCTGGGGGAGTTCGGGATCCAGACCCGCCTGGTAAAGCCCCCGGCTCACGAGGGCGAGGCCCCCGTCCAGGGGGAGGAGGGTCACACGATGGTCTACTCGGCGGTGCGTGGCGCCCCGCCCCCGGCCGAGGCGCCGTCGCACCGGGCCGAAGTGACGACCCGAGCCGTCGTCACCGTCGACGACCGTCGCTACGTGCTCGACGCCGAGCGCTCGACGGTCGGCCGCTCGCGCGACGCCGACTGCGTCCTCCGCGACCCCAACGTCTCTCGCCACCACGCCGAGCTGCGTCGCTCTCCCGGCGGGGAGTGGACGATCGCGGACCTCGGCTCGACCAACGGGGTCAAGGTCAACGGCCGCCGCGTCGGCTCGACCCGGCTCAAATCAGGCGACCAGGTGACGTTGGGGACCACCACCTTCAGGTTCGATGTCGAGAAGTGAATGCGCCCCGCCCTAATGACGCGGTCCAGGCACCGCTGGGCAAGAACGAGGACGCAGACCAGCGGTGATCTGGGCCCGTCATTAGGGTGCTGGCGTGGCCTATGACCCGATATCCGTCGCTCTGAAGTTCGGCTTTCTCGCCGTCCTCTACCTGTTCTTGCTCTGGATCGCGCGCAGCGCGCTGAAGGACCTGCGCGGCACGGTCGCGCCTGCCCCCGACGCGACCGGATTTCATCCGCTGCCCGCATTCGAGGGCTCTGCGAGCGGCGATGACGCCTGGCTGGTGGCGCTGCGCGGCGGCGGCCTGCGCGAGGGCGAGCGCTTCGACCTGATCGGCGGCCTCTCGATCGGTCGCTCGCAGGAGGCCGACCTGCGGATCGACGACCGCTACGCCTCCGGGCTGCACGCGAGGATCTTCTCGCGCGAGGGCCGCGCCTACGTCGAAGACATGAGCTCCACCAACGGCACCCTGCTCAACGAAGCCGAGCTGCACGGCGAGGCGGAGCTGCTCGACGGCGACGTGGTCCGGATCGGCGACACCGAGCTCCGCTTCGAGGCGGCCTGAGGCGCATGCGGAGCGACCGTGCACATCTGATTCTCCGGTCGAGGAGCATGCGTCGAAACAGGGGCGTCTCCTAGATGTTGCGTGTCGACGACCAGGCCTTCCGCACCGACACCGGTCGCCAGCGCAGCGAGAACGAGGACTCGCTTTTCGTCCGCGCGCCGATCTTCGTCGTCGCCGACGGCATGGGTGGGGCCCAGGCGGGAGAGGTCGCCTCGAAGACCGCGGCCGACGCCTTCGACCGCGACCTGCCGGAGGGCCCGCCCGGGCGCTTCCTGCGCGAGACGATCGAGGAGGCCAACCGGCGCATCAACGAGCTGGCCCGTGCCGATCCCTCGAAGGCCGGGATGGGCACGACGATCACCGCGGCGATCGTCGACGCGCGGGCCGAAGAGGTCGGCATCGGTCACGTCGGCGACAGCCGCGCCTACCGCCTGCGTCGGGGGAAGCTCGAGCGCCTGACCCGCGATCACTCGCTGGTCGAGGAGATGCGGCGCAAGGGGCAGATCACCGACGCGCAGGCCGAGGACCACCCGCAGCGCTCGATCATCACCCGTGCGCTTGGCCCCGAGCCCGACGTCGAGGTCGATCTGCAGACCGTCCCGGCCTCCCCAGGAGACCTCTTCCTGCTCTGCTCCGATGGCCTCACGACGATGGTCTCCGAGGATCGCATCGCCGCGGTCCTCTCCGCCGCCGGTTCGATGCGGGAGGCGGTGCGGACGCTGGTCGACGAGGCCAACGGCGCCGGTGGGCGGGACAACATCACTGCCCTGGCCTTCCGTCTCGGCGACGCCGCCGCACCGCTCGGCGAGGCTCCCGAGGACGCGACCCTGGTCGGGGCTGCCGCCGAGGAAGCCGGCCTCACCGCGACCGAGGTGCGCCGCCGCGCCGCCGCCGCGGCGGCCCAGGGCCGCCGCGAGCAGCTCGCCGCAAAGCCGCAACGCAGCCGCGCCCGCACGACGGCGAGGCTGCTCGCCGTCGTCGCGATCTTGGCCGCGCTTGGCTTCGGCGCCTGGTACGGCAACCGCCAGGTCTGGTTTCTCGGCACCGACGACAGCGGCCGCGTCGCCCTCTACCGCGGCCTGCCCTACGAGCTTCCCTTCAGCTTGAGGCTCTACGAAGAGCATTACGCGAGCCCGGTTCAGACCGGCGCGCTGCCGTCGAGGCGCCGCGACGCGGTCACCGGGCACGACCTTCGCTCTCGCCAGGACGCCGTCTCGCTGATCGAAGAAATCGAACGCAGCCAGGGGATTCCTTGAGGAGCGCAGCCCGAAACCGGGAGCTCGTCGCCCTGATCCCGGTCGCCCTGCTGCTCAGCGCCGGCTTCGCGGCGGTCTTCGCCCAGGAGAACGCCCGCCTCGGCAACCTCAGCCTCGTCTACGGCGCCTACTTCCTCGCCGTCTGCCTCGCCACGCACGTCTACCTGCGGATGCGCCTTCCCAACGCCGACCCCTACCTCTTCCCGCTGGTCGCGCTGCTGACCGCGTTCGGCCTGGTGATGGTCTACCGCATCGACGCGGGTCTGGCCCGCGACCAGGCCAACTGGTTCGTCCTCGGCCTGATCCTCTTCGCTCTGACGATCCAGCTCCTGCGCGATTACGACGTGCTCGAGCGCTACCGCTACACGATCGCCGCGGTCGGGCTGCTGCTCTTGCTGGCGCCACGATTGCCCGGCGTCGGCGAACAGGTCAACGGGGCCTATCTCGGCGTCAAGCTCGGCCCACTCGCCTTCCAGCCCGCCGAGTTCTCGAAGATCTGCATCGTCATCTTTCTCGCCAGCTACCTGCGTGAGAACCGCGAGGTGCTGATCGTCGGCGCACGCCGCGTGCTGGGGGTGACGCTGCCGCCGCTCAAGCATCTCGGGCCGCTGCTGGTCGTCTGGGGGGCGTCGATGTTCATGCTCGTCTTCATCCGCGACCTCGGCAGCTCACTGATGTTCTTCGCCGCCTTCCTCGCTCTGCTCTACGTGGCGACCGGACGCTTCTCCTTCGTCGTCATCGGCATGGCCCTCTTCCTCGCCGGCGCCTGGTTCTTCGCCTCGACCGTTCCCCATGTCCACGACCGGGTCGAGATCTGGCTCAACCCGTACCAGCATCCGACCGAAAGCGGGTACCAGATCCTCCAATCGATCTTCGCCCAGGCCGACGGGGGCCTCTTCGGCAAAGGCTTCGGGCAGGCGCTGATCACGATCCCCGGTACCCACAACGCGCTCTTGCCCGCCGCGCAGACCGACACGATCTACTCGTTGATCGTCAACGAGCTCGGCCTCTTCGGCGCCTGCGCGGTGGTGTTGACCTACCTGTTGATCACGGCGCGCGGCTTCAAGGTAGCTCTGCTCGCCGACGACGGTTTCTCGAAGCTGCTCGCCACCGGCCTCACCGCTGTCTTCGCGATCCAGGCCTTCGTCATCATCGGCGGCGTAACGCGGGTGATTCCGCTGACCGGCGTGACGCTGCCCTTCATCAGCTACGGCGGCAGCTCGATCGTCGCCAACTTCGTCCTCCTGGCGTTGCTCCTGCTGATCTCCGATCGGGCCCGCCGCGAGGCGACGGCTCCACGGGGCGCCTTCGCACTCGAGGGTGGTGCCTGAGGCGATGAACCGCCAGATCGTCAAGCTCTTCGGCCTGATCGTCGTCCTCTTCGCGGTCCTGATCGGCTTCACGTCCTGGTGGTCGGTCTTCGATGCGAAGGCGCTGAAGGACAAGGAAGCCAACAAGCGCCCGCTGCTCGAGCAGCAGCAGATCAAGCGTGGTCGGATCCTCGCCGCCGACGGCACCGTGCTCGCCCGCTCGGTGCCCAAGGGGCGCGGCGACAGCCTGCGCTACGTGCGTCGCTATCCCCACGGCGCGCTCTACGGCCACCCGATCGGCTACAGCTTCGTGCGCCAAGGCGACAGCGAGTTCGAGAAGTTCCACAACGACGAGCTCGTCGGCGACGAATCCGAATTCGGCTCGATCCTCGATCAGCTCCTGGGTCACAACCAGGAAGGCAACGACATCGTCACCAACATCGATCCCGAAGCGCAGCGCGTGGCAATGGCCGCTCTCCAGGAACAGGGCGCCGGCGCCGTGGTCGCGATCGAGCCGAGCAGCGGCAGGGTCGAGGTGCTCGCCTCGAACCCGCCCTATGACCCGAATCGGGTTCCCTACGAACTCAAAGAGCTGAACGAAAACGAAGTCGAATCGCCGCTGGTCGATCGTGCCACCCAGGGCCAGCACCCGCCCGGGTCGACCTTCAAGGTGGTGACGGCCGCCGCCGGCCTCGACAGCGGCGCGATCACGCCCGAAACGACGATCGACGCGCCGGGGGAACTTGACGTTCAGGGCCAGCCGCTGCAGAACGACTTCAACGAGAACTTCGGCCCGATAACGCTGGACACGGCGCTGACCAACTCGGTCAACACCTGGTTCGCCCAGCTGGGCGAACAGATCGGCGAGGAAACGCTGTTCGAATACATGGACCGCTTCGGCTTCAACTCGATACCGGCGATAGATCTGCCCGAAGACCAGGTCTATCCGAGCGGCATCTTCGAAGGTGGGCAACTGCTCGGGCGCAACGACCCGATCGACATCGCCCGCGTCGCGATCGGCCAGGAGCGCCTTTTGGTCACGCCGCTGCAGATGGCCGAGGTCGCCGCCGCGGTCGCCGACGGCGGCAAGCTGATGAAGCCGCAGATCTGGAGCCGTGTGATCGATCCCGACGGCCGCGTGACCAAGCGGATGGAACCCTCCCAGTACAGCGCGCCGATCAGCGGCGGGACCGCCGCCGAGCTGACCACCGCGATGGAAGGGGTCGTCAGCGAAGGAACCGGGACCAACGCGGCGATCGCCGGCGTGCCGGTAGCCGGCAAGACCGGCACGGCGGAAACCCCCGGCAACGAAAGTTGCGGCGGCGGCACGGAAGAGAACCAGGCATGGTTCATGGGCTTTGCCCCGGCCGACAACCCGAAGATCGCGATCGCCGCGACGGTCGAATGCACGACTGCCTTCGGCAACGACGCGGCAGCCCCGATCTTCCGCGACGTCGCCGAAACGATTCTCAACGGAGGGAGCTGACAGTGCCGCCTGAGGTTGGCGAGGGAAGCACGATCGACGGCCGCTACCGGTTGCTGCGCCGGATCGGTTCGGGGGGGATGGCGGACGTCTGGCTCGCCGAGGATTCGCATCTGCAGCGCCGGGTCGCGCTCAAGATCCTGCACCGCCGCTTTGCCCAGGATCGCGAGTTCGTCGAGCGCTTCCGTCGCGAGGCGGAGGCGGCCGCCGGCCTCTCGCATCCCAACATCGTCGCCGTCTTCGACCGCGGCGACGTCGAAGGCACCTACTACATCGCGATGCAGCTGCTCGAGGGACGTTCGCTGAAGGAGCTGATCGACCAAGGGCTGACGCCGGAACAATCGGTCCGCCTGATCCGCCAGGTGCTCGAGGCGGCCGGCTTCGCCCACCGCAATGGGGTCGTGCACCGCGATCTGAAGCCACAGAACGTGATCGTCGACGATGAGCGCAAGGCCACCGTCACCGATTTCGGCATCGCCCGCGCGGGAGCCTCGGAAATCACCCAGGCGGGCTCGGTGATGGGCACTCCGCACTACCTCTCTCCCGAGCAGGCCCAGGGACAGGCGGTGACCGCGGTCTCCGACCTCTACTCGATCGGCGTGATCCTCTACGAGGCACTGGCGGGGCGTGTCCCCTTCGAGGCCGACTCGGCGATCGCGATCGCGATGAAGCAGGTCTCGCACACGCCGCAGAGGCCGAGCTCGATCAACCCGGCCGTCTCACCCGCCCTCGACGCGGTGACCATGCGCGCGCTCGAGAAGGACCCCGGCCGGCGCTTCCAGAGCGCCGACGCCTTCATCGCGGCGCTGGACGCCGCACTGCGCAACCCCGGCGTCGAGGGCGGCGGCACGGCTGCGTTCGCGCCGCTGCCGCCGCCGGTCGTGGTTCCCGGCGAGGCGGTCGATCCCGAGGAAGAGGAGCGCGGGCGGCGCAAGTGGGTCTGGGCCGCGGTCGCCGCAGTGTTGGTCGGCGCCCTGCTCGGCTTCGCCCTGACCCGCGACACGAGCACCGACGTTCCCGTCGTCACCAGCAACCCGTTGAACGTCGCGATCGCCGTGCTCGAACAGAACGGGTTCAAGGTCGGGGCGATCGGCCGCGTGCAGCGCGAAGTGGCGGTCAACACCGTGCTCGAGCAGGACCCGCCGGCCGGCAACGCCTCGCTCGACTGCGCCTTTCTCAGCTTCTTCTGCTCGAAGCCGAAGGTGGCGCTGACGGTCAGCGCCGGTCCCGGTAGCGCCAAGGTCCCGGGGGGTCTCTCGGGCCTGGGCCAGGAAGAAGCGGAAGAAAAGCTGGAAGCAGCCGGCTTCGTGGCGCAGGCCGAAAGGGTCAACTCCGACCAGGTGGAAGCCGGCTCGGTGATCCGCTCCGAACCGGGCGGAGGGACGACCGCGACCCGCGGCTCGACCGTCGTCCTCACCGTGTCCAAGGGGCAGAAGCTGGCGAAGGTGCCGGTTCTGGTCGGGACGCAGCGTTCGGTGGCGGTACAGCAGATCCGTGGTCGCGGCCTCATTCCCATGGTCGAAGAAGAAGAAAGCGCCAAGCCGGCGGGCGAGGTGATTCGCCAGGCGCCGAGCGCCGGCTCCGAACTTCCCCGCGGCTCGTCCGTCTCGATCGCCGTCTCCAAGGGCGAAAAGAAGACGAAGGTGCCGAACGTGATCGGCAAGGAAAGGCGGGAGGCGGTGGAAGCGTTGCGCGGCGCGGGCCTGGCGCCCACCGTCAAAGAAGAAGAAACCGAAGTCGCCCAGCAGGTGGGCCGTGTCACCGATCAGTTCCCGCCGCCCGGCTCTGAAGTCGAACCCGGTTCCGAAGTGACCATCGCGGTCGGCAAGCCGACGAAGGAAAGCGAAGCGGAAGCAGAATGAAGGTCGCGGTTCTATGCGGCGGCCGCTCCTCCGAGCACGACGTTTCGCTGCGCTCGGGCGCCGCGGTCGCGAGCGGGCTCGAGCAGGCCGGCCACGAGGCGCTGCTGGTGACGATCGGTCGCGACGGCGGTTGGAGCTTCCGCGGCGCCCCGGTCGAGCTGATGCCGGCGGCCGGCCTGTTCGACGCCGACGTCGCCTTCCCGGCGCTGCACGGCCCCTTCGGCGAGGATGGCAGCGTCCAGGGCGTGCTCGAGTGGCTCGACGTCCCCTACGTCGGCTCCGACGTGCTCGCTTCGGCGGTCTGCATGGACAAGCTGACGCTGAAGCGACTCTTTGCCCAGGCGGGCCTGCCGCAGGTCGAGTTCGTGGGAGTGGGAGAGCGCGGCTGGCGCCGGCGCTGCGAGGCGATGGGCCTGCCGCTCTGGGTCAAGCCGTCGCGACTCGGTTCGAGCGTCGGCATCAGCAGGGTCGAGAGTCTGGGGGAGGAGCTCGACGCGGCGGTCGACCTGGCCCTGCGCCACGACCCGCGCGCGATCGTCGAGGCCTCCGCCCACGGTCGCGAGGTCGAGTGCTCGCTGCTCGGCAACGAGCGGCCCGAGGCGTCGCTGCCGGGCGAGGTCGTCGCCCAAGGCGAGTGGTACGACTACGAGACCAAGTACAGCGACGGCGGCATGGAGCTGATCGCGCCGGCGGCGCTGGACGAGGCGCAGGCAGCCCGCCTTCGCGAGCTTGCGCTCGAGGCCTTCCAGCTCGGCGGCTGCTCCGGCCTCGCCCGTTGCGACTTCTTCATCGAGCCCGATGGCGAGGTCCTCGTCAACGAGGTCAACACCATGCCCGGCTTCACCGAGACCAGCGTCTACGCCAAGCTCTGGGAGGCAAGCGGCCTCGGCTACCCGGACCTATGCGACCGCCTGCTCGAGCTGGCGCTCGAGCGCCACACAAAGGCCCGCTCGCACGAGTTCTAGGTTGTGCCAAGGTGTCTTGCCCACGTTGCGCCGCGCGGTGTCGCAGGGCACGATCCACTGCCATCGTCCAGGTCCCCGAAAGATCAAGCTTTTGCCGGGCGAGGCGGACTGCCTGCAGGGCACTGGGAGCATCTCCTCGCCCTCAGAAGAGACCCGCACCGAGCATGAGGTCCGCCTGGCCGTGCTCTATGGCTCCGTGGCCCGTGGACACGAGGACGCCGGCACCGACCCTCGATCTCTTCGTCGCTTTGACGGATGACAGCCCGCTGCCGCCACCGGGCCGACTGTCCCTGCCGGTCAGCCAAAGAGCTTGATGTCGCTGATCTCGATCTGGTAGCGGCCTTCCTGGTCGCGGGCCGGTGAGGCCTTGGTGAACCAGAGCAGGAAGTACGTCGAGGGCTGGTGGACTTCGAGGTCGATCTCCTGGGTTCCTTCGGCTTCGCTCACTTCGCCGACCGGTTCGTCCCAGCCGGTGATGTCCGAGGGGGGGCCTGCGGGGGCGGCGAAGACCTGGGCGTTCCAGCCGGGGGTGGGGGTGCGCACGATCATCCGCTTCGGCGTCGCCGGCGAGGACGTCGTGACGTAGACGCCGACACCCGGGTCGGGCCCGGTCTTGGTGCCTTCGAACGTTTCGGAGTCGTAGTGCTCGGTTTCCCACGCGGTCCCGGTCGGGTCGCCGTCGCGGACGAGTTCGACCTTGCTGCCGATCTCTTCGCCATCGCCCTCGGGGTCGTAGTCGGTCGCTCCCGAGATCGCGACCTTGCCGCCTTTGCCCTTGTCCGCCCCGCCGCCGCCGAAGCCGCCGTTGGAGATCAGCTGCACGGCGAGCAGGGCGCCGCCGCCGACCAGCAGCAGGATCGCGACCGCCGCCCAGGACCAGCGCGCGCCGCTGGAGAGCTTCCGCTCCGGCGGCGGCACCGCGTCGAGCACGCTGGTCGCCTCACCGGTCGTCGAGCCCGCCCGCGCCGCCTCGACCTCGAGCGCGGTCTCGAGGTCGTCGACCATCTGGGCGATCGTCTGGTAGCGCTCGTCCGGGTTCTTGGCCGTCGCCCGCTCGACCACCAGCGCCACCGCCGCAGAGGCCTCGGGTCGCCGCCGCTGCACGTCGGGCAGTTCCTCGTTGACGTGTTTCATCGCCACGCCGACCTGGCTGTCGGCGTGGAAGGGGACCTGGCCGACCAGCATCTCGTAGAGGACGACGCCGAGCGAGTAGATGTCCGAGCGCGGGTCGACCGCTTTGCCCATCGCCTGCTCGGGCGCGACGTAGTCGGTCGTGCCGAGCACACGACCGGTGGCGGTGACGCCGTCCTGTTCGAGCTGGCGTGAGATGCCGAAGTCGGTCAGCTTCGCCCGCCCCTCCTCGTCGATCAGGACGTTCTGCGGCTTGATATCGCGGTGCACCATGTTGCGCGCATGGGCGACGCCGAGCCCGCGTCCGACCTCGATCGCGTAGGCGATCGCCTCCTGCGTGTCGAGCGCCCCGACCCGGCCGATCCGCTGCTTCAGCGTCTCGCCCTTGACGTACTCGAAGACGATGTAGGGGTAGCCGCCGTCCTCGCCGGCGTCGATCACCGAGACGACGTTCGGGTGGGTCAGCTTTGCGACGGCGCGCGCCTCCTGCCGGAAGCGCTGCAACTGGTCCTCCTGCTCGGACATCTCGCGGTGCATCACCTTGACCGCGACCGGCCGGTCGAGCGTCTCGTCGCGCGCCAGGTAGACGGTCGACATGCCGCCGCTGCCCAGTTTCGCCTCCAGCCGATAGCGGCCGGAGAGCACGGTTCCAATCATCGAGCTGGAGGGGCGGGAGCTCATCTAAGTCGTACGGATGATCCCTCTACCGTACGACCGATCCGTTTCGCCCCCGGATAGTGGCGACGCATCGATTCAACCGCCGCCCCCTCGTCGTCGGGCGCGACCACCAGGCAGAAGCCACAGCCCATGTTGAAGACGTCGCGCATCTCCGCGTCGGGGACCGCAGCCCGCTCCTGGATCAGCTCGAAGATCGGCGGCACGGGCAGCGGGTCGTCGATCTCATAGCCGACCGGCGCGGCGAGGCGGAGCAGGTTGCCGAGGCCGCCCGAGGTGATGTGGGCGAGGCCGCGCACCTCGATATCCGAGCGCAGCAGCTCCATGACCGGCTTGACGTAGATCTCGGTCGGCTCGAGCAGGACGTCGCCCAGCGGCCTTCCCAGCCGCGCTTCGGGATCCTCGCCGAGCGGCAGGCCATCGAGCGCCGAGCGGGCCAGGGTGTACCCGTTCGAGTGGATGCCCGACGACGGCAGGCCGACGATCGGGTCGCCTGGCCGCACAGCCGAGCCGTCGACGATCGCGTCGAGGGCGACCGTGCCGAAGCAGGCGCCGGCGATGTCGAAGCCGCGCACCATGTCGCCGAGCTGGGCAAGCTCGCCGCCGGGGATCTCGATCCCGGCCAGCTCGGCGCCACGGGCCAGGCCGACGCCGATCTGCGCGCAGACCCCCGGATCGGCTCGCTCGATCGCTATGTAGTCGAGCATCGCCAGCGGCTCGGCGCCGACGCAGATCACGTCGTTGACGTTCATCGCCACGCAGTCGATCCCGACCGTGTCGAAGCGTCCGAGCTCCTCGGCGACGAGCAGCTTGGTTCCGACCCCGTCGGTGGACAGCGCGATCCCGGTCCGCTCGTCGAGCTCGATCACGCTCGCGTAGTGGCCCGGAAGCGGCACCTGCCGCGACGGCCGCCCCAACTCGATCGCCGCCAGCGCCCGCACCAGCCCGGCGACCGCGGAGTCCGCCGCCCCCTGGTCGACCCCGGCCTTCGCGTAGGCGTCCGTGTCGCTCACGCGGGCGATTCTTTCAGGCTCTTTGTGCGCCTGTGCAGGGAACTCCAAATCAATTCCAAGTTTCTCCCAAATGTGGAGTTCGCCGTCAACCGCGGAGCTTGATCAGCACAGCAGCCGCCAACCCCGCCCGATACGCCGCATACGGCCAAAGCGCCCGATCGCGCTCGACCAGGCCGATCAGGCGCTGGGAGGCGAGGGTGGAGGCGAAGGAGGCCGCGACCCCGATCGCCAGCGCGCGGCGCAGCTCCGGCGCCACGCCACGCCGCCGCAGGCGCTCTCCCTTGAGGACCGTGGCGCCGACGATGATCGGCAGCGCGATCGTGCGCGAGAGCAGGTTCGCCTGGTCGCGGCTGAAGCGCCGCCAGCGAGCCGCCGCGAGGGTCACGCCGTTACGCGAGACGCCGGGGGCTAGCGCGGCGGCCTGGGCGATGCCGAGCGCAAGGCCATCGGCCGGGGTGGCGTCGCCGCGCCCCCGCTGTTGCGGTCGCGTGTCGGCGACGAGCATCGCCGCGGCGCCGGCGAGCAGGCCGATCGCGGTCGCCTTCGGCCCGCCCAGCCTCCGCTCGATCGGCCGCTCGAAGAAGTAGCCGACCGCCGCCGCGGGCAGAAAGGAGAGGCCGAGGACCAGGGCCCGCGCCCGGTCGAAATGGCGCAGCTCCTCGAGGATCGTCCGCCGCTGGCCGATCAGCAGCGCCAGCGCGGCGCCACCGTGCAGGGCTACCTCGAAGCTCTTGCGCAGCTCCGGGTCGATCCGCTCCCATTCCCACCCTGCCAGCCAGGGAACGAGGACGATATGGGCCGAAGAGGAGACCGGCAGCAACTCCGCCGGGCCCTGGACGATCCCCAGCGCCAGCGCGCGGGCACCCGGGATCCTGCCGTCGGCTCCTCCGCTCAGAGGGACTCCGTGGTCCCGGCAGGCTCCGCGCCGGCGACCGTCCTTCCGCCACCGGGCTCGTCGTCCTCGCCGCCCCGCCGCCGCCTGACCAGCAGGTAGACGACGCCCCCGACGATCGCCGCGACCACCAGGTAATCCAGGACCTGGAGGTGGTGGCGCCACTGTTCCCAGTTGTCGCCGACCGCCCGCCCGATCAGGCCGAAGCCGAGCACCCAGGGCAACGAGCCGAGTGCGGTCAGCCAGGTGAAGCGCCAGAAGGGCATCTCGGCGACGCCGGCCGGGAGCGAGATGAAGGCGCGGACGAGCGGCAGCAGCCGGGCGAAGAACACCGTCGCATCGCCGTGGCGCTTGAACCAGCCGTCCACCCAGGCAAGGCGGCTCGGGCTGATGTGGATCAGGCGGTTCTTCTCCAGCAGGTCGACACGGCCGTAGTAGCCGATCGCGTAGGTCAGCCAGGAGCCGACCATGTTCCCCGCCAGACCCGCGAGCGTTATCCCCAGCAGCGTCTGGTCGCCGTTGGAGACGCTGAACCCGCCGAACAGCATCACCGCCTCGCTCGGGATCGGGATGCAGGCGCTGCCGGCCATCATCAGCAGGAAGATCCCGGCCAGCCCGGTGCTTTCGATCACGTTGACGCAGAGGTCGACGATAGGGCCGGTTATGTCAGCAAAGGGAATCGGCATGCGCGAAGGCGGGATTGTAGGGAGCGAGCCCCCCAGCAACTAAACTCGCCTGGTCGTCATGCGCCGCTTGAACCACCCCGTCTACCGCACTCGGCTCCTCCAGGCCGCGGCAGACGCGGCTCTCGTCGCGCTTGCCTACTACCTGGCGTTCCGCCTGCGCTTCCTCGACCGGAACGACCTTCCGCACCGCTACTGGGTCCTCTTCGCCCAGTCGGTGGGCTTCGTCGCGCTGATCGAGGTCACGGTCTTTGCGGCGTTCGGCCTCTACCAGAAGTGGTGGCGCTATGTCAGCGGTCGCGACTTCCTCACGATCGGCCGCGCCGTCGCCGCGGCCAGCGCCATCGTCGTCGTTCTCTTCACGGTGTTGAAGCCCTTCGAACACGACCTGCCGCGCTCGGTCGCGGTCATGGACTTCCTGCTGACGCTGTTCCTCGTCGCCGGCGCCCGCCTCGCCGTGCGGCTGATCGTCGAGCGGCCGACCCACGGTCATCGCCTGCCCAAGCACGAGGTGTTGGTCATCGGCGCCGGCTCCGGCGGCCAGATGGTCGTCCGTGAGATGCATTTGAACCCGAACCTCGGGGCGACCGCGATCGGCTTCGTCGACGACGACGCGCGCAAACAGGGAATGCGGATGCTCGGCCTCAAGGTGCTGGGGACGACCGCTCAGATCGAGACGATCCTCGATGAGACCGAGCCCGACGAGGTCGTGATCGCGATCCCCTCGGCCCCCGGCACGTTGCGGGCCAAGGTCGTTGCCGCCTGCCGCGAGCGCGAGATCCGGGTTCGAACCCTGCCGACCGTGTTCGAGTTGCTGCGCGGCGGCGTCCAGCTCAGCAAGCAGCTGCGCGAGGTCCAGGTCGAGGACGTGCTCGGCCGCGACCCGATCGTCGTCGAGCTCGACCGGGTCGGCGCCTACCTGCGCGATCGCATCGTCCTCGTCACCGGCGCAGGCGGCTCGATCGGCTCCGAGCTCTGCCGCCAGATCGCCCGGGTCGGGCCACGGCTCCTGGTGATGCTCGACCATGCGGAGGACAACCTCTTCGAGATCGAGCGCGAGATGGTCGACGAGCGCCACTTCTCGAACGTCGAGTCCGTGCTCGCCGATTGCAGGGAGCCGCATCGCATGCTGGAGACGATGCAGCGCTTCAAGCCGAGCGTCGTCTTCCACGCCGCCGCTTACAAGCACGTGCCGCTGATGGAGGTCAATCCCTTGGAGGCGGTGCGCAACAACGCGATCGCCACGCGGATCGCCGCCGAGACGGCCGCGGCCTCTGAGGTCGAGCGCTTCGTCCTCATCTCCACCGACAAGGCGGTCAATCCGCAGACGGTGATGGGCGCCTCGAAGGCGATGGCCGAGTGGATCGTCGAGGCCGCCGGCCACAAGCACCCCGGCACCCGCTTCGCCAGCGTCCGCTTCGGCAACGTGCTCGCCTCCTCGGGCAGCGTCGTGCCGATCTTCCGGGGCCAGATCGAGCGCGGCGGCCCGGTCACCGTCACCCACCCCGAGATGACCCGCTTCTTCATGACGATCCCCGAGGCGGTGCAGCTGGTGATCCGAGCCGGCGACATCGGCGCCGGCCGGGGCGAGGTCTTCGTCCTCGACATGGGCGAGCCGGTGAAGATCGTCGATCTCGCCAACAACATGATCCGGCTTGCCGGCTACGAGCCCGGGGCGGAGATCGCAATCGAGTTCACCCAGCCCCGCCCCGGCGAGAAGCTGCACGAGGAGCTGATCGGCGAGGGCGAGGAGCTGCAGCCGACGGCGGCGAAGCGGATCCACCGGACGGTCCGCACGGCGCCTCTGGACCCGGACTGGGTCGAGTCGACCCTGAACTCGCTGGAGCACCTGGTCATGGCCGGCGACGAGGCCAATCTCGCCGAGCGGGTGGTCGAGCTGATAACCGGCGGTGTCTCGGCGCCTGATACCGGCGCCGTGGAGCACCGTCCTCCGGCCGGGTAGCGCTGCTACCCGGCCGTTCGGCCGTCGCCCCCTGGCTTGGTCTCAGGCGCCGAGACACTCTCCGGACCGGCTCTGCCCATATCCTGCTGCCGGCAGTGGAGTTGATCAAGGAAATCGGGGCCTTCGCGGGTCTGGTCGCCTTTCTGGGCCTGGCCCTGCTTGCCATGCTCTCGTTCGCGCACGGACGCGACATCCGTCGTCTGCGCGAGTGGGCGGGGTCGGCGCCGGAGCGCGACGCCGAGCGCAAGGACTCGACCTCGGCTGCGGCGGCCCAGCGGGCGGAGGAGATGCGCAAGCTGGAAGACGCTCGCGACGCTGAGCGGCGCGCGGCGGATCTGCGCGAGCACCGCCGCGAGCGCCGCGAGGCGGGGCTGCCCGAACTCACGCGCAGCGAGCGTCTGCGCGAACGCTTCTCACGTGCTGACGGCGGAGGTGGAACCGGTGGCGGTGGGCTGAGGGCCCGGCTCGGCGACCCGCGCTATCTGGTCGGCCTCTTCGTCGTCCTCGTCCTGGTCGTCGGCGGGGTCGCTTACGCCGTTTCGCAGGGCGGTGACGAAGCGTCGGGTGGCAAGGGCTCCAAGCAGGCCTCCCACGCGCTCAAGCCGAGCGAAATCGAGGTGACGGTGCTCAACGGCACGGCTGTGGAAGGGCTGGCGGGTACCTACGGCAACATGGTCGAGCGCCGCGGCTACCAGCTCGGCGCGGTCACCAACAGCCGCTCCAGCTTTGCCGAAAGCGTCGTCATGTTCCAGCAGGGCGAGGGTGCGGCCGCGCATCGGGTTGCCGACTCGCTGGAAATCTCGCGAGTGCAGCCGATGACTTCGGAGATCGCCTCACTCTCGGCTGGGGCCCCCGTCGCGGTAGTCGTCGGCGAAGACAATGCCTCGACGACGGGCTAGCCTCGCCGCAGTCGTCTTCGCC
>Ga0157370_10002262_pt1 | contig 23393 bp, 15 predicted proteins | sample C35metaG_FD_113463 | JGI IMG/M metagenome (GOLD analysis project Ga0157370, IMG submission 113463) | Corn rhizosphere microbial communities from Kellogg Biological Station, Michigan, USA - C3-5 metaG | ecosystem: Host-associated > Plants > Roots > Rhizosphere > Soil | place: USA: Michigan...
CAATCCCCACGGCAGCTTTCCCTGCATTGAGCCGGAGAACACACTCTGGCTGAGTTTGATGGTCTCCTGGTTCAGGATACCAGAATCCGGGTCCAGGCCCGGCATGACGTATAGAATGGCGTCGTTGCTTGCGACTCCGTTGCCGAACACATTGAGGGGCACGCAACCGGCCGCGGCGGGATTGCCTTGAATGCGAGCCCGGCATTGAACGCTGCCGATGGGGAGCCTGGATGCGCCGACATTCGTTGGCGTCACGACGATCGAATCGACCGCAAAGTTGTAATGCGGTCCAAAATTGTCTTCGGGCGCAACCTGTTTTTGTCTTAGCTCACTATAACCGGCATATACGTTCCACGACCAATCGCTGCCCAAGGCGCCCTCAAATGTGAGCACAGCCCGAGACAGGACACGGTGATTGTAAAGGCAGGGCTCGCCGATCGTGTAACAGACTTGCTGTATGTTCAAAGGCTTTGAATAATCGATATTGTTGGAGGCTATTGAGCCAAGCTTGATGGATTGGGTTGGCGCAGTCGCGGTGCCGCCCAATCCCGTTGCTGAATTAAATCCGTTGGACAAGGTCCCAAACTGGGTCTGAATAGCCCTCGGCAGATAGACGTTGTCGGCAAGAATGGTAAGCGTGGAGGTTCTCGGCGTACCCGTATTTTGTTCGCCCAGCGTGCCATAATTCAGTTGGAGCGATGCTTTGATATCGGATGTCAACTCATAGCTGGCATAAGCAAACGCCGTTGTCGAATGGTAAGGCACGGCAAGCAACGTCAATACCTGGCTGCTGCGCGCATTGGCAGAGCAGCCCGCATAGCAGACATTGGGGTTCGCGGCGTTGACAGTCCCGAAATTGAAAGGCTGAGGTATGCCGTTGCCTACGAATTGGGTTCCAGTCAGCGAATTCGCGGTGATGCTGCTTCCCGTACCGCCCGCCGTATTGCCGGTTATCAACCCGCCCTCGGTGAACTGGGCAACGCCGGCATTCCTGATATGAATATAGTAGGGCAGACCATTGGTCGAAGTCGCCGCCGGATTTTGAACGAGCTGACCGTTGTCGTACCAATCCGTCTGCGAAATAAATACTGGATCGTTGCTCCAAGTATGATCGCCGCTCAAAATTAGATGCCCTCGAGCGCCATCAAAGTCAGTGCCGGCTGTCAGGGCCACCTTGATTTCACGGTGCTGAACAGTTGTTCCATCGCCGAACTGGACATTGCCCTTAAAGCCCGAAAAACTTTTGTCCAAAATCAGATTGACGACGCCGGCAACCGCATCCGAGCCATATGCCGCAGAGGCGCCCCCCGTCACGACATCCACCCGCTTCACCAAATTGGCCGGGATCGTGCCGAGATCGACGCCCCCTTCCAGAAGGTTCGACGACACGATCCGCTGACCATCGAAAAGCACGAGCGTTCTGTTAACGCCGAGATTACGCAGGTTCACGGTGCTCAGGCCGGCATCGGCCTGGACCAGATTTGCCGCGCCCACGCCATTTGTCAGGGTTGCAGAAATGCCAACCGATGGCAGCTCGACCAGCGCAGAGTCGATGTTGAGGTATGAATCGCGTTCAAGGTCTGCCGTGTCGACGACGGTGACCGGCGTTGTCGCCTGGTAACCCTGGATCGAAATTCGCGAGCCAGTGACAGTCACCTGTTCGACATTGGGAGAATTATTTCCGGCAGCTTGCGCATTGGCGGGCGCGGCGCCAGCCACGCTTGCAGCGCCGAGCATCAGAGCCAGGATGGAGGCAGATTTTTTTGCAGACATTCTTCTCTTCTCCCCAGACTTTATAATCGTCCCCGTCACTCGCGGACCGGTTCACAAATAGATGGGCTGCAGCTTGTTGACCACGTAGTCGCCGCATCGCTTGTAGTCCTCCAGCGGTCCCAGGCGCGCAGTATCGAGATCGACGCAAACCCATCCGCGATAGTTCACGCTTTTGAGGACGCGATGACAGGCGGGGAAATCGATCTCCCCATCGCCGAGATCGCAAATGGCATCGCGAAAACTAGGTGCATTCCGTTTCGCATCCTTGTAATCCAGGAAGCGGATGCGATGCTTGTAAGTGTTCAGGACGTGCACGACATCGCTGCCGCCAAGATGCAGATGCGCGGTGTCGGGCGACAGCCCGAACAGTTTTGGATCCGTCATGGCCATGAAGTGATCGACCTCTTCCGGCGTCTGCACCATTTGACCCATGTGATTATGCAACCCGGCAGTGAAGCCGAATTCGCCGGCGATCTCTCCAATCTGGTTGCAGCGCTCGCACAAGGCCTTGAACGCTTCAGGCGTTCTGGTTTCCGGCTTTCGCCCCGGCGAGAACACCACAAGATGGTTGGCGCCAAAGTCCTTCAGGAACTTGATGGCTTCGCGCGCGCTGTCCAGGACCTGTTGGCGCTGACCAGGGTCCGGATCACGCAGGCCAAAGGAGATCGTGATCGCCTGAAGGCCGCGCTTGGACAGTTCGCTATGGAGCTGGGCCTGCGTCACCCCCCATCTTTCCAGGATGCCTGGAAAGCCTCTGAGTCGGATTCCGATGAATCCCGACTCCTTCATATTGTCGAGTATCTCCGGATAGGGCGCCTTCGTCTGGTCCCAGATATTGGTGGAGACGCCCCATTTTATGTTCTTGTTTGCAGGCTTAGCGTATTGGGCCGCGACGGAGGGAGTTGCCGCGAGCCATGCGGCGACAACGGGCACAGAAGCCAGAAAATTTCGTCGATCCATTTTCATGTGGTCTCTCCCAGAAATTGCCCTGCGACGCAGCCATTGCCCGTGTCATGCGAGATGGCGATGCCGTGAATGCTTTGGATAGAATCCGAAAGACTCAGCTCGGAGGATTTCGCGATGCCTTGCGCTCTGACCGAGCCAGAGGCGTGCGTGGCATCCACCGCCCGTCCGAGTCCGCTCTTGAAGCGGTGGACTGCCAGCACAACCGCCACTGCCGAGCTTCTCGACTGCAGGCATGCACCGATGCCGTCAGAATGGCACATCCCCTTCCCCTCTCTTCGACGCGATCTAATTTTCTCGCACCTGGGTGATGGGCGATCGCGTGCAAATTTTGCAGAAAAGGTATCACTGGCCTTGGGCTTACGAGATTTCAAACTCAGTATAATGCGATATAGATTCTATATCGTGAGCGGTTCGGCGCCCGTATTTGGCCTTTTCTCGCAGTCGCAAAAAGGCGACGCGTCGTATCGGCCTGTGTCCAGATGACGCCTGAGTGCGATCGGGGGGCCGATCGGCTCACCCGCATTCCGGTCGGAAGGCGTGGCCTCCAGCAGATTGAGAAAGGGCTTCATAGCCGGATTCTCGTTGTCGGTTTTCCAGACGGCATAAAGCTCCACCGGGTCTGCGGGCGTGGTGATGATGGGCCGGAAATGAACGTCGTCGAAATGGAGAGACTGGGCAGCCTCTGGCACGATGGCAGCGCCCATCCCCGCCCGGACCAGAGCCAGCATAGAATGAATCTGGGAGAGGGACTGGATGGTTACGGGCACAATGCTCTCTTGTGCGAAAAGTTTGTCCATCAGGTCGTGGAAATGCCGCGCGCCCTCCTGCGCGAAGAGGATCAGCGGTTGGCGGTCGAAGTCCGAAAGCCGCAAGGAAGCTTCGGCCAGGCGAGGGTCTCCCACGGGCAAGGCCGCGAAAAGGCGCTCGCTTGCGACTTTGAGATTCATGAAGCCGCGACTCTTCGCAGGCGAACGCATGAGCCCGACATCGATGGCGCCGGTGAGCAATTCGCCGACCTGATCGGTGCCAACCATTTCCTTCAGAACCATGTTGATGTTGGGCGTGCGCGCCGCCCGCTGAAGGAGTAGGCGCGGCAGGAAGCTGTAGCCAGAAGATGCCGTAAAGCCCAAGGCAATGGTGCCGGCTTCGCCGGAGCCCATGCGGCGGACGGCCAAGGTTGAGCTTTCGGCCAGATGCAGGATGCGCCGCGCCTCCAGCAGGAATATCTGTCCGGCCGGAGTCAGTTTGATGATGCGATTGGAGCGTTCAATCAGCTTGACGCCCAGTGCATGCTCCAAAAGCTGAATATGACGCGACAGAGGAGGTTGCGTCATATTCATCCGTGCCGCGGCACGACCAAAATGCAACTCTTCGGCCGCCGCAACAAAACAGCAAAGCTGCCGAAGCTCGAACTGCGGCCGGAAGTATACTTCCGTCATCGAACTCCTATAACAGGTCAATCGAGTCTTGTCGCCGCGGCAAAGCAAGCCATTCAAGACCATTCTGGATCACACCAGCCCGCTTAAGTACCTGATTGGCAAGTGGCCGCTCGGGCCTCTGAGCCTAAACGATGATGTTTCCTTTAGGCCGCATTTTTCTTGGGACACCTGTATATCCGACATGATCGACATATCTCCGAACACTGCCGCGTCTCTCGCCACAGCGGGCCATATCTATTGCGCCGGAACGCTCTCCCAATGCCTTTATCGTCGGAACAGGCTTTCCGCAGACAAGGCTTCCTTTCAAAGCTTCTTTCCGTTGTTCCTATAAGCCCCGCCCTGCCTGAAGGCATCATCCTTGGCGGCACCCCTGGGGTACAGATGGGTCATGCCTACGGCGAATACTTGTACCATTTGATGTAATTGGGCTTGCGGCCGTCCATACAGACGAGATCGGGCTGGCCGTCGCCATTTATATCCGCAACCACGCAGCTGGAGGGTGACATATCCTCGTCGATCAGCGCCCTCGTCCATGTCCTGCCCGTGGCATCCGTCGCTTTGTAATAGAACAGATCGGCTCGATTGCCCGTGCCGGCCGCGACGATCTCGGGCCGGCCGTCGCCATCGAAATCGGCCATCACCAGCGCATGCCCTCCTGTCAGGCCATCATCAATCACTTGACGCTCATAGCGGCCTCTGCCGTCCTGCGTATAGACCACCACCATGTTGCCGTGGAAATGCTCGACGGTGACAAAGAATTTCTTCCCGCCAATCTTGCCGACCTGGACCTCGCTAGCGCCGCCGCTGGGCCATGGCGCCGTATCGCCCACCGCGATCTGCCGCCGCCTCCAGCTGCCGTCTTTTTCGAGATGGTGCACGAAGACGCCGCTGAACCCGGCGGTCAGAACCTCGTCATGGCCGTCACCGTCCCAATCCAACGGCTGTACGGCATGCACCAGCCCCATATTCTCGCGGGTGATCAGAGTCTGTTTCCAGCTATTGGGCTGGGCGGGGTCCGGGCGGAACATCCATAGCGCAACCGGCAGATGGCCCGGCATTGCCAGACCGCCCGTCTCGGTCTCATTCAAGACCGGGCCGACGAACAATTCGTTGCGCCCCTTGCCGTCGACGTCACCGAAACGGATCCGGTGCGCGGTGGGGACACGGCCGATTTCCTTCAGCGTCCAGCCGCCTTTTCCGTCCTGGTGCAGGATGCCGATATTGCCCACGCTTGAGGGTCCGTCCGCATTGAACCCATAAGCCAGCGCGATCTCCGGATAGCCATCGCCGTCAAGATCGGCGGCGTCGGCATTCACCATGTGCCAGGCATCCTGGCCAATCACGGCCTGGGCCTGGGCTTCCGCCAGGATGACGTGCGGCGTCCATGTCGGGTTCTGGTACCACACCAGGTCGCCACGCTGGCTGAGGCCGATCACATCGGTCTTGCCGTCATGGTTGATGTCGGCGGCAATCACCTGATAGCCCCCCGTGACGCCGGTCGCGATCGTGTGCGCCATGAAGGGTGCCACAGCGGGGGCCGCCGGTTGAGCCGGGGTTCCGCAAAGCAGCAGACATCCCGCCGCGGCCGCCAGTGGATAGCGGAGCCGCATCGCCGGGCCTACTTGCTCATCACCGTGACACGGCCGACCGAGGTGTCGCCGGCGATCAGATTGTCGCGTTTGTCGAAAGCCCAGTAGCTCGCCTCGATGAACTGGCCGGTGCCGATGCCCATGCCGTTACCCACCGCGCCGATCACCTTGCCGTCGCGCGTCAGCTTGAGGAACTGACCGTCCTGCCCCGAAGCCATCCAGGGATTGCCCTTGTGGTCGAAGTTCAGCGCGCAGACCAGGTTCTTCATCGACATGGTGCGGATGAACTTACCGTCCTTGGTGTAGACGACGATGCGATACTGCTCGCGGTCGCCGATCCAGACATCGCCGTTGGCGGGATCGATGGCAAAGCCGTGGGTGGAATCGAACTTGCCCTGCCCTACCTCGTTGCCGAACCACTGGCCCACGAACTTGCCGTCCTTGGTGAGATGGATCACCCGGGCCACACCTTCAACATTGGCCGGATCGTCGCTGTCGACATCGTTGGGACTCTCGTTGGCATGGCCCTCGGCAATGTAGAGATCGCCATTGGGCGCGAAAGCCATCATCACCGGCTGCCAGAGCAAGCGCTGGCCCTTTTCTTCGACCCAGTCGCCGCGATGGCCCCTGGTGCCAATGGTCATCAAGAGCTTGCCCTGCGGCGACAGCTTCATCACCGTGGACTGGCCGTTATCGGCGATCCAGACATTGTCCTCGGCGTCCACCGCCATGCCATGGGCCTTGTCCTGATGGCCGATCTCGCTCTCCGGCACCTCGATGATCAGCTTGTGGTTGGGATCGAACTTCATCAGTTGCACCACGCCGGCAGGCGAGCGCTTGAAGACCCAGAGATTGCCCTTGCTGTCCAGCGCCACCGACGGCACGCCGCCAGGGCCTTTCGGCACGACATAGGGATAGGAGAACTTGTAACCCATATTCTGCTGCCACTGGACGCGGGCCAGCGCTGAGCGCAGGAAGGGCGAATTCCGCCGCCCGCAGACCAGGGACTTGTGGCAGAAGTCCGGGTTCTGTGTCGGGGCCGTGCCCGCGCGGATCACGCGCGGGGGACGCGGGATCACATTTACCGTGCCATCGGCTTCTACATTGGTGAAGCCGCCAGAGTCGGGGAAGCTGGGGCCCAGATGCCATGCGATATTGCCGTCCTTGGCCGGCCCGGACTGAACCGCAAGACGATCAGCCTGCGCCAAGGCGGCAGTCGTCATCGCTCCCAGCGCCAAGGCGGCGAGATAAATCTTCTTCATAAATGTCCCCTTTGACTAGCGGCTGTAGCGGGTGGCAATGGCGCCCGGACGACCCGGCATGGACAGTGTAGCGCCTTCATCACGTGTCAGCGAATGACCATCGAAACGATAGATCTCGATATTCTTCGAGATGGCGCCCTGGAGCAGGATCACCTTGCCGTCCCTGCTCCAGGCGGCGCCCTGGCCCCATTGACCGGTCTTGGCTTCGGCCACTTGCGTCAGCGTGGCGCCGTCGACCTTGAATATCTTCAACAGGCCGAAGCTATTGTAGCCCGGCGCGGTGGGCCTGGAGGAGGAGCCATTGACCACGGTCACTTCCATGTACTTGCGGTCCGGTGACAGGACCAAATGCTCTGGCGTCGGGCCCACGTCCACCGTGCTGACCACCGTGTTGGTCTTCATATCGACCACGGTGACGGTGCCGATGCGCGGCCCGCGCGTGCGCGCCCCGCTTGCGTCAGCGGGTTCGATCCTGCCCAGCAGGTTGGTGTTGTAGAAATAACGGCCATCGGCGCTGAACTGCCCGCCATACGGGTTACCCCCGGTCATCAGCATGATGCCGGTGTCGGAGAGCTGGCCGTCCTTGATCGCGAGCCGCCACACACCATTGCCGTGCCGCTGGGTAATCATGGCGGTCTTGCTGTCGGGCGAAATGACGGCATCCACCGGTCCCAGCTTGGCGTCGAGCTGGATCTTGCCGGCCGGCGTCAGGGTCTTGCCCTTGATGGCGAAGGCCGCGACGGTGCCATCCCACACATTGGCGACCACCGCCAGCGTGTCATTCCGATTGATGGAAACGCCGGAGGGACCTTGGCCCGCCGAGAGAGTCTGTATCACCTTCGGATGATCGGGATCGGTCAGGTCCACCACCGACAGCTTGTCGTCGGGAACAACTTTGTCGTCGGCGCCGAATTTCTGCGAGGCGGTCACCAGCGCGAAGGCGCCACTATGGGCCACTGCGACACTGGTAGGCTCGCCAATCATGCTGTACGGCACCTCGACCTGGCCGCGCAGCTTGGGCGGATAGGAACCCAGATCGATCACTGTCACGGTATCGGGCACGGTGTCGTGAGGCTTGTCTCCCAGCTGAGGCTGCTTGCCATCATTGCCGGAAACCGCCAGCTCGGCCCGGGCCGGAACCGAGGTTGCCAATCCCGCCGCCAGAATTGCCGCGCCGATCTTCAACCCTCGATGCATCATCGCCCTCGCCCTTGCCAGCAGCCCCGAAAAATGACCCGATCCCGCCTGAGGGGGTCAGGCGGGATCGGGCGTTTGCGGTCAGTTTGATTTCCGGTTCCCAGGGACTCTTCCCGGATCGAACGACCGAACACACAGAATGCGCGACTTCACCCCGGGCGCGCTGTAGTAGCCAACCGTGGCGTTCATTCGATAGAAATAGGCATCGCCCGGCTTGGCGGGACGGCGGGCGGCGATGCCATCCGCGCCCGCGCCGGCCACCTGTTCGCCGTGGCCGTCAATGAGCAGATAGATCTCTTCCATGTCGGCATGATGATGCGGAAAGTTGGTGCCCGAGGGATCGATCTCCATCAGGAACAGGCTGGTCACGACATAACCTACATTGAAGCGATTGCGGGTCTGCGGCGCGTCACCCGTCAGCAGCCGGAAATGCGAACTATCGGGATGCCCGCCGACATATTCGATGGGCACGTTCTCGATATTGTCCTTTAATGCGTGCGGCGGCAGGGGGCCGGAGGGAAAGCCCTTGGTGTGGAAGCCCATGATCACGACCTTCATCGGTGCCGCGGTGGGATTGGCGAGGCCGTGCTGCACGGTGGCGGGGAGATAGAGAAAGTCCTCCGTCTTTAGGGCAACCTTCTCCGCGCCATAGGCGGCCTCGCCGGCGCCCTTCAGCACGACATAGAGCTGCTCCTCGTCGGGATATTGCACCGGCGCGCACGATCCGTGAGGATCGATGTCCACCACGCCGTAGCGCGCAACGCTGCCCAGCACGGGGGTCTGCTTCTCGCCCACCCCGAACAGCGGGCGGTAGTGGCAGGTCGCCGTGGTGATGTCGGAGGGCTTCTCCGGCGCCGTGTTGGAGTTCCGGTAGATAAAGGTTGGATCAATCTCGCGCTCGGCGGCACAGGCCGGAGCGAGTGCCAGAACAAGCCCTCCCACAGTTGCCGCTACCCGTACCCATATGCTGTCGAACCGCATCTATTCCTCCTTACCAGCGCGCCCGGATACCCACGCTCAGCACCCGGCCCAACGGGTTGGCGCCGAAAGGATCATAGCCGTTCGTGTTGTTGAAGAACGGCGGCGCTTCGTTGAAGAGGTTGTTGACGTCGACATAGACCTGGCTCTCGCCCAGCAGGCCCCCATGCGCGAAATCCCATGAGGCATGCAGGTCGACGGTGGTCCAGGAGTGGACATAGTCGCCGCCGCCGGAGACGTTGCCATTGGCATCCAGGACCAGCGGATTGATCGTGCCGCCGCCCCAGTTCTTGTAGCCGCCGATATTGTTCACGAAGACGTCGAGCGAATAGTCCTCCATGTCCCAGCCCGCGTTCAGCCGCACCTGGCGGGCGATCGCTGGGAAGGTCGAGTTGATGCCGACCGAGTTGATGATGCTGTACTTCGGGCCGCCGCCATAGGCCTGCATGAAGCGCAGGAACTGGGTGAGCGAACCGCCGAGGTGGAAATTGCCTGTGCTCGCTGTTTCCAAGACGTAGTTGGCCGAAATATCCAGGCCCGTTACGTCCAGGTCCAGCGCGTTGGTCTGGGCGCGGCGGAAGATGTAATAGGTCGTCTGCGGCAGGACGGTAACGATTGGCACGTCGTTGACCTTGGCGGCGATCTCGGCCGCCGTCGCGCCGTTGGGATAGATCGTGAACTGGTTGTTCAGGGCGCCATTGTTCAGAATGCAGCCGGGCGCGCAGGGCGAGGTGATACCGCCGCGCAGCAGGTTATTGAACAACGTGATCGAGGCGGTGAAGCCTTCCAGCAGGTGCGGTGAGACGTCCAGGCCAACCGACCAGGTTTCGCCCTTCTGCGGGCTGAGGTTCGGATTGCCGGTATCCACTACGACGCCCTGGATGGTGTTGCCGATGGTGCAGTTGCCCCCCGAGCAGGCAATGCCGGGAATCTGTGCAATGGTCGGGAAACGGGCCTGAGAGACCGCCGTCACCGTGTTGAACAGGCGGGCGGTGGAGTTCGAGTAGGTGCCGTAAAGCGGATCACCCATCGCGCGCATCGACGGCGCCACAAAGGAGGTCGACCAGTTGGCGCGCAGCTTCACCCCGTCGACGAACTCGACATCGGCGGCGAACTTGGGATTGAAGGTGTCGCCGAAGTCGCTGTAATTGTCGTAACGGCCCGACCCGCTGAGATCGAACTTGTAGACGAAGCTGTTCATCTCCGGCGAGATCACCGGGACAAGCACCTCAAAATAGGCCGACTCGACGTGTCGCTTCAGCGGGAAGAAGCGGTAGGAGGAGCCCAGCGTCGCCGGACCCGAGTTGAGCGGATTGATCACGTCGGTATTGAGAACGTAGATCTGCGACTCCCCGCCGAAGGCCAGCCGCAGGTCGCCCGCCGGCAGCTTGAACAGGGTGCCGTCGATGCCGATGCGCGCCTGCTGGAGATTGCTGACCTGGCTGATCGAACTGCGGGAGTCGGTCAGCGCCTGCAACACCGCCGCGGAGGCGCGGTTGGTCGCCGCCGGATTCCACACATCCAACGCATTAGCCGCGGTCAGCGGCAGTTGCAGCGGGGTCAAGGTGGTGCCGGGCACCACCGCGGTGAGGCTGCCGCTGGTGTTGGTGGTGCCGTTGAGCGCCAAGGTGGCGCAGCTCTGGCACAGCGTCCCCACGGTGACTTGGGCGGTGCGGTCCTGTCCCTCCAGGAACATGGCGTTGACGCGCCAACTGCTGTCGATGCGCCATTCGGCATTGAGGGTCCCTGTCCAGACGGGTGCCGTGTTGTTGACGTAGGCGCCGGGCCCCAGCAACTCGTTGGCATCCCAGCGGATGGTCTGGGAGTTGCCCGCGGTGGTGCCCGCCGCCACGCCGGGCGGATTGACATAGAAGGGATTGGCCTGGGCGCCGGTCCGGAACACCGTGGCCTGGATGCCGCCGCGCGCCTGCGGCGTGAAGGTCTGCCGGCTGGAGTAGATGAAATCGCCGGAGATGGTGATGTCGTCGCCAATGTCCTGCTGGGCGCGGAACATCATGTTGTAGCGGGTTTCCTTGCCATAGACGTCGCCATATTGCTGGCTGTTGCAGGGCGAATTCGCGGTGGAGTTGGCGATCGGCGTGGCTGCGGTCGGCGATGCAAAGATGGTCGAGAAACCGGCCGGCTGGATGGCCGCGGGCGAGCAGTTGAACGACAGGAAGTTGGTGCCGCCATAGGGCGTCTTGTTGGGCGCCAGATAGGGACGGGTGGCATAGTCGAAGCGCAGCGCGCCGCTATGCGAATAGCCTAGGGCCGCCAGCACCGAACCGCCTTGCCAGGTGGTGCCACCCAGCAGGCCGGCCGAGACCGTTCCAAAGTCATCGCCGGTGCCCATCTGGGCGGTGGCCATGATGCCTTCATAGTGCTTGCGCGTGATGAAATTCACCACGCCGGCAACAGCGTCGGAGCCATAAACCGAGGAGGCGCCTTCGGCCAGCACTTCCACGCGCTCCAACGCTATGGGCGGCACCATGCTGGGATCGGGTAGCGCGAGCGAGATATGGCCCAGCGGGATGCGATGGCCGTCGATCAGGACCAGGGTCGAGTTGGACGCCGAAGCGCCCAGGCTGTGAATGGTCGGCGCGTAATAGGAATTGCCGGCATTCTGGGTCACGCCCGACATGCCAAGGCCCGTGATCGCGGGAACGTTCTTCAGGATCTGCTGCGCGTTCTGCGCCGCGGTCTTTTCGATTTCGGCCTGGCCGACGGAGACGAGATTGCCGCCGACAGGGGCCACGCCGCGGAAACTGGTGCCGGTTACCGTCACCGCCTCGACGGAATCCGCAGCGGCGGTCGCGGCGGCGTTCGTCTGTTGTGCATGGGCAGGGGTGGCGATTGTTGCGGCAGCGAAGAGGGCAACAAAAGACGTGCCCAGATTGAGCTTAAGCGAAATTGACATGATTTCCCCGTTCTGGCCGAAGGCCAGTTGTGGCGTTTCCCTGGTTCGCCCTGCCTTTTTGGCGGCAGGCTTAACCACTGGACGATGGGAATGAGTGCCACCCACAGCAGAGGGGCAAAAAAAATTTGACGCGAGCAGGAAGACCGCCCCTAATTGGTTCAGGGGAACAGGAATGACGGAAATTCCTCGCAACAGGGAATTCTGGGCCGGGGTTCTGAAACGTATTGCGAAGCGGACCGGCGGCGGCGCGGACGCCGAAGACCTGCTGCATTCCGCCTATGTGCGCTTCGAACAGTACAGCGCCACCAACCCGGTGACCAACCCGGCGGCTTTCCTGGTGCGCACCGCTGTCAATATCGGCATCGACGACTACCGTCACGATCGGCGCCTCTATGGCGAGGCGCGCATGCCGGTGCCGGACCGCGAGGACGCCGCCGCGCGTCCCGATGAAGTTGTTGCGGCGAAGGAGTTGCTTTCTCGCGTGGTGTCGGGAATTAATCGCCTGCCTGACCGGACGCGCGAGATCTTCCTGATGCATCGCATCGACAAACTGGAATATACCGAGATCGCGCGGCGATTGGGCATAAGCGAGAGCGCCATCGAAAAGCAGATGGCCAAGGCCATGATGATGCTGGCCGATTACGCAAAGGCCTGGTGACGTGACGGACAAGCCTGGGTTGGATGAAACGGTGAAGCTCCAGGCTGCGCTATGGCTCGCGCGCCAGCGCTCCAACTTGCGCACTGACCAGGACGCGCGCGGCTTTCAGGCTTGGCTGGCGGAAGACCCGGCGCATGGCGAAGCCTTCGAGGCGTTGACGGCGGTTTGGGACGTGGCGGGCAGCTATCCGCGCGACATGCGCGGGAGCAGTCCCGCTCCGCTCGTGACCTCCAGCTCGCGGCGCGCCGTGATGGCGGGGCTTTTGGCCGCGCCGGTTGCGGGCGCCGCCGCCTACCTGACCCTGCGGCCAGCCGAAGCGCGCATCTATGTCACCAAGGTGGGAGAACAGCGAACCATCGAGTTGCCCGACAACAGCCGCGCTTTGCTCGACACCAATTCGTGCATGGACGCGCTGTTCGACCGCGACACGCGAGTCATCACGCTGCGTTATGGCCGCGCCAACTTCACGGTTGTGTCGGACAAGGACCGCCCGTTCGTCGTCAAGGCGGCCGAGGGCCGGATCGTCGCCGATGCCTCCAACTTCGACGTACGCTGCGACGGCCAGAATGCCTCGGTCATGCTGTTCTCGGGCCAGGCCTCGGTCAATCTCAAGAACGAGATCCGCCGCCTGACACCGGGAGAGCGCATGGCGTTAGTGGGAGAGACAGTCGCCGCCATCGACCGGCCCCGGGCGACCGCGGTCGGCGCCTGGCATTCGGGCCGCACCGTTTTCGAGGACACGCGATTGTCGGAGGCGGTGGCGGAGATGAATCGCTACAGCCCCGTCGGCGTCGTGCTCCAGGGCCGCGATCTCGGCGACAAGCGCATCAGCGGCGTTTATCGCAATGGCGATAGCATCGCCTTCGCCAACACGGTCGCGGCGCTGATGGGGGCGAGGGTTCAGGAAACGCCGAGCCGCGTTACCCTGATTGCAAGTGATGGCCGGCCGCTGACGAAAAAATGAGCTCTCCGGCTCATCCTTCGCCGCCGCTCCCGCCTGGAAGGCCGCGGGCGCGTGGCGGGGTTTGGTCTGGCCTGGCACGTCTTCCCGCGCTTGTTCTGGCCGGCATGGTGTTCGCGGCCCCTGCCCGCGCGCAGGACGAACGCCAGTTCAACATCGCCCTGCCGGCCGCGCCGCTGTCGGACGCCCTGAAGCAGATCGCCCAGCAGACTGGCGAGGACATCCTGTTCACCACGGAGTCCGTGGCAGGCATCCGCAGCCAGCCGATTTCCGGGCGGATGTCGGCGCGGGCTGCGGTCGAGCTGTTAATCGCCGGCACCCCATTGGAAGTGCTGCCCGGCGGATCGCGCAGCCTGGTAGTGCGAAAGGTGGCGCCCGTCGCTACGCCGGTCGAAAAGGCGGGCGCGCCCGAGGCCGCCCTACCCGTGGCCGAGCCGGTCGAGCATGTCACCATCACCGGCACCAGCATCCGCGACTTCGGCCTGGTCGGTGCGCGATTGGACATCATCGACCGCGCCCTGATCGAGGACACCGCCAGCATCACTCCTGCCCAGATGCTGAAGCTGGCACCGGCGGTGACGGTGTTCGGTGGCTCAGGCGTGGGGCAGTTGCCCGGCACCTCCTACTATGCGCCCACCATCCACAGCTTGGGCGCCAGCGCCAGCAATTCGACTTTGGTGATGATCGACGGTCACCGGCTGCCGGTGGGCGGCAACCAGCATGTGCTGCCCGATCCCAACATGGTTCCCGCCATCGCGGTGGAGCGCATTGAGATCCTGGCCGACGGCTCGTCTTCGGTTTACGGCTCTGACGCGGTGGGCGGGGTGATCAACATCATCACCCGCAAGCGCTATGAGGGCTTCGAGGCCGATCTGCAGGCCGGCTTCGGCGCCAACTACGGCACCAGGCTGGGAAGCCTGGTCTACGGGCATGTCTGGTCCTCGGGCTGGGTGATGGGGGCCTACGGCTATTCCCGCGCCGCCAACCCATCGGTGGATTACCAGAGCCGGCCATATACCCTTCCGGACAAGACCGCGCTCGCCATCCAGCACGGCCTTCTGCCGCCCGGCACGCCGACCAGCAGCGTCACCAACAGCGCCACCTTCTACTGCGATCCGGCCACCATCCAGATGGAAGGCCTGAGCACCATGTATACCAGCGCTGCCGCAACGGCGGCGGTTCCCAACATGCCGCAATATTCGCCCTGTCCCTACGGCGCCAATACACCCGGTACCTACAATGGTACCGGCGCGGAGACCCGGCACACCGCATTGCTGAAGTTCGCGCAGACTCTGAACAGCCGCCTGACCATGTCGGGCGACTTCGACTATTCCTATCGCGACACCTACACCCACGTGTCGGCGCCGACGTTCCAGGCCAAGGCGTTCGCGACGGGCTCGCAGGCCAACCCCTTCTACCAGACACCCGCCGGCTATACCGGCAACGCCACCTCCCAGATCGTCCGATGGGACGCGACCCAGCTTCTGGGTTATGGCTTGAACGACAATCATTCCCAGGACTGGTACGTCATCCTGAATGAGGATTACGAACTCAGCCGGCGGCTGAGACTCACCGCCAGCCAGATGGTGGCCGACGACCAGAGCGTGGTCATCACCAACGCCAACACCCTGGACCTGGGCGCCGCCGCGCTGGCGCTGAACGGAACCGCCAACACCGCCGGCGACACCACCGTGCCAACCCAATCGGGCTCCAGTTTCACCTTCCTCAATTTGCCGTTGACCGCGGCCAATGCGCTGGATGTGTGGAATCCCGCCGCCACAAACCGCACCTCAAGCGCGGTGCGCGCGGCTATCACGGACAATCCGCAGATCTATCGAGGCAGCTATCAGCTGCGCGACTTCCATTTCGGCGCCGATGGCGACGTGCTGGAACTGCCGGGCGGCCCGCTGCGGCTGGCGCTGGGTACCGAATATATGAGCATCGGCCAGCACTCGGGCATCAATTCGCCCAACGACTATGGCCCCGCCGGCCGCTCGCTGGCCATGACCTATTATTCGCTGGACCGCAGCGTCTTCTCCATCTTCGCCGAAGCCGATATCCCGCTGGTCGGTCCGGGCACGAATTTCCCCCTGGCACGTCAGGTGATGTTGAACATCTCGGGCCGCCATGACGATTACAGCGACGTGGGCGCCACCACCAATCCCAAGGTCGCACTGGACTGGAAGGTCGCAGGCGGCTTGAAACTGCGCGGCAACTGGTCCACCTCTTTCGTCGCGCCCTCGCAACGCAGCGTTGGCGATCCTGCACGCGATGGGCTCAACGTACTGTCACGCGCCACTCCATTCACCCCCAGCGCCGCCGTTCCGACCGCGCTATATCCCAACATCATCGGCGATCCCGGCTGCGTCGCCGGCGCCGTCACGTGCCAGATCGATTCCAAGATTCCGGGCGTCTATCGCTATACCGGCAATCCGAACATCCGGCCCGAGCAGGGGCGCGCCTGGAACCTGGGGCTGGATTTGGCGCCGGAGCTGGTGCCCGGCCTGTCGCTGTCGGTCACGTTTTTCGACAACCGCTTCAAGGGCGGGGTGACCTCGCCGCAGATATCCTCGGTGCTGACAAATGCCTCGCAGAACTACCGGCTCGTGTTCTGCAATCCGGGCGCCCCCTGCACGCAAACGCAGCTCGCGACGTTCATAGGAAATGTCCCGATCGTCCAGTCCCTGCCGGCCACAGTCTATTATCTGTTCGATCAGCGGCAGGCCAATGTGCTGAACCTCAAGGTGCAGGGACTGGATATCTCCGCCTCTTATTCTTACAGCAGCCAGCAAGCCGGTACCTTCAGCGCCGCGATGATGGCGACGGACTTCCTGGCCTTCGACGAAAGCCTGGGCAGCGGACCGCTGTTCAGCGTGCTCAACACGTCCGGATACAACACCACTTTTCCATCCATCGGCCTGCAGGCGCGGCTGTCTCTGCAATGGGATCTAGACGTATTCTCCGCCGCGCTGGTGACGCGTTATGTAGGCGCCTACCGCAACTGGTCCAGCGGAACCATCAATCCGGTGATTGTCGCCAGTGCCGGCGTGCCGGTGGGAGGCGGCGACCCGGTGGACGCCAACCTCACTTTCGACACGCATTTCGCATATGATCTGGGCGGCGTGGACAAGCGGCTGAACAACAGCCAGATCTATGTCGATGTCAGCAATATCCTGGGCAGCGATCCGCCGTTCTACAATACGAGTCCGGTCGGCAACACCAACAATGCCAGCAACAGCGCCACCACCGGTTTCGACGCCTATGGCGCCAGCAATCTGGGGCGCGTGATCTCGATCGGCTTCCGGATGAGGTATTAGGCCTCGCGCCCTCGTGTTCGCGCTCTACGGCTTCTCGATCAGAACGACGCCGGCACGGGCGAGCGCGGCAAGCGTGTGCCGCAGATGGGCTTTGGCGGTGTCGCCATCGAGCCGGGCGCAGAGTTCGGCAAAGCTCACGGCCCGGGTGTCGCCAAGCATCTCAAGCGCGGACACCAGATTGGGAGGAAGGTCGCTCCACACCACGCCGTGAGCCTTGAACTGCACGTTGGCGCCATCACGCACGAAATGCAGGTGATGCGCCGCGCCCAGCCGGATGCGATGGGCGTCGCTCAGCGTCTCGCTCTGGACATAAGCCATGTCAGGCAGACGGATACTGGGAAACGGACGCAAATCGCCTTCCCATTCGTGACGAAATTCAGCGATCGCGTCATCCGCCAAGGCTTCGGCAAGCAGGGGGCGCAAGGCCTTTAGAAAAGCCTTTTGTCCACTGGCATCGTCAAGCCGCGGCAGATCGGCACGAACCGCCTCATGACGGCGCAGCCGGCCGATCAGCCATTGAAGCAGATCCATGCCATGCGGGGGGATCGTTGCTACCGTCAGATGCAGGCTCGGTTCGCCGACGGGGAAGGCCACATGCCACCAACCGCGCGGGATATAGAGCATGTCGCCATCCTCCAGCATGTCATCCCATATGGGCGGACCTGCCGGCCTCGGCGGCGCTTCCATGTCGTCCTGCAGGGGATTGATGCGCGTCGGCGCATAAATTTGCCAACGCTTCCTGCCCGACAATTGCAGGACCATGATTTCCTGGCTGTCCCAATGTAGATCGAGGCCGTTCTGGCTATGCCAGCCCGCATAGAGATTGACGTAATTGCCCGCATGAAGCGCATCCCGGAACGAAGCCGACAGCTTACGCACTTTAGGCGACAGCTCCTCCACGCGATCCAGGACAAGGGTCGCGCCATCCGAGAGGCAGACGCTGAGCTTACCGGAATTCAGTTGTAATGTTCCGCCTACGCCGGGTGACATGTAGCGGTTGGTCTCAACAGGACGACCTTCATGGGTCAGCCGAAGCCTGGGCGGGCTAAGCCACTGTTGCTCCAAAATTGAATTGAGCTCGGCCCAACCCAGAAGATCTGTGAAGCGGCCAGACCTTCCCTTGGTGGGGAGGAATGACTTGCCCCAATAATCCGCGAGGAATTGTTCCCGCGTCAGTGGCGCGATGACATCGTCGAACTCCAGCATCGCCGTTTCTCTTCAAATTGCCTTGGTTGCTCATTGGCGAACGGCTTACCTTTGATGGGCTACGACGCAATCGCCAGAGATTGCTTCTTACATTCAAAAAGGGGGAACTACCACGGTTTGGCTTGATGGTTTGGTCGTCTACCTAAATCTTACACGGGCTCAGCATAGGCGCCACCTCGATAGCTCCTTACTGCTGGAACGCGATTCCGAAAAGGGCAACATCCAATATCCAGTGGCTGTCTTCACGATATACACCGGCATCCGCGTAGACGAGCACTCCATAAAGGAGCCGTTACGGCCGCAGCTCTACCACCGCTACCCGCGTTCACGAAGCCATGCAGTTGATTTTTTGAACTTGCGCGATCCCGAATATCGGCCACCGCCTTATCAAGGTATGGTGTGCGGACGGAGCGGCCTTCAACTTTCAACAAGGCAATCTCCGCAAAAAGGTTTGCCGCTATCACCCGTTACCGAATACAGGATTTTCCCTTTTGCTGCTCGCCGGCGACACTGACCTTGTCGAAAGAACAGGCCTCGCACTAGCCCCAAACCATGGGTACCGACCTGGCCAGGCCGGTGAGCGTCAGAGACGAGTGCCCGCTGACTATTTCATGCAGATTGTTTGGTGGCACGAACGCCAGCGGTATCAGCAGCCGTATTTGGCGCTCCCCCTTCCCTTCCTGTTTGGCGATTTCTGACAGGCTAGCTCCGTCGACCAGTGCACCCACCCACCGCTTCGCCTTGGCGATGGCGGTCAGGATCGCGGCATTCGGGCTCGTTTGGGCGTTCGCCGCGATTGCACACCTCGCGCAGCACAGGTGCAGCAAACCATGCGTGAAATTCTTACAATCGCCAATCGGTCAAGACATGAACCATCGATGCCTGCCTGGCCTTCGCATCTTCGGGCATCCCGATTGTTTCCAAACCTGCGCTCAACCACATATCCAGTAAGCCGCTAGAGACAGTCTCCCGAATTGCGGACCGGGTGGCTGGTCACCAAGCGCTGGGACAAATCTGTGACAAGTCAACCAGCAGCGCGCCTTCTCGAGATTGAAGCGCACCTCCTAAAGATTGAAATGGAACGAACGCGGCGAACACGCGTTCGTGAGGACTGGTGCGTTTGGGGCGTTCCGGGTCTTTGGGCCTCACCCGTTTGCGCGCATTTTTTTGCATTTGGCATTCGGGGACCTGATGGAATTGCGGATCGTTCGTGTGGCGGCGGCCTTCTTCGTGTCGGCCGCTCTTTTCTCCAGCGCGGGCCGCGCACAACCGGTACAGCCGACTGCCCCCAGCAACGGCGCCGCTTTGCCGCCCCAATTTTCCCTGCCAGTAACAACGGATGTCGAAGACCTGCCGGTGATGGCCCGTCCCCGTCCCGATTACGATCCTCTGGGCATACCGGTAGGCGGCTTTATGCTCTTTCCCCAGCTCACCCTGGACGGGATCTACGACTCAAACGTCTTCCGGACCACCGATAATCTCCTGGACGATTATTATTTCACCTTCTCCCCTTCGCTGCGGCTGCGGTCGAACTGGGGATTGAATTCGCTGGAATTCTATGGCGGGACGAACGCCTATCAGTATCTGAGATATTCGCACGAAAACCTCGCCGACTGGAACGTGGGCACAGACGGACGCTACGACATTGCGCACGGAATTGCCGTCTACGCCAACGGCGCTGTGTCGGAAGTCCATGAATCCCTGGCCTCGCCGAATGTCATCGGCAACCAGCAATCGCCGACGCGCTATTACGACAAGCATGCCGATGTGAGTGCGACCGTGCAGCCCAATCGCCTGGGCTTCAATCTCGGCGGCACCTTCGACCGCTACGATTATGTGGACACACTCCTGATCGGCGGCGGGCTAGAGGATAATAACGACCGCAATTTCGATGATTATAAGGCCTATGCGAGAGCATTCTACGAATTCTCACCCGGCTATACGTTTTTCCTGCACACGTCTTATGAATCCCGCCAGTTCGATCAGTTTCTGGACCGAAACGGGTTCCACCGCTCGTCAACCGGTTATCGCACCGACGCCGGCGCCGACCTGCAGCTGACGCACCTGATCAGCGGCGAGGTCTATCTGGGTTATTTGAAATATGACTTTTCCACGCCCCTGACCAATGTCGAGGGCCTCGATTATGGCATCAAGCTGGACTGGCTGGCCACGCCGCTCATGACCGTCCATCTGGAAGGCGGCCGCACGCTCAACCAGATCATTCTGGTAGGCGCTTCCATCCAGGACAGCAAGAAAGCGGCGCTAAGCGTGGATTACGATCTGCTCCCCAATCTGATCATCCAGGCCCGCGCCGATTATATCGACAGCGCCTATCCGGGCGTCGTCCGGCGCGACAAGGAGGGGGACTTCCAGATCGGCGGCAAATATCTGATCGATCACCTCATCAGCCTCGACATGAACTATACGCTGACCAGGCGCTCGACCGATGCCCTGGGCGGAACATTTAATGACAATCAGATCAATGTCGGGATAACCCTGCACGAATGACAGGCATCAAAAGATCCGCTCGTCCACTCGGATGATGTCGCCCGGATTGATTTTTGTGCTCTGGTCCGCAGGAGCCTCCTGCTCCTTGCTGGTGCCGTCCCGGCGGATATACACGTCCTTGTCATCGGCCCGGTACGTATAGCCGCCGGCAAGCGCCACCGCATTCAAGGCGTTCATGCCGCTGACATAGGGGTATTGGCCGGGGCTCTTCACTTCCCCGATGATATAGAATGGCCGGTAATTCTCGACCTCCACACTGACCCGGGGGTCCTTGAGATATCCCTCGGATACGAATTTTCCGCCCACGGCAGTCTCGAAGTCATGCACGGTCATCCCGGCAGCAGGGACCGGCCCCAGCAAGGGCAACTGCACCTGCCCTGTGCCGTCCACCTGATACTCGCCGCCCAGATCATTCTCGCCATAGACGGTCAGTTTGATTTTGTCGCCTGATCCCAGCTTGTAGCTTGCGTCCTGGGAGCCACGGGGTATCGCCGCGACCGCCGCGGGATTGGAAGGTGCGGCTGAGAGCCTTGCCTCGACAGAGCCCGACGGGGCAACAGTGGGACCCGGCAACTGGCCCTGCGCCAACGCATCCGCCCCATCAAGAACAAGGGCAGCTAGCAGAAAAAGAATAGTAATCCGATGTGTCCGTTCTGCACGACGCATTGCCTCACCTTCCGCCGGAATCCTCCATCACGCACACTCCAACGCGCTGGAATGCGCCTGCGTTCATCAGGAAACTTACTATTCCGCCACCGCCTCTCCTTGTGACAAAAATGGGCCACGCCCGTTATCACTTGGCGGCCTTGCCCGCTTCGGCCATCATCCTTCCAAGCCCCGAGTTCTTGTCATGAATGACTGTCAGCTCATGGCGTCGGAAGGAAACTTTCACGCCGGTCCAGATGATGTTTTCGCCACAACGCCCGCCAAGAGCGGCGCGCGCATATCCATCGTGGGCTCTTTCACGACGCTGTCGCTTCCCGGCGACCTTCCCCGACTGATGTCCAATGGCGTTCTCTGCGATCCGCGCAACGGTTCGCCCATGGAAATGGATGCCTATAGCGCGTATCTAGCGCTGAAGGCGCTGGAGAAAACCGCCTATTCGCAATACCTGTCGGAGCGAAGCCTGATTTGCGACGCGCTGTTAAGCCGGCTTAGCGATTGCGGCGGCTTCTGGCGCCATGGCGCCTGGACAAAATCGGAAACAGAAATCCACATGCGGTTCACCGCCGCCGCGATCCGGCTTCTGGTCGAAGCCTTCGAGGATCGGCTGATCGCGAGCCCTGGCATCATCGTGGAGAGTTTAAAGCGGCACCTCGCTTATTCGGAACGGCTGACACAGGGCACCTGGTTTCTTCATGACTCTCTGGAGCACAGCTCCACGGACCTGCCCTATCCCCAAAAGCGCCTTTCCAACATGGCCTTCGGGTCTTCCCAGCGCAACTGCCTAGCGCTGAATACCCACCTCGACACGATTTCAACCACCCTGAATGTCCTGCAGCGCATTCCCCTGTCTATGGCCGAGCGGGGTTTCTTCACCCGGGCGGCCGCATCTGGCCTGACGGCGCTGGAGCTCGTGCTGGGCCGGTCGCGTTCACGGTTCTGGCGACCATTCTCGGCGTTCGACCGCCTCATGAGGGCGATGGCGTTCCGTTCCAACGGGCTGCGGGACGGCCCGGCCGGCCAACGGATAAGAGGAAAGGCCTATGGCCTGGTCCGCAGAGCCTGGTTCCCGCTGCGACAGCATATCCGCTCGCGACTGCCAGCCTTTGCATTCCTGGACGGCTATATCGAGCGCGATATCGCCCTGGCCGGCACGTCGTTCGAATATCATCTGGTGAATGTCTACGATCTCGCCCGGCTTCTGATTCAGCACCGGGAATATCCGCTTCCGGGCCATGCCGCGCTCCTGCGGCGCTGCGGCTTGCTGGTTGACGCCGGGCTGGATTACGCCATCCGCACGTCTTACTTCGATTTCCTGATCGCGAGCACCAGGGAAAATGCACGCCCGATTCTTCTCTGCGAAGCGATACTGGCCCGCCTCTCCACCCGTGAGGAGAAGACGGCGCCGCCGCACTGGGCCAGGGCCTATTGCATCATCAGGCAGCTGCTACCACCGTCCCCCGCCATTCTTGGGTACGACCCCTTCACGGTGATGGAAGCGGATGTACGCGGCGAGCGGGATATCGTCCGATTGCGCAGCGGTACGCTGCTTTCCATAGACCGCGCCGGAGAACGCATTCTTTTTGCCGACAAGACATTCCCCGCCACAACAACCACGAATCTTTCCCCCGCATGACACTACGCCAGAATGTGCTTCGCGGCCTGTCATGGAGTTTTGCATCTCGTCTGGGGAGCCAGTTCTTCCAGCTTGCTTTCAGCATCGCTCTCGCGCGCCTTCTCAGCCCCAGAGAATTCGGCCTGATCGGCATGCTGCTGGTCTTCACCGGATTTGCGCAGGCGCTGGCGGATGGGGGCCTCTGCTCGGCCCTGATCTATCGCCGGGACGTCTCGGAAGTGCACCGGTCCACCGCATTCTGGATCCAGACCGGCGCCGGCGCCTTGCTGTCGGTGCTTTTCTTCCTGGGCGCGCCTTTTATCGCCGCTTTCTACAACGCGCCC
>Ga0157370_10002264_pt1 | contig 23382 bp, 17 predicted proteins | sample C35metaG_FD_113463 | JGI IMG/M metagenome (GOLD analysis project Ga0157370, IMG submission 113463) | Corn rhizosphere microbial communities from Kellogg Biological Station, Michigan, USA - C3-5 metaG | ecosystem: Host-associated > Plants > Roots > Rhizosphere > Soil | place: USA: Michigan...
CGCAGGATGTCAAGACGGCAGGACTGCTGTCCTGCATATTATTATTCATTCATTTTTACTTTGATGGCAAATCAAGTAGTTCGGTCAAATCCGAATCCGAAACTGACGAATCGGATAATTTTAATAGCGCACAATATATAATCAGTGCAACTACTTCTGAGAAGTGTATCAATGAATTGTTTCTTCTGATATTATCAATTGTTGGAATTGATTACTTTAAGAAATATCAAGAAAATATTAAAGACCCTGATTTTGTTTTGAAACAGACTTTGGGATGTGACAGCGATCCCGAAATGGGTGTGCATATAGATCTGATGGTATGGTTTGCCCTGGTTCGCTTATTTATTGAAGCTATCTTTATATATTACGATAGTGATTATGAATCTAAAAACAATCAGCTATGAAAGCGCAAAAGAAATCTCCGTTTTCCATCCTCGCCAATGATTTCTTAGAAAATATATTGAATCAGCTTGTACACAACTATTCAGTTGTTCAGATATTCTATAAGCAGGAAAAGAACTCAACGAAATCACACCTACTGATATCCGTTTCTAAAAATGCAGATGCTATAAAATTACAGTCAAAAAAATGGGTTGCCGAAGTCAGAGAACAATATCAGGTCTATATTTACTTCATTGATTATTCAAGACTCGAATACCAATTTTCTAAAGGTCACCCATTCATAGAATACCATTGTCATCAGTCAACAATGATCTATCAGAAAGAAGATTCACGTTCTTTACTTTTGATCAATAGAAACTGGAAAAAATATCACAAAAAGTTCAATCGGTACGAAGATACTTTTCACCACGACCACGAGATCCATCAGTTGCAGGTCGAAAGGCTGATTGCTGAGAATTCCTACAATAGTGTTTTTACTTCCTATGAAAAACTGATCGAATATGATCTTGAATATCTGGAAGAATTATTTACCGGAAACAGGACATTCGGCATTGATCTCAACAAAAGGATAAATAAACTGCTGATCTACATTCCAGAACTCAAACAATATTTTATCAAAAAGAATCAGCACGAATATTTTATCAGTGAAATTTTTGACGAAACAAAGAAATCAATTCAAGAGGATGATTTAATCTACAATTCAGAAATGTTTGATTCATTGCGCATTATTTCGGATTCATTATATATATTTATCACAGTTAGATTCTACAATTTGAAATATCTTATCAAAAAGCAATACGAGAAAATATGTAATGCTGGTGAAGGTTTATTTCCAATTGAGGAATCTAAAAAAGATGAAATTCTCGAGAAGGCTATTGAAAGAATATTGACCTTCGCAGAATTGGAACAGATCTATTTTTTTCATCAAACAACCTATGGAGAAGTAAAAACTTACTATTTACTGCTAATCGGTCTGAATGTAAACAATGAAAAAATCAAAGCCATCACGCATTCTTTGGTGAGCCTTTTTGGAACTCAATACAGGTTTTTATTGGTGGGTCACGATCGTTACTGGATTCAAAAGAATCTCCGTGAGTTCCAGAGTTTCTTTGTTTTTATTATGCAAGGTAAAAATCTCGTGTATTTCTCAGATCAGTATCATCCGGAACCACATTGGGAAACACCCCATCATCCACAGCACAATGACCTGTATTTTTATTACAAAAGCACATTGGGAAGTTCATTGCAGTTTTATAAATTGATCGATGGAGAGGAAGAAAATTATCAAGGGGTAGATAATATCTTTGCTTTATTTCTCTTGTCCTTTTTGAGAACTTATATCTATGCTAAAACCTACTATCTGCCAAATTATATGACCACCGAAGCCCTTTGGCAACTATGTATCTACGCAGATATGGACATACATAAATACCACTATCTATTTGATCAATTTTCTACGAACATATTTTCTTTTACTGATTATAATATGAGCGTACATCACAGTATAGCAAAAGTGAACAAAGAGAAAGCGGATCAGATGAAAATGATTGTAGACAATTTGATGGAGGTACTTAAAGAAGTTGTGATAGATGGTAAATTATTATTGAATTTTGAGATAGATTCTCTCTGTGAAAAAAAATGCTGATTAAACACTTAACAGAAGAATGACTCTAATAAAATGCGTGGTTTCTTTAGGTCAAGACTTTTGATGCCTAAGAGTGCATCAAGATACTTACCATTAATAAAATGGAATTTCTCTGAATTATATTTAGGGAAATTCTGCATTTATGTCTCAGACAAAAGAAATAAAAAAAATACCAATTGAGGAAGTAATTGAATATTTCCGATCAGAAGGTATGGAATTGACAAAAGAGGAAGCTGAACAGATAATGGAATTTCTGTACAATCTTACTTTAATGGTCATCAAAAAGTATTTCGATACTGATCATAAATGATACTCACAAATAGAATATCGACTGCTGATAAATCTGACATTCTATTATTCTACCATGCTTTAATATTACTCAACAGAATTAAATTTAAAAATTATGAAAACAGCAGATCTATATATACGTGTATCGACAGATGAGCAAGCGGATAAAGGTTATTCCCAAAGAGATCAGGAAGAACGTTTAAGACGTTTCTGTTCACAGAATAATTTTACTGTAGGTAATGTCATTTATGAAGATCATTCTGCAAAATCTTTCAACCGTCCCGAATGGAAGAAGCTTTTGACTGAACTTAAGAAGAAAACTTCTAAAACCAATGTCATTTTGTTTACAAAATGGGATCGGTTTAGCAGAAACGCAGGCGATGCCTATCAGATGATAAGCATCCTATCAAAGTTGGGTGTAGAATTACAAGCCGTTGAACAACCGCTTGATCTTTCCATACCGGAAAACAAAATGATGTTGGCTATCTATCTGGCTGCGCCTGAGGTTGAAAATGATAGAAGAGCACTCAATGTTTTTTATGGTATGAGAAGAGCGGTAAAAGAAGGACGTGTTATGGGCAAAGCTCCATTTGGATATGCAAATAAGATTACAGAGAATGGTAAAAAGTACATTTCAATCAAGGAACCGGAAGCAACAAAAATGAAGTGGGCATTCAATGAATTGGCAAAAGGAATCTACGCAAGCAATTCTATAAGAACTAAAATTAATGAGTCTTTGAAAAAGGGTGTCAGCAGGACATCTTTTCATATAGCTATCCGTAATCCGATTTATTGCGGTAAAGTGTTTGTTCCAAAGCATAAAGATGAGGAAGCCCGTTTTGTTGCAGGCCAACATGAACCTTTGATCAGTGAGGAACTTTTTGACAAGGTACAAGAAATATTAGATGGTAAGAAAAGACCTCAAAGACCGAACACAAAAATCACTGTTCAGGAAAACTTTCCTCTTCGAGGGTTTCTAACGTGCCCTAACTGTGGTAAGACCATTACTGCCAGTGCTTCGAGAGGTCGAAATAATCGATACTATTATTACCATTGTAATTCTACCTGCGGGTTCAGAGAAAGAGCGGAACTTGTCAATAAAGTTTTTGAAGATGGATTGATGGCATTTGAAATGAATGCACCAGTTAAAAAATATCTAAAAATGCTTTTGACGGAGAATTATCAGAGCTTCATTAATAATCCATTAAGAGAGAAAAAGAAAATATCTGACGAAATTGACTCACTCAATAACAAACTATCTTTTGCCCGAAATAAGTTTCTGTCAGAGATAATTGATGATAATGAATATTTGGAAATTAAAAGGGAATGCAAAGAACGGATTTCAAAATTGGAAGAAGAATTAAATAAAAATTCAGTTCCTCAAATTAGCAATATAGAAAAACTGCTCGAACAAGCCTTAGAGACACTTCAAAATATCGGAAAACACTACCAAGAAGGGGGCATTGAGACAAAGCGGGCAATAATTGGTTCGATATTTCCTCAAAAATTGGAATTTGACGGAAAACATTATCGAACCGCCCGAATTAACTCTATAGCACACCATATCTTTCAGATTAATAATGAGTTAGGTGGTGTAAAAAAAAAGAGAAACGATCAAAATGATCATTTCTCCTTGATTGTAGACCCACAGGGATTCGAACCCCAACTGATGGTACCAAAAACCAGAGTGCTACCGTTACACCATGGGTCTGTCCTTTATTGTGGTGCAAATTTACAGCTTTTTTCTAAACTTCCAAACTTTTTCTAAAAAAAATTGCATAATTTTATAAAATAATTTTTCGCTCAGCCTAATGTTAATCGACCTTTCCAAACCTATACCCAATCAAGAAACACCATCTAACGAATTTGAAACCAAAGTTTTAGACTTCATCAAAGAATGGTTTTCGGACTCAAAAACAGTCAAAATTCAGAGTTCTGGTTCAACAGGAATTCCGAAAATATTTGAGGTAGAAAAATCAAAAATGTTGAATTCTGCTGAGATGACTTGTAACTTTTTAGGATTAAAAGAAGGAAATACTGCATTAATTTGTCTCCCGATAGAATATATTTCAGGGAAAATGATGGTCGTAAGAAGTATTCTAAGAAATTTAAAACTGAAAATTGCCGAACCATCCACAAATCCACTTCAAAACCTCAACCAAAAAATCGATTTTTGTGCAATGACGCCTTTACAGGTTGAAAATTCATTAGACAAACTCCATCTCATCAAAAACCTCATCATCGGAGGCGCATCCGTTTCCGAAACTTTAAAGAAAAAAATTCAAAAATCAACCTTCAACCTTCAACCCTCAACCAAGATTTTTGAAACTTACGGAATGAGCGAGACACTTTCTCACATTGCACTTAGACAAATTTCCCCAAATCAGGAAGATTGGTTTACAGTTTTTGAAGGCGTGGAAATTTCTTTAGACGAAAGAGATTGTCTGAAAATTTTCGCTCCTAAATTGAATTCCGAAGTTTTGCAAACCAATGATTTGGTAGAAATTAATAACAAAAATCAATTCAGATTTCTCGGAAGATTAGATAATGTGATTAATTCTGGTGGCGCAAAGATTTTCCCCGAAGAATTAGAAAAATTAGTCAAACAAAATATTCCGAATGAAGTAGTTTTCCTTGGAATCGAAGATGAAAAACTTGGACAAAAATTAATTGTCGTAATTGAAGGCAAAAACAATGAAAACCTAAAATCTAAAATTTCGCATCTAAAATTTCAAAAATCTTTTCATAAACCAAAAGACATTATTTTTGTAGAACAAATCCCAAGAACGCCAAACGGAAAAGTCAACCGACTGGAGCTGAAAAAATTAATTGAGAAATGAAAAACTTTACGTCCGAAATTAGCTACAAAACTTCCCGCTCTTCCGGCGCGGGCGGCCAAAACGTGAACAAAGTAGAAACGGCTGTCACGGCGATTTGGAGCGTTTCGGAAAGTTATTATTTCTCAGACGATGAAAAGTTGAGAATCTCTGAAAAACTGAAAAACCGAATCAATTCCGAAGGCCTTCTGCAAATGACTTCGTCAGAAAGCAGAACGCAACTCGCGAACAAGAAAATCGTGACCGAAAAGATGCTGGAAATGGTAGAAAAATCGCTTTTCATTCAAAAATATCGAGTCAAAACCAAACCTTCAAAACGTCAGGTTCAAAAAAGAATCGATAATAAAAAGAAAATTTCTGAGAAGAAGGACAATCGGAAATTTAAATTTTAAAATCCGATAATTTCTCTATTTCGTTATTGATTTTTTGAGAATACTCAAACTGTTTATCGCGAATTATGCCGTGATTCGTCACAGTTTCATAATCCTGCTGATAATCTTTGTAATCATCATAAATTCTCTCATAATATTTCTGCAAAGATTTAGTATCCAAAATTTTATCACTAATTATTTTCCTAAATCGTCGCGCAAACAATTCAGCAATATCAAAATGACTTTGCTCGTGCATCAACACATGATCCGTCTTATGTTCCGGATGCGCCCAGGATTTGGACGGAATAAAAAACGATTCAATCTTCACTTGTTTATCAGTGAATTTCTTAGTAGAACTATTCAATAAATAGGAAATTCCGCAAAAAGTGGTAGCTGCAGCCTGAGAAGCATTAGGTCCAGTAAAAGACTGGAAATCCGGCCATTCCAGTTTTCGGTTTTCGTTCCAAAAAATTTTGTCCTGAGCCTTCGCAAATCCTAAGAAAAAGATGAAACCAAGTAGCAAAAATTGTTTTATCATAACGATTAGATGTTTTTTTTCTATAAATGTTAATTTGTTACCATAAAACTTGTATTTTTACCACCCTGCATTTTTAAAAAATGGAAAAAGAAATAAAAATCAATTTTGAAGTAATCCCGAGTTACCAGCAACTCAACGATATAGAAAAAACACTTTTCGATAAAGCCAAAATCATCCGCGAACAGGCCTATGCGCCCTACTCCAACTTCTTCGTCGGATGTGCGCTTCTCCTGGAAAATGGCGAAATAATTACCGGCAGCAATCAGGAAAATGCAGCTTATCCTTCAGGATTATGCGCAGAAAGAACCACAATTTTCTGGACTTCTGCCAATTATCCAAACGTTAAAATCAAAAAAATATTCGTAATTGGTGGGCCAAAAGACATCTTAAGCTCTACACCAATTCCACCTTGTGGAGGCTGCAGACAATCCATTCTGGAATACGAAGCCAAACAAAAAGAAGTAATCGAAATCTATTTTGCATCACCGAACGGAGAAATCATCAAGACAAAATCCGTAAGAGATTTGCTTCCCTTCTCTTTTGACGGTACTTTCTTGTAGCTTTTAGGAGCAAGACGATTGATCTGTTGTAGGACATCTCCAACCTGCTGTCCACTATATCTTTTTTGCCATTGCGAAAGACGTTACGCATTTAATTTGAGGTTTTTCCCGCAATGCCAAAAAAGGATGCCGTTCCCATCAGGGCTATGTTGAAGATTTGTATTTCTTTTAACGGTTAATAAAATCGAAAATCCCATTCAGCAAGTGAATGAGATTTTCTTGTAAAATGTAGATATGGATATGAAATTTGGTTATTAGTCTTTGATAACTTTCTGAGTGGTTTTTTTGCCATTTTCCAACTGGATTTCCAGAACATAAATTCCTCTTTCAAGACGAGAGAAATCAATTGTAGAATCCGAGGTCAATTTTGCATTCACCATTTGACCTGAAATATTGTAAACTTTATGCGTTTTTATTTTGCTTGAAGTTTTTACATTCAACACCTCTTTCACAGGATTTGGATACATGAAAACCGTTGTGTTTTTAACATCTGCAATACCCAAAACTGCCAATTCTTTTTCCTGCGACTTCTCCGAATATTTTTTAGCTGCATCAATCGTTTTCACGCTCCAATAAATCTTCGAAGGTAAATTCGTTTTATCCAGATACCAGTTTTTGGTTGTCACTATATATTTTGCAATGTCCGCTTTTCCAGCTTCAGAACCGACTGACAATTCGTACTGAAGAGCATTCTGCAAAGTTTTATCATCCGTAGCTCCAGACCAGGTGAACTTGATTTTATTATCGTTATCTGTTGCTGTCAGAATCGTTGGTGCATTGGGTTTTTGATTTGTAACGGTCGTTGTATTTTTGAACAGTTTGGTGTAAGGCATCAAATCTTCATCAGCCCAATCGAAACCGTTGGCGAGAATATCAAGATTTCCGTCATTATCATAATCAAACAACGCCAAAGTTCCACCGCTTCCCAAATCGTATAATCCCGACGTTTCTGATTTTTCAAATTTCTGAAGCTGAGAATTGTAGAGATAAACATTCAAATGACCGTTGTAATCATCATCGTCACCCAAAACTACAAAATCATAAAAACCATCATTATTGATGTCGCCAACTTCAACATTGGCCGCAGTGATGCCTTCGCCTTCAAATTTATTTTCCGTGAAATTTCCCTGGCCATCATTGATGAAAACTGCCAAATATGGATTGTAATCTGCATCCTGACCAGCCACTACAAAATCCTGAAATCCATCCGCATTGAAATCCGCAAAAGACATTTTGCTATCGCTCACCGGCGGAAGTTGAGACTTCTGAACCAAGGTTCCGTTTTCATTAATATAGACATTGAAAGTTCCCTCGTAATCAGAATTGAAACCATTTACAACAGCATCCAATTCGTTATCATTATTCAAATCTATAATTTTGAAACTTCCGTTTTGAGTTCCCGGCAACCAAGCTTCCGTCTTTTGAAAACCAGTAGAATTATTTAGATACAAATCCAAGTTGTGCGTAAACCCAACGCCTTCAACATATTGCGTTCCGTTGATTGCATAATCCTGTTTTCCGTCGTGATTGACATCAAAAACATCCAATCCACCGTAGATTTTCCCAGGCGCATTATCAACCAAAGTGAAAGCTGAACCTGTATTTTTCCATCTGTATTGCTGGTAATTCACAATATCGTTGTAGCTCAATCCAGTCGTTACAACGTCCAAAAGTCCGTCATTATCAAAATCGATAAACTTGACAGCACTCAAATGCACCGAATTCTCTCCAAAATTTTGAATGGATGAAAAATTCCCGTTTGTGTTTTTATAAAGGTCGTTGGAAGTAACATCTACGTTGGAATCGCCGTCAGAATCGATTGCGCCAGTGAAAAATATATCCTGAAATCCGTCATTATCAAAATCTGCAACAGCAGCTGCCGAATAGAAATAACTCTGTAAATTCGGCTGAGAGATTTCCTCAAAACTCTGAGCTTTGATTATAATTGCCGATAAAGCGAAAATAGGAATGTAAAACTTTTTCATAATATTTTTATTTAGAATAATTAAAAATTACTCTGCAAAAATATACAAGAAGCTTTACCAAAAGGGATTTTGGAATATGACATTTGTCTTGTTTCGGGGAAAATTAACTTTGGTTCAGAGAAAAGCTATTAGGAAATTTCGAAAATTCTGCTTTCTTCGTGGATTCTCTTCACAACATTTTCTGTCCGTTCTTTGTGAGTGTCAGTAATAAAGATTTGTCCGAAGTTTTCTTTGTTCACTAACTCAATCAATTGAGAAACTCTGGTATCATCAAGCTTATCAAAAATATCGTCCAAAAGAAGGATTGGTGATTTGCCAGTTAATTCTTTGATTCGGTTGATTTGTGCCAATTTTAAAGAAATTAAAAATGATTTTTGCTGACCTTGTGAACCTATTTTTTTGATTGAATTGCCATTCATTTCGAAAAGCAAATCATCTTTGTGGACTCCTTTGGAAGTGTAAGTTAGAACTCGGTCTTTATCAATTGAATTTGATAAAAGTTCTTGAAAAGTATGTTGAAAAAGATGGGATTCGTAAACTACAGAAACTCTTTCTTTGGCTCCGGAAATTATCTCGTAATAATACTGGACAATCGGGTTTAGATTTTCAATAAATTCTTTTCTTTTCTCAAAAATTCTTGTTCCAAAATTAGAAATCGGTTCATTATAAATCTCCAAAGAATCATTATCAAAAGTTCTGTTTTTGGCAAAATATTTCAGTAAAGCATTTCTCTGCTGAATGGTTTTTTGATACTGAATCAAATCAAAAAGATAGGCTGAATCGGTTTGAGAAATCATTGCATCCAGAAATTTCCTGCGACTTTCTCCAGAATCAGAAATCAAATTGGAATCATAAGGCGAAATCATCACACTTGGCAGATAACCAATATGGTCGGCTAATCTATTGTAAACTTTATCGTTCTTTTTAATGACCTTTTTCGACTCTTTTGGCTGAAGAATTTTGATAATATCTTCTTTATCTTCATTATGAATTTCGGATTCAATCACAAAAAAATCTTCATCAGATTTGATATTATTAAGGTCAGAATTTCCAAGAAAACTTTTCCCGACAGACAAATAATGAAGCGCATCCAGAATATTGGTCTTCCCTACTCCGTTGTTTCCAACGAAACAGTTGATTTGTGATGAAAAGTCAAATGAAACTTCGGAGTGGCTTTTGAAATTGATGAGTGAAAGTTTGTTAATAATCATTTAGAGTTCAAAATTAAGAGGATTTTGTCTGACATCCCAAATCCTCAAAACAAGAATTTTATTCGAAGTAAAACTGTAGTGTAAATAATAATTTTCAAAAAGAATAGATCTGACGTTATCCAAATCTGTAGCAATTCCAGAAAATGGATTTTCAGAAATCTGTTTCAATTTATTTTGAATGAGTAAAATTAATTTTTTGCTGTAAGTGGTAGATTTATTCTTGGAATTCCAAAACTCAATAATATTTTTCAGGTCTGATGCAGCTTTTGTTGACCAAACTATTTCAACCATTCTTCCGTCATTTTTCTAACTTCTTCATCTGTATGAAATTTACCTTCCTTAATATCGTTTTCTGCTTCTGCCAACAATCTCTTTTGGCTATCGGAAAAATGAATTTTAGACAGATAAATAGCTTGACCTTCTTCTATTAAATTTTCAGAGGATTTTTCCAGTTCAGAAATAAAATCATTGATTTTCATTAGGATTTCGATATCGTCTAACTTAATCAATCTTTGGATTATTTTCAATTTTAGTTCGTTCAAATTTTCCATCACTCAAAATTTATGTAAAGATAAAGATTTCATTTGAAAATTTTAGTTACCAAAATTCACAAAATGCGGAATATCCGTACCAAAAGAATTCAGTGGTAAAACGTTATTTCGGTTACTATTAAAATCAAAAATAGAATTATTATCAAAAGGAACCCGCGGATAATAAGTAAATGAAATCTGAATCCTGTTGAATACCAGATATGGATTATTAATCAAGACACCAATGCCGATTTTTGTATTTGCATTTGTTTTCAGAAGTTTATCATCAGGCATTGCCAGCCATCCAACAGCTGTTGTCAGATAAGGACTGAAATGGAAATTCTTCCATGTTTTATTCACGAAAAGCTGAAGCTGATATCTCAAAACCAACTTCTTCGTTCCGATATAATCTGCATTGTAAACAGGAAATTCGTCGCGCGCAGAAAGATTGATTCTGTCTTTGTAAGAATAATTATGCTGTGGATTTCCAAGTGCCAAAGTTGGTGAAAAAAAATGTCTGACTTTTGCAAATTTCCAATCCATCAGATTTGTAAAATAAGTCCCGTCAAACCGGAAAGATTCCCGATTCTGACTGTCTTCATTAAAGAATCTTCCAAACTGTGCTTTTACACTAAAATATCCAATCTTTGTAAAATCACCGTAAGCACCTGAAACACCAACGTAAGGCATTACTTGATTGCTTCTTGATAAAAGACCGCCCGTTACACTGAAAGAATTTCCGTAAGAAATATCTTCCGGTAACTCATACTGAAAAATGTTTTTCTCCACCGAGAATTTTCTTTGAATAAACCCTACAGAAGCCAAAAAGCTGTTGTAAGACTGGAAGTAATCAAACTGGTCAATTCCCGGACTATCTTTATACTGATAATTCTGAAAACGACCGATGAAAGCAATATTACTTGAAATTTTCTCTTCGGGATTGGCCGAAACCGGAATCTGATAACCTCCCCACAAATCCTGACTGTAAACTTTAATTTGAACCTCTGGTAATTCGTTCACGTCTATCATTGGAAGTGCGACATTCCGCATAAAATATTCGAAGGAAAAACCGCCGGCCCACTTCGTCAATGGTGAGAAAAAATCTCTTCTCGCATTAAAATTGATTCTTTCATTTTTATAAAAATCTCTTTCGCCCAACACCTGAGCATTGATGTAAGATCCAAAAAGATTGTAAGCCGTGTAACTTCCTAATAGATAATCCTGTTTTTCCTTGGAATCGTTTCTGTAAAGGAAATCCGCTTCGTGTCCTAAACCAAGAAAATTTTCCTCAGTTACGCCCATTCCGATTTTACTTCCGGAATAACTCAATCTCGGCTTCAAACTCCAGGAATCCAGAACTTTCACTACAACATCGATGGAATCTTTGGTAGAAGTACTGTCTGCAACGCTGATGTTGACACGGTTTACGAATGGCATTTCCCTCAAGAGACGCTCAGATTCGTAGAGTTTTTGGGCATTATATTCTTCGCCTTTTTTGAAAAGCAGATAATTATTGACTGTCGAAACTCTTGTATTAGAATGAAGATGATTCGTAAACCAATCGTACCAGCGGGATTTCTCCTTTTTGTCTTTAGAGCCGTATCCGAATGGGTCAATGGTTTCTATTCTAATATTTCTGATGTATTTTCCATCGTAAGAAACCTGAGTCTGCTTTTCTGTCCTCGTTCTTACTGAAGCCGAATCTGCTTCCCGTCGAAAAATAAAACGGTGAATGAATTTTGTGAATCTCCTTTTATCCGAAAATTCCTCGATTTTATAATAGATAGAATCTTTCTTTTCCTGAGCATTTGCAAAAGAAAAACAGCATAAAAAGAAAAAAAGTAAAAGAATTGATTTGTTCATCAATAATTGGAAAATTTAACAAAATCTGTAATATCAATTTGCAAGCCAATAAATATACAAACATAATAATGGAAACCCGCTGCAACTTTCTACCCAAAAGGAAAAGTAAGATTCCTGATTATCATTCTCTGAAAAATAAATCAAAATAAATGTGACAATTATTGTTATGAACAAACAAATTCCAAATTCTAAATCAAGATAGAAAACACTCAATAAACCTGAAATAAATACCAGTAAATAAGCCAGAAGTTTAGTTTTGTGAACACCTATTAAAATTGGAAAAGTAACAACATCATCGCTTTTCATATCTCTGATATCAAAAGGTAAGACTAAAGCAGAGATAAACAGCCAAGAAATCAGGAATATTTCCAAATTAAATTCAGGAAGAATGAGCCAGGAATTAATCAAAGCCCAGGTCAATCCAACATAAAAAACCTTTAACAATGGAATTTTCCTAATGAATTTCTCAAGAAAAAAAGAATTGTAAAGCAATCCCAAAACCACAATAATTCCCCATTTCAGAAGTCTGTATTCATTATGATTTTTGAGAATAAGAATCACACTGACAATTCCGCAAACACAATTGAAAATCAGAATTTTGAAGAAAATCTTCCTGTCATATTGATATTTTGTGTAAAGATAACCGCTGAAATACGTGATGAAAATCAAAAGCAAAGTCGGCCAACGGAATATATTTTGCTCCAGCATAAAAAATGCAGCCAGAAAAGTTCCCATCAACGAGACATAGACCTGACTGTCAATCACATATTTTTTTGCTAAATTTAAAATCGACATATTCCTTTTAACAAATGTCCGAAAAATTGTTCTAAATCAATAAGATTTCCAAAACGTTAATTTTTAAAAAAAATATTAATCTTTCCAACCTTTAATAAAATAATGCATCTTTATACAGTGAATCATTCACTCAAAAAAAAAATAAAAGTCACATATGAAAATTATTAAATCAGTCTCAGTTTTCTTGTTGATGCTTTTCTTCATCAACTTTTCGGCACAGAATTACTACGATTCTCAATGGAAAAAAGTGGAGGAAAACTACAAGAAAGGAACTTACAAAAGTAATCTTCCGATAATTCTGGACATTCAAAACCAAGCGATGAAAGACAACAATGCCATCCAAATCATCAAATCTCTGAAAGCGGAATTCAGCATTCTGAAACAAACGCACGACGACACGCAGAATGATGAAAACTCCAAATTCTTTTCGAAACTTCAAAGCACGGAAACCAAACTGAAAGGTGATGAGAAGCAATTATTTCACCTTTTGACTTTGGAATTCATCAATGATTATTACGATAACAATTCCTGGAAAATCAACCAGAAAACGAATATTGATAATCAAAATCTGTCACAAATTGAGACTTGGAGCAAACTGGATTTTAAGAATTTCTTGACTAAGAATTATTCAGATTTAGAGAAAGAAAATTCGATTTTGAAGAAAATTCAGACTCAGAAATACAAAGAAATCTTTGATGCGTCTGAGAATCTGGATTACTTCCCTACGCTTTCGGATTGGTCAAATTACAATCACATCGAGTTTCTGAGAAATCAAAATCTCTTCACGCCAAACGAACTGAAAATTAATTCGAAGAAAATCAATGATATTTATGATTCGGAGATTTCAGTTAATTCTGGTAATTCGAAACTGTATTTCCAGCATCAGAAAATCAATTATAATTGTGAACTGAATAACTGCAAAGACAAATTCGCTCAACTTGAAAAACTGGTTGGCGATGAATCTGCAAAAGGCGATTACAAAGTTCTGATTATTGACGAAATGATTGAACTTCTTCAACAAAAAGACGATAACAAAACAACATTAGTTTGGGTGAATAAAGCTAAAGAAGTTTATCCAAAATCGAAGTTCATCAATAATATTCTTAACAAAGAAAATGCGATAAAAAACCCGCAACTCAACTTATTTTATGAGAAAGAAACTCAACCAAATAAACCAATTCACATCGTTGCAGAAGGTAAAAATGTGAAGCAATTTTCACTCAACATCTATGAAGTGAAAGATGATTCGCAAGGTTTTCTGAATTACGTTTTCGATTCTTATAAAACACCTTTTTCTAAAGTCAAAAAATCATTGGTGAGAAAAGATGAATTCAGTTTGCCAGCGTCTTCTGATTTCAAATCTCATAAAACATCTTTGGAGCTGAAAGCACTTCCGGCAGGGATTTATCTGGCGGAATATGTGGTAGAAAATTCGGCTCAGGGAAATTATTATTTCATTGTTTCGGATTCTAAAATTATTTTCTCAAAGAAAGATGACAACAATCCAAAAGTCAATATTCTGAAACTTGTGAATAACGAAAACGGAAAAGCTTTCAGTAATGAAAATCTTGAAGTCACCGAATATGTACGGGGAAAAGCAGTCACAAAATATACAGTGAAAACCGACAAGTCCGGTAATTTCCAGTTTCCAAATTCTGACAACAAAGAATATTACAGAAACTTCCTCGTAAAAAACGGAAACAATTTTTCGATGATAAATGTTTATGGTTACGATTACGGCAACCGAAACAAGTCTGAAAATCAAGAAAGTGCACAGATTTTCCTGGACAGAAAAATCTACAGACCAGGACAAATTGTTTATTTCAAAGTGATTGCAACAGGAATCAACGGCGAAACTCAGAAAATGAAAACGCTGGAAAAAGTGAAGTTGAATATTACTTTGAACGACACCAACGGCGAGGAATTACAGACTTTGAAACTGACGACCAATGAGTTTGGTTCTGTTAACGGAAGTTTTACGCTACCAAAAAATAAATTGAACGGGAATTTCAATATCGAAGTTGACGATGATAATAATTCTGCTTATAACATCAATGGTTATGCAGATTTTCAGGTTGAGGAATACAAACGGCCAAAATTTGAAGTGACTTTTGAACCGATAAAAGACGAGTACAAATACGGCCAAACCATCGAACTGAAAGGAAAAGCGATGATGTTTTCCGGCGTTGCTTTGAGCAATTCGACTGTGAATTATGAAATCAAAAAACAAAATATCCGTTGGCGTTATTTCTGGTGGTATCCGCGTGGAAACGACAATGAAAACTCAATTCTAGGAACAGCAAAAACCAATGAAAAAGGTGAATTTACCATTAAAGTAGAGCTTAAAAAAGATGAAACTCTGGAAGGTATCCAGATTGATAATTATGCCATCAATGCTTCTGTGACGGACATCAACGGCGAAACGCAATCTGCGGACACGAATGTGAAAGTGGCTTCGGTTTCTCATTATATTTCGGCGGACAATGTTGAAAATATTTTCTCTGATGAAACTATAAAACTGACTGTTTCGACGAAAAATTACAATGACCAAGTTCTTGCAAAATCTTACAATGCAAAACTTGAAAAACTGGAAGAACCGAAGCAGATTTTCAGAAGTCAGTTCGAAAATACGATTCAGGATTTGCCGAAACTTTCTAAGGAAGAATTTGTTCAGAAATTTCCGCACGATAGATTTGATAAGAATGATGATGTGAAGAACTGGAAGGTTGAAAAGTTAATTATTGATGGGCTTCGAGAGCCTCAGCCTGACAAAAAGAAAGGCTTCGAGAACCTCAGCCTGACAACCAACAACCAACAACTGACAACCAATCTCGATTTGGGGAAATTGGAAGCAGGAACTTACAAACTTCAACTTTATAATATCGAAGGAAAAGACACGATTAAAACGGAGCAATTCTTCAAAGTTTGGGATAAGAAATCGCTTGGGCAAAATCAAAAACCTTTCTTGGAAGTTATTAAACCAAAACAGGATTTCAAACGTGGTGAGAAAGCAAAAGTGTTTGTTTATTCCGCCATTCCGGATGCTTTGGTGAATGTTTTTGTTCAAAATGGAAAAGGCGAAACGGTGACGGAAACACATTCTTTCAAAAACGGAATTCTGGAATATGAAACTGTGATTCCGAAAGATGAAACTGTTTCGAGAGTTAATTTGCAATTTCAACTGGTTGCATTTAACGATGTAAAAACTGAGAATGTGGATTTGAAAATTGCTGACAGTAAAGATGATTTGAAAATTGAAACGGTTACTTTCCGCGACAAACTTCAGCCGGGACAAAAAGAAAAATGGACCGTGAAAGTTTCTGGTGCTGACAAAGAAAAAATTAATGCGGAAGTTTTGGCAAGTATGTACGACAAATCGCTTGACCAATTTGCTTCAAATAGCTGGAACTGGCAGGGATTTTATTCTCAGTTTTTCCAGAGTTCTTATGATTTGAGAAATGGTTTAAATCAAGAGAGTTTTAATAAAAACTTTAAATACTTAAACACTTACAGCGTTAATAATCCTCAATTCAATTGGTTTGATGGAAGTATCTATGGAATTCAGATGAGAACAAAGAATATGGTCTACTCTGAAATGGCAATGGCACCAGTTGCAAATAAATTAGAAGGAAATGTGGCAGGTGTAGTAGTAACTGCGATGGGAATTAAGAGAGAAAAGAAATCTTTGGGATATGCATCTGATTCTGTAAAAACTCAAAATATTGAAGAAGTAATTACAAAAAAAGAAGATTTTGAAAAAATCCCAGTTCGTAAAAACCTCAACGAAACGGCATTCTTCTATCCAAATCTATTGACGGATAAAGATGGCAATGTGAGTTTTGAATTCACTTCTCCGGAAGCTTTGACGCAATGGAAACTGTTGTTTTTGGCTCATACAAAAGATGCACGTTCTGCGACATTGGAAAAATCCGTGGTGACGCAGAAAGAGTTTTCCATCACTCCAAATTATCCGAGATTTTTGCGTGAAGGTGATGAACTGAATCTTCAATCAAAACTATCGAGTTTGGTGAATCAAAAACTGAATGGTGTTGCGCAATTGCAGATTTTGGATGCGTTTACGAATGAAGATATTTCGGAGAAATTCGGGATTAGTCAATTGACTGCGGTTCCCGGTTATAATAAAGAACAATCTTTTACATTATCGGAAAACGGAAATTCTGTCGTGAATTGGAAGGTGAAAGTTCCGAACGATGTTTCATCAATTATAATTAAAATCGTTGCGAAAGCCGGAAACTTCTCAGATGGAGAACAAAAAGCAATCGCAGTTTTGCCGAATAGAATGTTGGTGACGGATGCGCTTCCGATTTTTGTGAAAGAAGGCCAGACGAAAGCTTTCACTTTGGAAAATCTGAAAAACTCTAATTCTAAAACTTTGACCAATGTTTCAAATACTTTGGAATTGACGACGAATCCAATTTGGGAAATTATGTTTGCGCTTCCAAGCTTGAAAAATGATACGAATAATTCTGCGGATGTTATCTTCAATAAATGGTTTGCTGATGTTTTGGCTTCGGAAATCTTCAAAGCCAATCCGAAACTGAAAACGGTTTTCGATGAATATCAATCGAAAGGTTTACTGACTTCAAATCTTGAAAAAAATCAGGAACTAAAACAATTGTTGCTGGAAGAAACGCCTTGGGTCTTGGAATCGAAAAACGAAACCGAACAAATGGAAAAACTGGCGAGATTGTTCGATGCGAATACGATGCGAAATTCCATTCAAAATGATTGGTCGGAATTAGCTAAACTTCAAAATCCGGATGGTGGTTTCAGTTGGTACGCAGGTTATCCGAGTTCTTATTATAACTCACTTTATATCTTAAAAAATCTTGGAAAAATCAATGATTGGTTGAAAGGAAACGTGGCGGATTATCAAAGTTCTGAACAAAAAGAAATGGTGGCAAAACTGGTTTCTTACGTTGATAATGAAGTGAATAAATATTGGGATTCTTCGACTCCGATCAGAATGACGAAGGAAAACATCTGGAATAATTTTGTGATTGATTATCTCGACACCAGAAATTACTGGGAAAAAGAATATCCTTTAAAAAATAAAGGTGCGAATCTGAAAACTTTGGTAACAGCAAAAGCGAAGACAGCAAAAATTACCGATTTCACTTTCTTTGGATTACATAGAGCTGCATTATTATTTAATAATTATGGTTTGAAAGATGTCTCGAAAAAATTAATGACTTATCTGAAAGAAACTTCTACAGATACGGAAACTCAAGGTGTTTATTGGAAACAGAATCTGAACGATTGGGGTTGGTATTCTTCGAAAACTGTGAATCACGCCGGAGCTTTGGAAGCCTTTAATAAATTGACTCCGACGGATGAAACTTTCATTGAAGAAATGAAAATCTGGCTCGTGACTCAGAAAGAAGTGAATTCCTGGGGAAGTTCGCGCGGAACTGCGGAAGTGATTTTCACGATTTTGAATTCAGGGAAATCCTGGACATCTAATGAAAGTGATAAAGCAGAAATCAATTGGGGCCAAAAAGATTTATATCCAGTTCCTCAAACTTCTGCAACAGGATATTTCAAAACTTCTGTAGTTTCGGATAAATTAGATAAGAATCTGGCGACAGTTTCCATCAAAAAAGACAGTCCGGGAATTGTGCAAGGTGGTTTGTTCTGGCAATATTATGAGGATTTGGATAAAATAAAATCTTCGGAAAGTTATATTTCCATTACGAAAGAATTGTACAAAAAAGTAAAAACAGAGAATGGTGAACAATTAATCAAAATCAATGAAAATTCGCCTTTGAAAGTTGGTGATAAAGTGACGGTAAGAATGATTCTGAACACGGACAGAAATATGGAATTCATTCACCTTAAAGATATGAGAGCGGCCGGTTTTGAGCCTTTGGATGTGATTTCGGGTTACGAATGGAAAAATAATCTGGGATATTATCAATCTACAAAAGATGCTTCCACAAATTTCTACATTGAATATATGCCGAAAGGGAAATATGTGTTTGAATACGATTATGTGGCGAATGTAAGCGGAAAATTCTCTAACGGAATTACAACTTTACAGAATTATTACGCACCACAAATGAATGCGCATACGCAGGGAACGAAGGTTTTGATTTCGGAATAACTTATAAAGTTTTAATTTAATGAAAGAGGCTTCAAATATTTGAAGCCTCTTTTATTTTCTAATTATTTTTATAAATCAATATGTTAAATTATGAACCATATTGCATAATTTTTCTTATTTTAGCAAAAAAAAGTATGAAATTAAGGTATCTTTTGTACTTTTCTTTATTGATTCACTTATTTTCTTGTCAAAATTCAAAAATCAAAGGTGTTGAAATGGAGCTAAAGACAGTTGAATTTGAAGAAATCAATCACATCAATTTTAAACTTATTGATTCTGAATATCAAATCCTTAAGTCGCAGGATGAAATAAACGTGATTTACAAAAAAATAAATGACAATAATCCATCTCCAAGAAAAAATCCGATTCCGTCTTACAACGACGATGAAACTTACATTGTCCTACAGCCCAAAATTGATCAATCAGATTTTACTGTAGAAGGAATTTCGGAAAGTAATCAAAGCTTGAAAATAAAAATTCACCCATACAGCAATCCTGAATTTAAGGACACAAAACATTCGATAAGCGTTATTAAGCTTAATAAAAAGAAAAATTATAAAAGTTTAGAATTTAATAAATAAGAAAATTAAAATATTTTAACAATGAACAAAAAATTACTATTTACAGTAGGCGTAATGTTCTCGGGGATGTTATTCTCGCAGAAGAATTACTGGAAGCAAGTATCTGGTGTCGACAGCAAGGCAGCAGTTTATGACAAAACCGCAAACCCAGTGAAATACAAACTGTACAAACTTGATACAGAAGAGATAAAAGCTGACCTGGCAAACGCACCTAAGCGTTTTTCTAATAACGAATCATTAGTTCTAAAATTCCCTACAGCTGAAGGAAAACTGGTAGATTATGTGATTCAGGAAGCTTCTGTAATGGATCCAGTTTTACAGGCAAAATATCCTGACATCAGATCTTATGTAGGATATGAAAAAGGCAATTCAGGAAGCTCTATCCGTTTCAGTGTTTCGCCTTACGATGGTGTAAATGTGATGTATTTCAACGGTGGAAAAACTGCATATCTGGATACTTACACACAGGATAAATCTACTTATATGGTTTATAGCCGTGAAGATTTAGGTGCAGATACCCAAGGATTCGTTTGTGAATTCAAAAACCCTGACACTGGAAATATCGCAGATCCAATTCCACAATCTCTGGTACAGGACGGAAAATTCAGAAATTACCGTCTGGCATTATCATCGACAATGGAGTACTCCAGATATCACATCAACAGAGCAGGCCTAAGTGCCGGAACTGTTGCTCAAAAGAAAGAAGCAGTTCTTGCTGCTATGAACACCACAATGACGAGAGTAAATGGTGTATATGAAAAAACGATCTCTCTTACAATGACTATGATTGCAAACAATGATGTTTTGCTATCAATCGATGTTGATGCTTACGGACCAGGATTTACTAATGATGACGGACCAACTTTATTGAACGAAAATCAAGCTTTTGTAGATGCAACTATTGGAAGTTCAGCTTATGACATCGGACACATCTTCAGTACAGGCGGCGGCGGTATTGCACAGTTGAATTCTCCTTGTAGCAACAGTGGTAAAGCACGTGGTGTTACAGGACGTACAGCACCTAGAACAGACGCATTCGATATTGATTATGTAGCTCACGAGATGGGACATCAGTGGGGAGCAACTCATACTTTTGATAACTCATGTAGTGGTAACAGAACATCTTCTACTTCTGTAGAACCAGGAAGTGGTAGTACTATTATGGCTTATGCAGGAATATGTCCTCCAAATATCCAAAATAACAGTGATGCACACTTCCATGTTGTGAGTGTAAATCAAATGTATAATAACATTACAGCAGGCGTAGGAGCAAATTGCGGTGTACAGACAGCTAATAATAATCAAGTTCCTGTAATCCAAGCTTTGTCCAACTATACAATTCCTAACGGAACTGCATTTGTCTTATCCGGAACTGCCACAGATCCAGATGGTGATGCATTAACTTATCTTTGGGACCAAACCAACACCAGAACAACAACAACTTCGACTGCGCCTTCCCCTACGCAAACAACTGGGGCTGTGTTCAGGTCTTTTGCACCAAAAACAACGAATGAGCGCTACTTCCCGGTAATGACTGCCGTTGCTGCTGGAAACCTTGCTCCAACTTGGGAGGTAATTCCAACTGTAGCAAGATCACTTACATTCTCTCTATTTGCTAATGATAACAAAGCAACCGGAAATCAAGCCGCAAGAGCAAATATGACAGTAACAGTTGCAGCAACCGGTCCTTTCAAAGTGACTTCTCAGGCTTTAGCTGCAAACTATGTTGGAGGAACTTCACTTCCTGTTACGTGGGATGTAGCTGGTACTAACGCAGCTCCAATTAATACACAAAATGTCCAGATTCTACTATCTTCTGATAATGGACTCACATACCCAACAGTTTTGGCAGATGTACCTAATACAGGTAGCGCAAATGTTATTCTTCCTAATGAAGATAATGGCAATGCAAGAATTATGGTTAAGGCTATTAATAATATTTACTTTGCCGTAAATGCTACTAGATTTAACATTACTAAAGACCTTGCTGTAAATGAATCTGCTCTTAATAAAGGTTTTGCAATCTATCCAAACCCAGCGAAAGGAGAAGTTAATATCTCTTTGACTAATGCAGTGAAAGGTGCTACTTATCAGATCCTGGATCTATCAGGAAAATTAGTTTCTAACGGAGCTTTGGAAAATGAAAAAACAAAAGTAAATATCTCAACTCTTAAAACAGGAAACTACAGAATCGTAATTTCTAATAATGGAGAAACAACGAGTAAAAATCTTATTGTCAAGTAATCAATTTACAACAATGACCAATAAAAAAGACCAACACAATGTTGGTCTTTTTTTGTTTTAATTAAATTTTAAAATCCGTATTGTAATCCGATTTGCAAAGCATTATTACGAAGCTGCTTATCATCATTACTCCAGGTTGTAGAACCAGATTTTTTAATATCGGTAAAACCAACTAAATACCTGGCACCAATGGTAATATTATCAATTCTAAAACCAAGTCCCACAGCTCCACTCAGATCAAAGCTGTTATAATTGGAGTTATTTCTGTATTTTTTGATTGTTACTACATCGTCAGTCTTATTTCGATCACTGTTGCCTACAAGAAAAGAAAACTGCGGTCCTGCTTCCACATAAAATTTGGGTATTGGTTCAAACTGAAACATAATTGGAGCAGAAACATAATCTAGACCAAGGGTATGTGATGTTTTGCTATTTTCATACTTTACACCGACACTATTATAAAGCACTTCCGGCTGGATACTGAAAATACTGTTAACCGGCGCATGCATATAAATACCTACATAATAACCAATTCTTGCATTAGTATCATCCCAACTTCTTTCTTTACTAATAGTTGAAATATTAGCACCTCCTTTCACACCAAAAGACTGCGCAAAGCTGAATGAAATAGACATAATTCCTATTAATCCAAAAACTTTCTTCATAAATATCTTTTTATTTGAGACAAAAATAAAGATTATGAAACAAAAAAAGACCGAATTGATCGGTCTTTTGTAATATTTAAGATTTTGTAATATTAGAATTTGAAATAAACGCCAGCTTGGAAATTATTATTTCTGTTTTTGTTTCCATCATTTTGCAATGAGGTATTACCATCTTCGTTATTATTTTTTTTGTTGATATCAGTAAATCCTGCAACATATCTAGCATTGATACCGAAGTTTGGAGTGATGTCATATCCTAAACCTAAACCAGCTCCCATATTGAATCCACTAAAAGAATCTTTTAAATCTTCGGATGTATTTTCATTTTGATTTGTTGTAGAGCCATTGACTTGAGTTGTTTTAATATCTTTAGCTTTTGCACTTACCAAAAATCCAAACTCTGGACCGGCTTCTAAGTAAAATTGTGGCGTTGCTCTAAATTGAAACATAATTGGAACAGTAACGTAATCTAAATTCAATTTTGCTTCACTTTTGTAATCATAGGTATTTCCAGCAATCGTACCAGTATATCTGCTAGTCACTTTAGATCCAAGTTGGCTATATAAAACCTCCGGCTGAATACTAAATTGTTCAGAAATTGGAGCGTTTAAAAACAGACCACCAGCAAAACCTACTTTTGCTTTAGAATCTTCATAGCCGTCATCAGAAATAGATGCAACGTTAACTCCTGCTTTAATACCGAATGTTGGACTTGTTTGAGCGAATGCAAAAGTTCCTGCTAC
>Ga0157370_10002268_pt1 | contig 23354 bp, 16 predicted proteins | sample C35metaG_FD_113463 | JGI IMG/M metagenome (GOLD analysis project Ga0157370, IMG submission 113463) | Corn rhizosphere microbial communities from Kellogg Biological Station, Michigan, USA - C3-5 metaG | ecosystem: Host-associated > Plants > Roots > Rhizosphere > Soil | place: USA: Michigan...
AACAGATAAATGGAGGGAGGGTTCGGAAGCGTTGATGGTTGACGGATGACAGTTGACGGTTGACGGACTTTGTGCGAATCAACAGGACTAAAATTTCGTCAGAATGCAACATAGGAAGTCCGTCAACCGTCAACTGTCATCCGTCATCCACCATCGCGATTCGCCCTTACAGATTTTTACTGATCTTTGCCCATGCAAAAGATCGAACACATCGGAATCGCGGTAAAGAGCCTGGCTGATTCCATTGCTTTGTTTGAAAAACTGCTGAATAGCCCCTGCTATAAAACAGAAACCGTGCCGGCTGAACAGGTAAAAACTGCTTTTTTTGCGCTGGGACCGAATAAACTCGAATTGCTGGAGAGTACGGATCCTGAAGGAATCATTGCGAAATACATTCAGAAACACGGTGAAGGAATACATCATATTGCGCTGGCCGTAGAGGACATCCGATCCGAAATGAAAAGACTGGTTGCGGATGGATTTCAACTGCTGCAGGATCAGCCGCGACCCGGGGCTGATAATAAGATGGTTTGTTTTCTGCATCCCAAAGGCACGGGCGGGGTGTTGGTGGAACTGGTAGCGGACAAATCCGTGGATGGTAGATAGTGGATAGTAGATAGTCCAATCTGTAAAGCTACCTGCTTAAATTTATAGATACATAGGGTATTCCCTCTACAGGCTCGACTATCTACTATCCACTATCCACCATCCACGATTCCTCATTCTTCCCCTTCAATCTTATTCAGCCCCAATTTTTCCATCGCCTGTTGTGCGGCGATCTGGCTGGCATCTTTTTTATTATAGGCCCGGCCCTGGGCGATGAGTTCGCCGTTTACCACAGCGCCTACGGTAAATAATCTCCGGCCACCTTCCATGTGTTCGTCCAGAGTTTCAAATTCCAGGTTTTTGCCGTTTTTATTTGCCCAGCCATAGAGCTTGTTCTTATGGTTGATTTCGAGGTTTTCCAGATCATCCATGAAAAGATAGGGCTGAATGATGCGCTCCATGATCCATTGCCTGGTCTTGTCGTAGCCCTTATCCAGGTAAATGGCGCCCACCACGGCTTCCAGTGTGTTCCCAAAGATCTGGCTCATTTTCAGGGAGCCATCGAATTTATTGAAGTAGCTGATCTTGCGGAGACCCATTTTTACCGCGATATCATTCAACTGAACGCGGTTTACCATTTTGCTGCGCATTTCCGTCAGGAATCCCTCTTCTTTATAGGGATATTTTTTAAACAGGAAATCGGCAATCACGGCGCTGAGGATGGCATCGCCCAGATATTCCAGCCTTTCGTTGTTCTGATCGGAACTTTCCTTTACGGAGCGATGGGTAAGGGCGGTTTTATACAAGACCGCATTGCCGGGTACAAAACCAAGCACATTTCGCAGTTGTTTTCGGAATGAAACAATGGATGAATCTCCCCTGAATATCCTTTCTAAGAATCCCACGGAGTCAAAAGTAGGAATTCTAAGGTGAAAAAGGGAGGGTAATGTGAAAATGTGCTGATGTGGGGGTAGTGATGCAAAAATGTGAAAATGTGCTGATGTGAAAATGATTTTATACGGGTCACCCCATAATCTTCATCCGTTGGACTTTTCCAATTTCCACATTTTTCACATCAGCACATTCTCACATTTTCACATTTGCTTCATATTTCTTCACTATCACACAGGCATTATGCCCCCCGAATCCGAAAGTATTACTCAGCGCGGCGTTTACCGTTCTTTTCTGGGGCGTTAAAAAAGTAAAATTGAGGCGGGGATCCAGACCGGGATCGTCGGTGAAATGATTGATGGTGGGGGGTACAATGTCATGCACCACGCTCATGATGCAGGCAATGGCTTCCACCACACCGGCAGCGCCAAGACAATGACCGGTCATGGATTTGGTGGAACTGATATTGACTTTGAAGGCATGTTCTCCGAATACATCCATGATGGCTTTTATTTCGGAAATATCACCGAGCGGGGTGGATGTGCCATGGGTATTAATATAATCTATGCCAGCAGCCTGCATTTGGGCATCCCGCAGGGCAGCGTTCATTACATTCTTGGCGCCGAGTCCTTCCGGGTGCGGAGCTGTGATGTGATGCGCATCGGCCGTTGCACCGCATCCTGCGATCTCGCAATAGATTCTGGCGCCCCGCGCTCTGGCGTGTTCAAGTTCTTCGAGAATTACCGCTCCCGCGCCTTCTCCCATAACAAATCCATCGCGGTCCTTATCGTAAGGCCTGCTGGCCGTTTTGGGACTGTCGTTCCTTTCACTCAATGCCTTCATGGCATTGAATCCGCCAACACCTGCCTCGCTGATCACGCTTTCCGAACCACCGGCCAGGATGATATCGGCCATGCCCAGCCGGATCAGGTTAAAGGATTCCATGATGGCATTGGTGGAAGAGGCACAGGCGCTCACTACGGCAAAATTGGGACCGCGGAAGCCGTGCCGCATGGAGATCTGTCCCGCAGCAATATCCAGTATCATCTTTGGAATGAAGAAGGGATTATATCGCGGCGTACCGTCTCCTTTGGCAAAATGCACCACTTCTTCCTGGAAAGTGATCAGTCCGCCGATACCGCTGGCAAAGACCACCCCCACGCGATCGGGGTTTGCATTTTCTTTCGTGATCCCCGCATCCGCAACCGCCTGATCGCTTGCTCCCACCGCCGTCTGCGCAAAACGGTCCAGTTTGCGGGATTCTTTTTTTTCCAGGAAACTGAGCGGATCAAAATTTTTCAATTCGCAGGCAAAACGGGTCTTGAACTTCGTTGCGTCAAACAGCGTGATGAAATCGGCGCCGGAAACCCCGTGCAGTAACCCGTTCCAATAATCAGTCAGATTATTACCCAGGGGAGTAAGCGCTCCGATGCCTGTAACAACAACTCGTTTCAATTCCATAAAGCGTATTGCGCGGAAAATAAATAATGTGATAAATCCGCTTTCTCCGGGTAAACCCCTTCGAAGAGCGGATCAACTGGCCATGCGCAGCACAAGAGACAGCCTATTTGGCGTGTTCGTCCAGGTATGCGATCGCCTGCCCGACCGTAGTAATGGTTTCGGCCTGTTCATCCGGAATTGAAATATTAAATTCCTTCTCGAATTCCATGATCAATTCCACCGTGTCCAGCGAATCGGCGCCAAGATCGTTCGTAAAAGACGCCTCATTGGTTACTTCGGCTTCTTCTACTCCTAACTTATCCACTATAATTTTTTTGACTCGTGTTGCGATGTCTGACATTTTTGTAAAGTTTAGTTACGGGTGCAAAAATATAATTTTTGAACTAAACACAACCAACAAGCTATTCCAATTTTATTTTTTGCTTTGGATTATATACCGGAATTTGCAATTTCCACTGTAAGATGGCACAAATCAACCCATTACCTCATGGCGCTCAGGCTGATTGATTACGGTTCCCCCGAGTATGAGCAGATGCTGCGTTTGCGCTTTGAGATGCTGAGAAAGCCGCTGGGACTGAGTTTCAGCAAGGAAGAACTGGAAAAAGAAAAGGACGATGTACTCATGGGCGCGTTCGAGGACGACCGGATCCTCGGTTGCTGCCTCCTGACCCCCGAGGGTTCCCATACGCTCCGCCTCCGCCAGATGGCCGTGCCCAACAACCTGCAGGGAAAGGGGATCGGGAGGGCCTTAATGATTTTTGCCGAAAATATTGCCCGGGATATGGGTTATCATACCCTCATGATGCACGCGCGCGTTACAGCCATCGGTTTCTATGAAAAACTGGGATATGTGATCAGGGACGGGGAATTTACTGAAGTAACGATCCGGCACGTGATCATGGAAAAAAAACTCTGACCCGGATTCATCCCAATTGATATTTTCCCAGCTGCTTAGCGGCTCTCCATTTGCCTGGCGGTTTCAGCGGTATTTTTCTGTTCCATTTGTTTTACAGACCGGTGCATGCGCTGCATAAATTCCAGTAATATTTTAATGGAAGAAATATCGCTCAGGATCAGCATGAATAATTTTCCGTTCTGTTTCAGACGGGCCTGCCGCGTTTGTTTCTGAATAAAATCCAGCAGATTCCGGAATGTTTCCGATTCGAAATATTTTGAATCCGGACGATTGATAAAATACAGCCGCACGCCGGCGTTTTTAAAAATGAGTTTCTCGAAACCCAGTTCCACCGCGAGTTTGCGGATACGCACCGTATCAAAAAGATCTTCCACTGCTTCGGGCACGGAACCAAAACGGTCTTCCAGTTCCTGATGAAAGACAACCAGTTCTTCTTCCGTTTCACAATTATCCAAACGCGTATACAGCGACAATCTTTCCGTAATGCTTTCCACGTAATCATCCGGAATCAGTATTTCCTGGTCGGTATCAATGCTGCAATCCTGCGCCTCTTCTTCCTGCCGCGCAATTTCTTCTTTGAACAGATCTTTAAAGCTCGTTCTCTTCAGTTCGCGTATCGCTTCATCCAGAATTTTCTGATACATTTCAAAGCCCATTTCCACCATGAACCCGCTTTGTTCACCGCCCAGCATATTCCCGGCGCCGCGGATGTCCAGGTCCCGCATGGCGATCTGAAATCCGCTGCCCAGATCGCTGTGCTGCTCCAGGGTCTGCAGTCTTTTCCTGGCATCGGCCGGCAGTGTGGCCGGCGAGGGCGCCAGCAGATAGCAGAAAGCCTTCCGGTTACTCCGCCCCACCCGGCCCCGGAGCTGGTGCAGATCACTCAGCCCGAACTGATGGGCATTATTGACGATAATCGTGTTCACATTCGGGATGTCCACGCCGCTTTCCACGATATTGGTACAAACCAGCACATCATATTTCCGGTCGATAAAGTTCATGATCCTTTCCTCGAGCTCATGGCCTTCCATTTGCCCGTGGGCGTATCCGATACTGATATCCGGACATAACTCCTGCAATAATCCGGTCATTTCCTTCAGCCCCTGGATTCGGTTGTAAATGAAAAAAACCTGTCCTCCCCTTTCAATTTCATAATACACTGCATCCCGGATCACTTCTTCATTAAATACCTGCAATTCGGTTTGAATGGGCTGCCGGTTCGGGGGCGGCGTATTGATGATGCTCAAATCGCGCGCACCCATGAGGCTAAACTGCAATGTTCTGGGAATGGGGGTGGCGGTGAGGGTGAGGCAATCCACATTCGTTCGCAGGGTCTTGATCTTTTCCTTGTGCGCCACACCAAATTTCTGTTCTTCATCAATCACCAGCAGACCCAGATCTTTAAACTTCACCTCTTTACCCAGGATGGAATGCGTGCCAATGATGATGTCGATCTTCCCTTCTTTCAAACGCTGATAGGTATCTTTCTTTTCTTTGGCTGATTTAAACCGGTTCACATAATCCACGGTCACCGGAAATTCTTTTAACCGATCTCCAAAAGTTTTATAATGCTGAAAGGCGAGGATCGTAGTGGGCACCAGTACGGCGGCCTGTTTGCCATTGAGACAGGCTTTGAATGCCGCCCGAATAGCAACCTCTGTTTTTCCAAATCCCACATCCCCGCAAACCAGGCGGTCCATCGGCGAAGCCGATTCCATATCTTTTTTTACATCCGCAGTCGACTTGCTCTGGTCGGGCGTATCCTCATAAATAAAAGACGCTTCCAGTTCCGTTTGCATATAACTGTCGGGTGAAAATGCAAAGCCCTGCTGCGCTTTCCTCGCTGCATACAGTTTGATGAGGTCAAAGGCAATTTCCTTAACCCGGGTTTTCGTTTTTTCTTTTAGTTTCTGCCATGCATCGCTGCCCAGCTTACTCACTCTGGGTACGGTTCCGTCCTTACCGGTATACTTTGAAATCTTGTGCAGCGAGTTGATGTTCACATACAGGATATCGCTGTCTTTGTACAGAATGCGCACCGCTTCCTGTACACGGCCGTTCACTTCCATTTTTTGTAAACCACTGAACACGCCAACGCCATGATCAATATGTGTAACATAATCGCCGGGTTGCAATTCCCGCAATGTGCGCAGGGTAATGGCCTTGCTTTTATTATAGGCCTGTTTGATCTTGTACTTGTGATAACGCTGAAAGATCTGATGATCCGTATAGCAGACAATCTTCAGATCCTCGTCAATAAATCCTTCATGAATAGAAGTGGCAACGGGTTCAAACTGAATACCGGATTTCAGATCTTCGAAGATCGTGTGCAGCCGCTCCAGCTGTTTTGGATTTTCGGCAAAAAGAAATATTTTAAATTTTTTCGACTCCCAGTTTTCGAGGTCGCTGATCAACCGGTCGAATTGCCGGTTAAAAACCGGCTGCGGCCGGGTATGAAATTCAATCACGGAAGCTTTTGGATCAGCAGCCTGCGGATATCCGAATTCAATCAGGTGTCTGGACCGGATTCCTTCGTCAAAAGAAGAGAGAGAAATAAAATCTTCCGCAGTAATTTCTTTTTTTTCGGGGCCATCTGCCGCGGCATCTGTCCCCTTCGGCGCGCCGGATTCCAGGAACTCCTGCAGTTCTTTTTGCTGAATTGCTATTTTTTCCCGGATGAACCGGCGGTCATTCATCCAGACCACGGTATTGTCCGGAAGAAATTCAAAAAGCGAAACCTTTTTTTCCGTTTCAAACTGGGTTTCTATATTGGGAATGATGTTCACCAGCATCAACCGGCGTTCACTCAGTTGCGATTCGGGATCAAAAATACGGATGGAATCCACTTCATTTCCGAAGAGTTCGACGCGGTAAGGTTTTTCATTGCCGAAAGAATAGATGTCGAGGATGCCTCCGCGGAGGGCAAACTGACCCGGTTCGTAAACAAAATCGGTTCTTTCAAAACCATAGCCGATCAGGGACTCCATCAGGGCTTCGGGTTGAATGGTTTCGCCGGATTTAAGCCGGATCATGTTGCCGGCCAGGGTTTCCGGAAGCACCACTTTTTCAAATAAAGCTTCGGGATAGGTGATCAGCATTTTTTTATTCCCTCCGGCACTCCAGCGGGTCAGGGCCTCGGTACGGAGCATCACATGGCTGCTGTTAAGCTGCCGGAAAGATTTGTCGTTCTTAAAAGAAGAGGGGAAATAGAAGATGTCCAGTCCCCGGGTCAGGTTCTCCACCGAATTATGCAGGTAAGCTGCGGCTTCCGCATCCTCGCAAACCACGAGGTGGTTGAGCTGGCCGGTCGTGGCGAGATTGAAAATGCCGGAGATTATAAAGGCAGGGGAGCTTCCGTACAGGTTTTTCAGCAAAATATGGTCTGGTGCGGACATAGTGATCCTGTCCGCCAGCTGAAAAAGGCGGGATGAATTTTCATACAAGTTCAATAACACCTCATTACTCATCCGGGAGGCAAAGGTAAGCAACCGCGGGGGGAATTTGGGAGTATAGAATGAGAAGATCCCTAATAACTGGCATCATAATCCACATTCACATTAACCTGCGTCACCTTACCAGGACTGACTTTTACGGGCGCCACATTATTCTGACCATCGAAATAATTGGCGTAGAACAGGTTGTCTTTTTTGGTGAAAAGGGAGTATTGGCCGGGCGGGAGGGAGACAGAGAAATAGCCGCTGGCGTCGGACTGGGTGCTTTTGATGAGCCGGGTTTTAATACTGCTGTAAAAAGCCGTTTCGGAAACCCGGGTCAGCTGGCTGAGATTTGTGAGTTCGTAAATATAAAGTGTGGCCGGAATGCCTTTGGGCGGACTCAGTTTAACATCCGGGGAAGGCATCCGGTTACCGGAGACCTTAAAAATATACCCCTCGATGCCGGTACTCTTCGTCTGCCTGAATGCCGGAAGCAGCGTCAGCGGCGTTAAAACGGCAATCCAGATAAAGGGTTTTTTAAACAGCATGGCTTTGATTTCTAACTAACTGAAAGTTAAACCAAAAAAGCGGGTGCTGGTTAAAAATATGTAATTTTAAAAGGTATTTATCATTTAATGCGTCTCATGATACCCAAGAAGTTAATTCCCCTGATTTTCATAGCCTTAACTGTATTTTCCAGAACTTCCGCACAGGTAAAAACCAATATTCCCGCCCTCCGTCAGGCGGCGGCCCAATCGGCCCTTCGCCACCAGGAGACGGTACAAAAGCTGCAACTCCTCGCAAAGCAAAACAACTGGCCGCTGTTTATTTCACTGAAAAATGGGAACCGGGCAGTTCTTTACGGCATTGACCCCGGCGGCAGACCCCTTTATGTGGCTACAAACGATAATATTATTTCCGCGGCAACTATTGGCACGAACCAGCTCTGGCCCGGCGGCAGTACGGGACTGAACCTGAGCGGATCTTCTCCCGGACTCAAGGGAAAAATCGCAGTCTGGGACGGAGGCGGCGTACGCTCCACGCACCAGGAGCTGACAGGAAGGATCCTGCAGAAAGATCATCCCGCAGCACTGAACGATCATTCAACCCATGTATCCGGCACCCTGATTGCTTCCGGCGTAAACCCCGCCGCAAAGGGCATGTCCTTCGGCGCCCGGCAACTCCTTGCCTATGATTTTGATGACCACATCACGGAAATGCTGACGGAAGCGCCCAACCTCCTGATTTCAAACCATTCCTACGGGACCGTTGCCGGATGGAATTTTAATACCGATCAGAACCGGTGGGAGTTCAGTGCGGCTCCGGGAGATACGGCGGATTTTAAGTTCGGCTACTATTCCAGTGAAACCCAGGCCTGGGATTCCATCGCCTACAATGCGCCGGACTACCTGATTGTAAAATCTTCGGGTAACAACCGGGACGTAAACGGGCCAGCCGTCGGTCAGCCTTATTACCGTCCCAACCCCGCCGGCGTGATGATTCCGGCCGGCAACCGGCCTGCAGGGCTAAGCAGCAACGACGGCTATGATATCATTCCGACCTATGGCACGGCAAAAAATATTCTGACCGTTGGTGCGGTATATCCCATTCCCGGCGGTTACAGTCAGCCTGCAGATGTGATACAGGCAGAATTCAGCAGCTGGGGACCAACGGATGACGGAAGGATAAAACCCGACGTGGTTGCCGACGGCATCAATGTATTGTCCAGCATTAGCACTTCAGATAACGCGTATGCTATTTTCAGCGGCACTTCCATGTCGTCCCCCGCGGCAGCCGGTTCATCCTTCCTGCTCCAGGAATATTACGCAAAGCTGCACAGCGGCGCTTTCATGCGGTCCGCTACCTTAAAAGGTCTGCTCATTCATACGGCAGACGAAGCAGGCCCGGCAGACGGGCCCGATTATCAGTACGGATACGGCCTGATCGACATGCCAAAAGCCGCATCCGTGATCACGTCAAACAACAGCGATCAGCTGATCCTGGAAAATAATTTAACCAACGGAAATACTTTTTCTCTTCCCGTAGTGGCATCCGGCAAGGGTCCGCTTGTTGTAACCCTGAGCTGGACGGATCCTGCAGGAAAAGTGGATGTAGATAATATTCTGAATAACCCGGCGCGCAAACTGATCAACGACCTGGATCTTCGCGTTTCCGGAAACAGCACAACCTATCAGCCCTGGGTTCTAAACCGGAAAAATCCGGACAACCCCGCTACTAACGGTGATGATACCCTGAATAACCTGGAAAAGATCGAAATCAAAAATACCATTCCCGGGAAAACCTATACCATCCAGGTAACGCATAAGGGCACACTGCTGCATGGCGCGCAGGCCTATTCCATTATTGCCAGCGGTGTGGGCGGACAGGCTTATTGCGCATCTTCTGCCGCCAGCAGTGCAGGCACAAGGATCGATCAGGTGAATATCAGCAATATCAGCAATACCAATCCGGCAGGTTGTACAACTTACACGGATTATACCAGCAAAACTATTAATCTTCAGTCCAGCCAGTCGGTTCCCTTTAGCGTCAAGCTGAGCAGTTGCGATGGAACCACTGCACAGCGCGTAGTGAAAATTTTTATTGACTATAACAACAACGGCAATTTCACGGATCCGGGAGAACAGGCGGCGGTCAGCGATGTGCTGGCGGGAGGCGCAGCAACCTTCTCCGGAAATATTTCCGTTCCTTCCGGAATGAAAATAAATAACAACACGGTTTTGCGCATCGTGGCGCAGGAAACCACCGACACTTCCGCAGTGAAACCCTGCGGCCCCTATCCAAACGGGGAAACAGAAGATTTCCGCGTTCAGTTTGTTCCGCTCTCCAATGACGTGAGTATGAATGCAGTCGTTGATCCGTTGCCGGTGCTCTGCAAAACGGATTCTGAAAGAATATCCGTAAGAATAAAAAACTTCGGAACCACCCGTCAGACGAACTTTCCGATTTCATTAAAAGTGACAGACAATGGGTCGGCCCTGGTTGATATCAATACAGTCTGTCCCGATACCCTGGCTTCCCTCGGGTCTGTAATTTATACCTTTCAGTCTTCCTTTAAGGCAGAAGCCGGAAAAACCTATATAGTAACCGTGGGCACACAGCTCGCAACCGATCAGGATAACAGCAACAATACCCTGCTGGATACCATTGTGGTGAGTGCGGGCAGCGCAACTTCGGTAACCGGGAATGCGGAGATCTGCAGCGATAGTCCGCCGCAGGCCGGACTGAAAGCAAATATCAGCGACAGCTCCGACGCCGTATTCTGGTACGACAGTGAAGCAGCTGCGGGGCCCGTTGCAGGCGGCGTGCAGGCTACCACATCGGTGATCCCGCAGGACAAAACCTATTATCTCGGGGTGAATGATTTTAACGGCACTGTGGGTCCGAAATCAAAAATGGAATTCAGCAGTGGAGGATATAATTTCTTCCAGGGCAATTTTATCCGCTTTACAAATGAAGTCCCGCTCACGATCAATTCCGCGAGATTATATGTTGGCAACGGAGGCAAAGTAACTTTTATGATAGCCGACCTGGCGAGCTTTGATTCCTGTACGGGTGCATACAGTTATTTCCCGCTTTCCAGCAATACCATTGATGTATATCCTACCACACCGAACCCCCAGCCGGGTGCGGTAAACGGAAACCTGGCAAGCGATACCGGCGCGGTTTATTTATTGAATTTATCTGTGCCCACGCCGGGTAATCATGTATTGATTGTGGTGGCGGAGAACAACGCCACTTTATTCCGGAATAATAATATTACGTCCAATCCCTATCCGGTTGGCATTCCGGGCGTCTTCTCGATTACCGGAAACAGCGCCGTGGATCCCGCGAGTTGTAAAAACACGTCCTTCTACCAGGCGTATTATTATTTTCTGTACGATCTGAAACTGACCCTCCCGAATTGTCCTTCCCCGCGCGTTCCGGTTGTTGCGAAAACGCCAACCCCGGCCATGATCAGCCTGGACGGCATATTATTGTCCAGCAATTATCCTTCGGGAAATCAGTGGTACCGTAACGATACCCTGATTGCCGGCGCCAACAGGCAAACGGATACTGTTTTTATTCCGGGTGTTTATAAGGTTGTGGTGAATGACAGCCTCGGTTGCATGCTTGTTTCGAATGAAATATCCTATTCCCTTGGGGAGGGTATTGGTTTGAAAATGAATCCCAATCCGAATCATGGCAATTTTGTTTTGCAATTCTATATTTCCAAATCAGAAAATACCGGCATCAGCGTAGTGAACACCCTCGGTCAGCAGGTTTATGAAGCCGAGTATCCCAATTTCGGGGGGTTCTTCCGTAAAACCATTCATCTCGGGGCCGTGAGCGCGGGCGTTTATGTGGTGAAAGTTCAGGTGGGGGGGAAGAAGTATGTGGGGAAGATCATGGTTTTTTGATTGGTATAAAGCATTTATTAATCGTGGATAGTAGATAGTAGATAGTGGATAGTGGATGGTCTCACACACAAACGAACGACCATACACTATCCACTATCTACTATCCACGATTGGTCCATCATCCATACAACTCCAAATGAACCGCCTTCCGCTCATACCCCATCTCCACAATCCTCTTCTTTGCTTCATCAATCATATTCTTCCAGCCGCATAAATAAAAATGGGCAGGTGGAATTGCTGCCTGCTGATCAGGCAGTGTAGCGGATATATTTCTTTTGCAGAGTTCTTCATAAACAGCGTGCACGTAACCGGTGCGGATGAGGTGTTCCTTATTCTCGGGAACCTCGCGGGAGAAAACAGGATGGTATTGAAAGCCGGGAACCTGTTCCTGCAATTCTTCCATTTCTTTCTGATACAGGGTATCCGTTAACCTGCGGCAGCCAAAGATGAGATGAATAAGCCGGTGCGGAATATTATGATTTAATATGTGGTGGATCATGGAGCGGAAAGGTGCGATGCCGGTTCCGGTGCAAACCAGGAAAAGATCTTTTTCAATGGGATCGGGCAGGGTAAAAAGACCGAGGGGTCCCCGGAGAATGAGTTCGCTGCCAATCCGCACTTCATTAAATAAATATTGCGTACCCATCCCGCCTTCCAGATAAACGATCAGCAGTTCAAAAACCGGAGATCCGTCAGGCCAGGATGCAACGGAATAACTTCTCCAGCGTTTATTCGGTTTCTCATGAATGGGCAGGTCGAGGGTCACGAACTGACCCGGCTTAAAATCAAAAGGCTCTCCCGAAACCAGTTCAATCCAGAACCTTCTGGTCGTTTGCGTCTCGTCTTCGATTTTGATTACTTTACCGGTCTGCCAGGGAAGAGGCATGGTGGAGGTGGTTGGTGGTTGAATGAAATCGTGGATAGTGAATAGTGAATAGTAGATAGATTGCACGTGCGAATTAGCACATAAAGTCGATCTACTATCCACTATCTACTATCCACGATTAACAAATGCTCTCTATCCATCGGCTACAAGCCCGATGCACTTTGATGAATATTCTTCTTACTTAATAATTGCTTGCGGAGCGAGATATCAGGAACTTTTTTTGCTGTTCTCAGTTCGTCCTGAGCTACCGGAGTTTTCATGGCGATTACCGGACTTTTAATATCCTGGATCTGCGCTTCCATGCTGTTCGTTTCGCGTTCCAGTTCGAGAATCTGTTCGTAATTATTCAGGATCTCTCTTTCCAGTTCATGGATTTTCTCGCGGCTTTTTACCAGCAGCCGGGTCCTGAAACTAAACCCGGCCAGGACCGCTAAAAAAACAATGAAGGCGAGCAGATAGATATTGAGTGTGACCTCGTGGATAAGCATGGTAGTCAGATATTAAAGAATCAATCAATGGATCTTCATCAGGTACTCGCGGCATCAGATTTAATATTCCGGCCAACGGGGTTAATCATATAATTGGAGGTGATTCCCAAATGTAAGCCATCCCTTTGAAATAAAATTTTATAAAATTTGGTTTTCCACAATTTCCCGCACACTTGAAATGGGAATGCGTTCCTGCTTCATGCTGTCGCGGTAACGGATGGTTACCGTCTGATCTTCCCGGCTCTGGTGATCGATCGTAATACAGAAGGGAGTTCCGATGGCGTCCATCCGGCGATACCGCTTTCCGATGGTATCTTTTTCCTCATAAAAGCAACGGAAATGCGCTCTGCACGCCGACAGGATTTCACGGGCTATTTCCGGAAGGCCGTCTTTTTTTACCAGCGGCAGGATGGCCAGTTTCACCGGCGCCAGCTTAGCGGGAAATTTCAAAACCACCCGGCTGTCTTTTTTTTCTGCTGTACTCAGGTCTTCGTCGGCATAGGCCTCGCTCAGGATCATCAGCACCGTCCGGTCCAGGCCAATAGAGGTTTCAATTACATAGGGAATATAATGCTGGTTCATTTCGGTATCAAAATAAGTCAGTTTTTTCCGGCTGTATTCCTGGTGGTTTTTTAAATCGAAATCGGTCCGGGAATGGATGCCTTCCACTTCCTTAAATCCCATTGGAAAAGCATATTCAATATCGCAGGCGGCATCGGCGTAATGCGCCAGTTTCACGTGATCGTGGAACCGGTATTTATCCGCCGGCACACCCAGGCTGAGGTGCCATTGCATGCGCTCCTTCTTCCAGAATTCATACCATTCCTGCTGGGTGCCGGGTTTTATGAAGAACTGCATTTCCATCTGTTCAAATTCGCGCATCCGGAAAATGAACTGGCGGGCAACGATTTCATTGCGGAAAGCTTTCCCCACCTGTGCAATGCCGAAGGGGATTTTCAACCGTCCTGTTTTCTGTACATTCTGGAAATTAACAAATATGCCCTGGGCTGTTTCGGGCCTCAGGAAAATTTCACTGGCTTCTTCCGACACGCTGCCCAGCTGCGTGGAGAACATGAGGTTGAACTGGCGTACCTCGCTCCAGTTGGCCGTTCCGCTAACGCTGCATTTTATCTTTTTCTCTTCGATCAGTTTTTTCAGTCCGTCGAAATCACTGGCGGCAATCAGGCGGTCCAGGGAAGCCAGCAATTCATCCGCTTCGGCTTTTTTTCCCGCCGCTTCCAGTTCTTCGGCATATCCTTCAATCAGGTGATCCACGCGGTAACGCTTCTGACTGTCTTTATTATCAATCATCGGGTCGCTGAAATTATCCACATGTCCGGAGGCTTTCCAGGTAGTCGGATGCATGAAAATAGCCGCATCAATGCCCACGATATTGTCGTGCAGCCGGGTCATCCATTCCCACCAGTTGTCCCGGATATTCTTTTTCAGTTCACTGCCATACTGGCCGTAATCGTACACGGCACTCAGTCCGTCGTAAATTTCACTGGAGGGAAAAATAAATCCGTATTCCTTGCAATGCGAGATGATCGCCTGCAGTTTTTGAACATCATTAGCCATAATGGCTGCAAAAGTAAGGAGAATGAAGATGAGGAGGCAACTCCTTCGCCTGCATTGTAGTATTTTTGGGGGTATGCCCGGATTGAAAAAGTTGTTGACTTACCTGACCTTCTTCTCTTTCCTGTTTTCCGTACAGGATGCAGTGTGCCAGCGCAAATTACTCCGCGGGGTGATCCTCGACGCGCAGAGCGGGGAACGCGTTCCCTTCGCCTCCCTGCGTTTCCTGCAGTCGGGCAATGGAAAACTGAGCGACTCGGCCGGAAATTTCGCGTTCCGGTTTGAAGAATGGCCGAAAGATACCCTGGAGATCAGTTATGTCGGCTTTCAGGATTATAACCTGCGGATCTCCGACACCCTCACCCGCAAATCCCGGAACGACAGCCTCTTCGTAGTGATCCAGCTGCAAAGGGGCGCTTATATCAACGAAGTGGTGGTTAGCCGGAAAGTGGATTTCGGATTGTTATTATGGAAAAAGATCGTGCGGCGGAAAAAGTTCAACGACCGCTACCGTTTCGATAACTTCTCCTACGAACTGTATAATAAGCTGGAACTCGATCTGAATAAGGTCAATAAAAATAAAATTGAAAAAGTCAAACTTCTTCGGCCCTTCGATTTTATATTGAATAATATAGACAGCTCGGAGGACAATCCATTCTTACCCATCTATGTAACTGAAACCCTGTCGGATTATTATTACCAGCGTTCCCCGCTGAAGCGAAGGGAAGTGATACTGGGCAGCAAAACCGTGGGCCTGGATAACGAGAGTGTAAGTAAGTTCCTGGGCGGCATGGACCAGAATATCGATTTCTACAGAAATTTTATTCCCGTATTCGACAAGCGTTTTGTAAGCCCGCTCAGTGATAACGGCGACAACTATTACCGGTATAAGATCATCGATACGCAGTATGTGAACTCGCGGCGCTTACTCCACCTCATCTTCACGCCGAAAAGGAAGGGGCAGAATACTTTTGAAGGAGACTGCTGGGTGCACGATACCAGCTTCGCCATCCAGAAAATGACGCTTCGCCTGGATGCCGGCGCCAACGTAAACTTTGTGGATCAGATGAGCCTGATCCAGGAATTCCAGCTGATCAACGACAGCACCTGGTTTCTGACCAAGGATAAATTCGTGGTAAATCTCTCGGCATTCGGAAAGAAAAAAATGGGGGTGATTGGCCGAAAGACCACCACCTATAAGAACATTGTGTATAACGATCCTTCCGTAACACGAGAGCTGGACAAAAACAAGGTCCTGGAAGAAGTGCTGTTTGCCGACAACGCCCGGAACCAGCCGGACTCCTTCTGGGCGGAGAAACGGCACGAAGACCTGAGCCGGAATGAAAAAGCGGTTTACCAGATGGTGGACACACTAATGAAAATGAAGGTCTTTCATACCTATGCCAATGTGCTGAACTTTATCGGAACCGGCTATCTCGATGTTGGCAATTATGAAATCGGTCCCTGGTATAACTGGATTTATTCCAATGAACTGCAGGGCTTCCGGCTTCGTTTTGACCTGGGCACCAATAAGGGATTCAACAAGAATTTAACACTGCATGGCTATATGGCTTATGGGTTCGGGGACCAGCAATGGCACGGAGAGGCGGATGCGTTGTATCTTTTCAACCGGTCACCCCGGTTTTCATTATATGCCATGTACCGGCAGGACCTGGACTACGGGCAGCAGTATTATGATGAAATCACATCGGACAATATTTTTGCCCTCGCTATCCGGAAACCCGCTGTGCCGATTAAATTTCTGAACCTGGAAGAACAGAAAGTGGAAGTGTTCAAAGAATGGCTTTCCGGTTTTTCGATCACCGTTGGCGGGGACCATAAGGTTTACAATCCGGTCCGCAACCTGCCTTCCAAAGAAATCTTTCCCTGGAAATCCGGCAATCCACTGAATGCCTTTGAGCTTTCTTTCAAGCTCCGGTTTGCTTATCTTGAGAAATTTTTTGAAACTACTTTTTACCGCACCAGCCTCGGCAGCGATTACCCGATTGCGGACATAAAATATACAGCCGGAATCCCCGGTGTTTTCGGCAGCAGTCAGCAATACCATAAACTGGACGCCAGCATATCCGATCGTATTAAGATACCTCCCTTCGGAAATCTCTACTATAATGTATTTGCCGGAAAAACCTATGGCACACTGCCCTATCCTCTTTTGAACGTAACGCCAGGGAACGAAACCTATTATTACAACCAGTATGCATTCAGTTTAATGAATAAATTCGAATACCTGCACGATCAGTATCTCGGAGTAAATTTCGAACACAATATCGGCAACGGGCTTTTCCGGTTCATCCCCTTTACCCGGAAAATGAAGTTCCGCCAGTTCTATACGATCAAGGCGCTCTGGGGCAGGCTCTCGGAAGCCAACAACCTCTACAACAGTTCTCCCGATTATTATTTCAAATCCCTCGACGGAAAGACCTACATGGAAATCGGCACCGGGGTGGATAACATCTTCAAATTACTCCGCGTGGATTTTATCTGGCGTGTACTGCCCAGGGACATTCCGACAACTGCGAAGGAACGGTTTGGGGTTTTTGGGAGTATCCGGCTTGCGTTTTAGAGGCGTTGACGGTTGACGGTTGACGGTTGACAGACTTCCGGCGTTGGAGTGTAATTGGATTTAATCTTTTTGATTCACATAAAGTCCGTTAACCGTCAACTGTCAACCGTCAACCAAAGCATTTATCGCATCCAGAATTATACTACACGCTTTCTCAATTTCGCGCTCAGAAATAATCAACGGCGGCGCGATCCGCAAACAGTTTGATGCAAATAAGAACCAGTCGGTGAGCAAGCCCTGCTGAATGCAATAATCTATTACCTGTTTGTTCTTTTCGAAACTTTCAAATTCAACGGCGATGAGGAGACCCGCGGTGCGGAGGGATCGGATGGCCGGGTGAATGAGTAAGCGTTGAAAGATCTTTTCTTTTTCCGCGACTGCTCCGGTAAGATTTTCTTTCAGCAAAACACGCATGGAAGCCAGTCCTGCCGCGCAACTCAGGGGATGCCCGCCGAACGTGGTAATATGCCCGAGTACCGGTTTGTCCGTCAGCTGATCCATCAGTTCTTTCGACGCGATGAACGCGCCGAGGGGAAGTCCGCCGCCCAGCGCTTTACCGAGCAAAAGAATATCAGGCACAATACCATATTGTTCAAATCCCCACAGCGTTCCCGTTCTTCCGAATCCCACCTGGACTTCATCGAGAATGAGCAGGGTTTGGGTAGTGTTGCAACGCTGGCGAAGCGCTTGCAGAAAGTTTTGGTTGACGGTTGACGGTTGACGGTTGACGGACGCGAAGGAGGGCTTGATCACGCCGTTTTCCGCCTGGACCGTTTCCACAATTACGGCTGCGGTCCGTTCCGTGATTTCTTCCAACTGTTCAAAATTATTATACTCCAGGTGCAGGATATCCGGAAGTAAGGGCCGGAATGCGTTGCGCCAGTATTCATCGCCGAGGATACTCAATGCGCCCTGTGTGGATCCGTGATAGGAATGATTGAAGGCAGCAAATTGCGTTCTCCCCGTTACCCTTTTAGCCAGCTTCATGGCGCCTTCAACCGCTTCCGCACCGGAATTCGTAAAGTAAACGGATTGCAGGTTTGCCGGCAACAGATCCGCGAGCTGTTTTGCATATTCTATCTGCGGGGACTGCAGCATTTCGCCGTACACGAGGATATGCAGATACATTTCCGTCTGCCGCCGGATCGCTTCCAGCACTTCCGGATGCCGGTGGCCCGTATTGCAAACACTGATCCCGCCAATCAGATCCAGGTACGATTTCCCCGAAGCGTCATAGAGATACATACCCTCAGCCCGCACAATCTCCAGCGCAAGCGGCGATGCCGAAGTTTGTGCCAGATGCTGAAAAAACAATTCCCGTTGGTTCATGGTAAATACCGTCCTTGCGGAGGCTCTTTAATGATGCCTTTTTATTTTTTAATTTTTACTTTTTACTTATCCTTATTTTTGTCCTGTCGCGAAGTTAATACGCTGTTTATTCATCAACGCAAAATTCCTCTTATGCCTGTGATCCTTCCCGTTAAAGGCGTTTCGCCCGTTTTTGGTAAAAATGTTTATCTCGCTCCCAATTCCACAATTGTGGGGGATGTCGTGATGGGCGACGATTGCAGTGTGTGGTTCAATACCGTTGTCCGCGGCGACGTGAACAGCATCCGCATCGGCAACAAAGTAAATATTCAGGACGGTTGCATCATTCACTGCACCTATCAGAAAGCGGGCACCATTATCGGCAACAATGTTTCCATCGGTCATAATGCCATCGTGCACGGATGCGTTCTCCACGACAATGTACTGGTGGGCATGGGATCCATCATCATGGACGGAGCCGAAGTGGGCAGCAATTCCATCATTGCCGCCGGCGCCGTGGTACTGGAGAATACCAAAATTGAACAGGGTGTCATCTATGCCGGCGTACCTGCGCATAAAATAAAAGATATCCCGCAGGAACTGATTTCGGGAGAAATCGACAGGATTGCAAATAATTATGTGCAGTATGCGGATTGGTTTCGTTGATAGAATAGTAGAATGGTAGATAGTAGATAGTGGATAGAAAACTATCCACTATCTACTATCCCCCTAATTACCCAACACCCCTCCACCTCATTCTTATATAACCGATCTTATTTACGGGCAATCGCTGTATCGAAAACGGACAGTCCTATAGAAGTGACGAATCACAGGTTTTTGATTATTAGTTATTTGAAAAACCGGCATTAATATGGTAGCTAAACTACCCTTACGGTCAACTGCCAACAAAAACCACCATGCTCAAAAACCACCTCCTCATTGCCTGGCGTAATCTGATTAAGAACAAGGTTTATTCATTCATCAATATCTTCGGGCTCACGATGGGGCTGTGCACCTGCCTGGTCATTGCCACAGTGGTGATTGATGAATTGAGCTACGACCGGCAATGGAGCAGGGGGAAGGATTTGTATCGGATTATAAATATTCATCAAAATGGCGATGTCCTCGACAAACACAGTTACTCTGCCCTGGGACTGGGTCCTGAATTAAAGAAAGATTTTCCGGAAGTGTCAGAAGTCTGCCCGATGAATACTGCTCCCCTGCAGTTAAAATTCAATATCACGGATGACAATGGAATTAAGCTGACCTGTCTCAGCGCAGACAGCTCCGTCTGGAAAATGCTGGACATCCACGTATTGTCAGGAAATCCCCGCAAATATGTACAGGGCCAGGATAATCTGATGATTTCGCAAAAGATCCGGGATCAATTCTTTCCAGGCATTGACCCGGTTGGGAAAATTATTTATGAAGTGCCTACCTACGGAAATGAACTGTCTCCCTACCTCATTACCGGTGTTTTTACGGATTTTCCGGCCAATACACATCTCCGTACAGACGTAATAAACATAACAAACTGGAAACCCGAGCCCCTTGCCCGGGATTTGAACGGAACTTTTTTACAGCAATATCTGCTGATGAAACCGGATATGAATATGAAGTCGTTCACAGCAAAAGTGAATAAATGGTATCACGAATACACCGGAAATAAAAAATTCGGAATGCAGTTTCAAACGATAAAAGATGTTTACCTACACTCGGATTTTAACAATTCCCAGCAGGTAAGGGGGAGTATGCGAAATGTATATATTTTCTCCGGCGTCGCCATGCTGCTTTTACTGATTGCCTGCATTAATTTCATCAACCTCAGTACCGCCCGGTCCATTACCCGGTTAAAGGAAACCGGCGTTCGTAAAATATTAGGCGCCGGGTCCCGGCAAATCATTCTTCAGTTCCTGACAGAATCCCTGTTGTTTTTTATGATCTCCGCCGTGCTGGCGCTTATGTTTTATCAGCCTGCCATCGGTTTTGTTGAACAGTTTCTGGGGCACAAACTGGAGCAGACTTTCTTTTCGCATCTTTCCCTCCTGCTGATCGTGGCTGCCATTATTCTGGTCATCAGCCTGTCGGTCGGCATTTATCCTGCCCTGATTTTATCCCGTTTCAAACCCTTTAATGCCTTACAGGGAAGATTATCCGGCAGTCGTTTTTCAGGGCAAAATCGTATCAGGAAAGGACTCGTGATTATTCAGTTCTCCATTTCCATTATCGTATTAATGTCCATGATCGTTGTACGGCAGCAGGTGAGCTTTATGGATCAGGAAGATCTGGGGTTTAATAAAAAAGATTTGCTGAGCATCGGCTTTATTTCCTGGGAGAAAAAAGGGAATGCTTTTAAAAATGAACTGCTGCGCATACCAGGCGTGGAACGCGCGAGCATAACCGGATGGACGCCTTCCATCGGATCCGGATTTATGTCGAGAGAAGTGGATGACCCGGATCATTCCGGTAAAAAACTTACTGTATGGTATATCGCCGGCGATGTGGATCTGGCCGCTACCCTCGGACTACAATTACAAAGTGGCCGGCTGTTGAGCCGGGATTATCAAAGCGATGCGTTCGTTCAGGATTCGATGGACAACCTCGCGCATCAGCATTCTCTGATCACCGCCAGCACGGCGAAGATCCTGCACATCGATAAATTAAATGCCATCCCGGATAAAATGTACACCAGCCCCGTCGGTATAGTAAAGGATTTTCATAACGAATCATTGAAGGAACCTCTCGGCCCGACGTATATTGTCGCCCAGCAGTCCCCTGAATACGGCGGAATGCTCATCCGCGTAAAGCCCGGTTCTGAAAACCAGGTAATCCTTTCGCTACAGAAAATTTTCAAATCATTCTACCCGCAAAAATTACTGGAAATAAACCGGGTGGAGGTCCTTCTGGACGCCCAGTATGCTGCTGAAGCAAAACTGCAGCAACTCTTTGGCTTTTTCAGTCTGCTCTCCATGATCCTCGCCTCCCTGGGCATATTCGGCCTGATCGTTCATTCCTGCACCCGGCGTGTAAAAGAAATTGCCGTGAGAAAAGTGCTGGGCGCCGGTATCCGGTCCATCGTCCGGCTGCTCACCACCGATTATGTAATTATGGTACTCATCGCCTTTCTCATTGCATCCCCCATCGCCTGGTGGCTCATGGGAAAATGGCTGCAGGACTTTGCCTACCGCATCCATATCAGCTGGTGGATGTTCGCGCTTGCTGCCATCATACCCCTGCTCATCGCCTTTCTCACCGTTTGCATCCAAGCCGTGAAAGCAGCTGTGCTGAGCCCGGCCGGGAGTTTGAGAGCGGAGTGAGAAATCGTTGACGGTTGACGGATGACGGTTGACGGACTTCCAGCGTTACAAATCAATTATATTTAATCTCTTTGATCAACATAAAGTCCGTCATCCGTCATCCGTCAACCGTCAACGAAAATCCACAGGCTCCCCACACTAAAACCACCCCCTTCCCCGTTCATCGAACAAATACGCGATTTCATCGACTTCCGCCCGTTTTCATTGCAAATGCTGTTTCCTTTTTGTAAGTTTAAATTGTTCAAACGGCATACATGAATCCAATTACTAACCCATGAAAACGCGTAGAACCCTGTACCTCTTTCTATCCTTATTGATCCTGTGCAGCACAGGAAGCTCCTGCAGTTTTGTGAATAAGGTATTCGGACCAAAATATGGTTGTCCCGCCAATGGCAGAAATGTTGGTGCCGAAAGAATACTGAGCGGAGAGAAAGTTCCCAGGGCGCCGAAATTCAAGGCCTAAGGTCCGCGAAGGTCAATGTATCAGATAGCTTCAGTTAGCGGATTCAGTAATTAAAATGGAAAGACCGGATAAATGAAGGCATTGTCACCGGAAATTTCAGCGATACATGCAAATAATGATTTATTAATTATTCATTCACTTATAAATTATCTCAAATCCCGAATTTCAAACGACAATATATTTTAATCCAAATCCCTGAAAACATGAATAATCCTAATTATAAACCACTAAATCCCTACGCTATGAGCCTTACATTACGCACTGACTTCGGTTGCACCGAAGCCGTCATTGACGACGATTGCGGCCTCAAACGTTTTTATGAAGTTGCCAACATCTTATCAGACGACCTGGACATCAATTTCAATCAGAAAACAGATGATTTCGACTCGCTGATGTGGGACTTCGCCTTCAAAGGCCACGTGCTTACCCTGCACTATAATATTTACACGGGGATCTCTATCTATCCGAGAAAATTCCGCGAAGCACCGCGCAAAGACAACGATGCCGTGGTGGAAGTCGCGAGATTTTTAGAAGGAAAGCTGTTGATTCATACGGCGAACAGGCTGGCATCTTAGGGTGCGGGAGCCTGGTTCGTGGATGGTTGATGGTAGATGGTGGATAGACCTTCGAAAATAGTCAGACCCTTAAAACAACGATTACTTGCCCTCATGGAGGGCCTTTTTTTTGGTTGACGGTGAACAGTTGACGGTTAACGGACTTTTGGTGTTGCAACATGACAGTATTTGATCTAAATGATCCACTTAGAGTCCGTCAACTGTCAACCGTCAACCGTCAACCGTCAACCCCCTAATACTCCTTCTCCCCAATCGACCCCAGAATCATACAATAACTCACATAGCGGTCCATAGCGATTTCTCCCGCCTCAACAGCCCGCTTGATAGCGCAGCCAGGCTCATTGATATGGAGGCAGTTGTTAAACTGACAGTCGTTCAGGCGGCTTCGCATTTCGGGGAAATAATGGGAGAGTTCCTGCCTGGGAATGTCCACAAGACCGAATTCACGGATACCGGGGGTATCGATGATGCGGGCGTGGAGGGCGGGAAGAT
>Ga0157370_10002269_pt1 | contig 23337 bp, 22 predicted proteins | sample C35metaG_FD_113463 | JGI IMG/M metagenome (GOLD analysis project Ga0157370, IMG submission 113463) | Corn rhizosphere microbial communities from Kellogg Biological Station, Michigan, USA - C3-5 metaG | ecosystem: Host-associated > Plants > Roots > Rhizosphere > Soil | place: USA: Michigan...
CCAATAAAGGTTTGCTGCTCCGGAGCGATGGAGTCAATCTGCTGCGCGATAGGCGGCATTGACTTGATGGTATTGGCAAAAGCCTTGGTCTTGTCTTTATAAATCTTGTTTGTGGCGGCATATTTGTTTGTTGTACACGCAGAAAAGACCAACAAGGGCAGCATGAACATCAGTTTGTTTGTAGATTTAACGGTAACCAGCATATCAGTTTTTTGGAGCTGTGAAATTAACATTAATTACTTAAATGCCCCGGAATACGCTGATGTTTATGCCCGCCTTATATTTTTTCCTAATTTTGGACCCTCAAACTTTGAAACATTAGTCAGATGAAACCGATCAGCAAAGCAACTTTACTTCTTGCCGGACTTCCTTTTATTGCCGGCTTCGTATCCTGTACGAACACAGGTAAAGATGCCGGTTCTACAACCGCAAAAGCAGTGGTATTGCCAGATAGCCTGCAAGATTATGTACATGAGCGAATAAAGATCTACGAAACGGTTAAGCTTAGCACCAACATCAACCAGCTTACACCGGCTGATCGCAAGATGTTGCCTTTGCTTATTGAAGCTGCGCAGATCATGGACGACTTATATTGGAAACAAGCCTATCCACAGCGTGACAGCCTGATGAATGCGGTTAAAGACGACCGTGTTAAAGATTTCATCCGCATTAATTATGGACCATGGGATCGGTTAAACAACAATAAACCTTTTATCGCTGGCATCGGCGCCAAACCTGCGGGTGCTGGATTCTATCCCTTGGACATGACCAAAGCGGAGCTGGAGAAATCAGATCTTAAAGATAAATACGGACAATATTCACTTGTACAAAGAGATTCAACAGGGAAACTGATCACCGTTCCCTATCACGTGGCTTTTGCCTCTGAATTACAGCGGGCCTCCAGCTTACTGAAACAAGCCGCACTAATCTCAGAAGATGCTGGTTTGAAAAAATACCTGAACTTACGGGCTGATGCCTTGATGAGCGATAAGTTCACCGAAAGTGATTACGCCTGGCTGGATATGAAGACCAATGCCCTGGATCTGATCATTGGCCCGATTGAGAACTACGAAGACAATATATTTAACGCAAGAGCCGCATACGAGGCTTACGTGCTTGTAAAAGACAAGGAATGGAGTAAACGCCTGGCTAAGTATGTAGCGCTGCTCCCTGCGCTTCAAAAAGGCCTCCCTGTAGATGCGAAATACAAACAGGAAAAGCCGGGAACAGACTCCGAGCTAAACGCTTATGATGTGGTGTATTACGCAGGAGATTGTAATGCCGGATCGAAGACCATCGCAGTTAATTTACCGAATGATGAACTCATCCAGCAGAAGAAAGGTACCCGCCGGTCGCAATTGAAGAATGCGATGAAAGCTAAGTTCGATAAGATCCTAGTCCCGATATCCCAGGAACTGATCGCTAAAGAGCAGCAGCAATACATTAAATTCGATGCATTTTTCGCCAATGTGATGTTCCACGAAGTGGCCCATGGCCTCGGTATAAAGAAAACGGTTACGGGTAAAGGCTTTGTAAAAGCGGCATTAAAGGAGCAGTATTCCTGGTTGGAGGAAGGCAAGGCAGATGTGCTTGGTCTTTACATGGTAACCAGCCTGCTGAAGCAGGGTCAGCTGGAAGGCGATATTAAGGAATATTACACAACTTATATGGCCGGACTGTTGCGCTCGGTACGTTTTGGTGCTTCAGATGCACACGGCCAGGCAAACATGCAGTGCTTTAATTTCTTTAAGGATCACGGCGCATTCATCCGGACCCAAGCGGGCACCTACCAGATCGACTATGATAAATTTGGCGCAGCTATGAATGACTTAAGCAAAATGATCCTGACATTGCAGGGTAATGGCGACAAAGCGGCTGTAGAGAAAGCACAAAAGGAAAATGCGGTGATTTCAAGCGAATTGCAGAAAGACCTGAACAGATTAAGCACCATGAAGATCCCTGTTGATCTTGTATTTGAACAGGGCGTAGACGTTTTGGGTGGATTATAAGTGTTTACTTATAATCTTCTCCAACTCTTCAATATCAAAAGGTTTAGAGAGGTAATCGTCTGCACCAGCTTGCTCAGCTAACGACTTCACATCATTGTTGGCAGAAAAGTAGATTACAGGAATATGCTGTAACTCTGCATGAGCTTTCAATTCTTTAGTCGCATCAATGCCACCAACATCAGGTAACCAGTTATCCATGAAAATAATGTCAGGCGTGTAAGCAGACACTTGTTCAATGATGTTGTTTGAGGTGGATGAGGTTTTGATCTCATAACCTGCATCTTCAAGAATGATTGTGCATAGGTCCAAGATGTCGACATTATCGTCGAATACGAACACTTTTTTAGCTCTCTCCATTTATGGCGCTTTTTTTCTGGACAACAAATTTATAAATTCTGCAGTATCTTTGATACTTAACGTGTAATCTATTTTTACATTTTCTGCGGCTTGTGCAGGCATGTACGCAATTTGTGCGGATTTGGGGTCCTGAATGACCGCCGTACCACCAAATGCCTTCACAGCCTGTAAACCTTTAACTCCGTCTGCGTTGCTGCCCGAAAGCAACATGCAAACCAAATTTTTCTTATATACCGCAGCCGCGGATTCAAAGGTTGCATCAATGGATGGCCTGGAATAATTGATCTTTTCCGAGTAATCCAGAGAAAAAGTATGATCATTTTCAATAAGCAGGTGATAATCACTGGGGGCAATATAAATCACCCCCGGCCGGATAGCCTCTTTCTCATCCGCTTCTTTAACCTGAAGTGTAGTCCTTCCGGAGAGCAGGCTTGGCAACAGGGAATCGGCTCCTTGCTTCCGGTGAACGACCACAATGATCGGGAAAGATATTTCCGCATACAGGTCTGGCAATACATTTAAAAGTACTTCCAGGCTTCCGGCAGATCCCCCGATGACCAGTGCGTCACATGACCTCAACTCAGCTTCCTCCATATCTTATCGCTTGGTAAGCGTTTGTAATTTTTGGCTATAGGCGAAAACTCCAGGGTCTCCTTAGTTCCAAGTGCCAGATAACCCAGTTCTTCCAGACTGTTGTCGAACAGATCAATAACCTTATTCTGCAGATCACGATCGAAGTAAATGAGCACGTTCCTGCAAAGTATAAGCTGGAATTCATTGAAAGACCTGTCCGATACCAGGTTGTGGGTAGAAAATATGATCTTACTTTTTAGCTCAGAATTCAACTTAGCAAGCGAGTAATTTGCCGTATAGTAACTGGAGAAGTCCTGCGTGCCACCAGAAAGGATATAATTTTCGGAGTATTGCTTCATCAAGCTCAGTGGGAACATGCCTTGCGAGGCCTTTTCCAATACGGCAGGGTTCAGATCTGTGGCATAAACCAGAGATTTATGCAGCAAATTCAATTCTTTGAGGATGATGGAAATGGAATAGGCTTCCTCCCCGGTCGAGCAGCCGGCTAGCCAGATCCGGATCAGCGGATAAGTACCCAGTTTCGGCAATACGTCATTCCGCAGTGTTTTAAAAAAGGCCGGATCGCGGAACATCTCGGTCACGTTAACCGTGATCTGTTCCACAAAGCGTTTAAAATAAGCTGGATCGTTACATATCTTAAACCTGAATTCGGCAAAGCTTACCGCCTTGTCCAGGCCGTATAACCGGTGTATCCTTCGCTTCAGGGAAGCGCGGGAATAACCCGTGAAATCATACCCGTACTTCTCGAGCATGTCAAGAAGCAGGGTTTCCACTTGTTCATCGTTGATCACGGGTAATTCCAAATCTCTAAATATATCGAGTGATTAAGTCGGTTAGCTGGTCCACGTTGATGGGTTTGGAAACGTAACCGATCGCCCCGGCCTCCAGGCAGCGCTCCCGGTCGCCGAGCATTGCCTGAGCGGTAACCGCAATTACCGGAACATGCTTTAAGTTCATGTCCCTGTTCATAACGGCCATGGCTTCATAACCGTCCATACCGGGCATCATCATGTCCATTAATACAACGCCGATGTCCTTGTCGGACTTTAATATTTCCAGGCCCTGCTCTCCGCTCGTTGCCGACACGCAGTTGTACTTTCTAGCTTTAAGTACGGCCGATAAGGCAAAAATATTCCTGTTGTCGTCGTCTATTATCAGAATCTTGTCTTTCGCCATTGCGTTAACAACTATTAAACTTTATCATAAAGCCAAACCCGCAGGAGCGATATCAGCTGATCCACATCCACCGGTTTGGAGATGTAATCCGAAGCACCGGCAGCGATACATTTCTCGCGATCTCCCATCATTGCCTTGGCTGTAACAGCCAGGATCGGCAAATGTTTGTATGCATTGATCTTCCGGATCTCCCGGGTGCTTTCATAGCCGTCCATTTCCGGCATCATCATATCCATCAGGACAACATCCACCAGCGGATTGTTTTTAAGCACTTCCAGGGCTTCTTTTCCATCAGTAGCGGCTAAAACTTTCATCTTATGCTGCTCTAAGGCTTTGGTCAGCGAAAATATGTTCCGGACATCATCATCGGCTATCAAAACCGTTTTGCCGTTCAACACCTCGTACAAGCCACCCAAGCGTTCAGATTGCGGGTTCTTGTCTTTAGGAGTGGTATGGCTTTCTTCCACCAGGTGCAGGAATAAGCCGGCTTCATCCAGGATCCGCTGATACGAATGTGCAGTTTTCACCACAATGGAATCTGCATATTGCTTGATGCGGATCTCTTCCCCTTTAGAAATGCTCTTACCGGTAAAGATGATGATCGGCAGGTTTTCAAGGCCTTCTGTTTTCTTAATCGTTTCCAGCGTATCGTATGCATTGGTATCCGGAACACCCATATCCAGGATCACACAGTCAACTTCCTTTTTACTTAAGGCTCCAATACTTTCGGAAACGTTGTTGGCTACTTCCGTCTGTATATTGTAGTTGCTCAAAAAGTAGCTCAGCGCTTCCGCATGCTGACGGTTCTCCTCCACGATCAGCACTTTCTTGGGATGGCGACTAAGCGCATCTTCCAGCTTTTGGAAGATCTGACGCATATGTTCAAGGGCCACCGGTTTGTTGATGAAATCAACCGCACCGCGAAGCAGGCTTTCTTTTTTCACCTCTAAAGATGACATAATATGCACCGGTATCGGACGGGTTGCCGGGTTGGATTTCAGTTCTTCCATCACCTGCCAGCCATCCTTTATCGGCAACTGAATATCCAGCAGGATCGCCAGTGGCTTATAATGTTTGGCCATCTCTATACCCAGGTCACCACGTACGGCCACAATGCCTTTGTAGTCCCGCTTACGGGTAAAGTCCAGCAGCGTTTTGGCAAAGTTCGTATCATCTTCCACAATCAGGATCACGCGGTCATCCGGACCGATGTCATTCCGGTCATCCGGAATATCCAATGGGATGCGGTCTACGGTAAACCTGGATGGAAGGGGTTCCGCAATCTGCTCGGGATAGACCTGAGGCACCTCTACAGGCTTTACAAAGCTTTCTTCCTGCGCCGGTTCAGGCACTCTTTTGATGGGAAGTGTTAATGTAAATTCACTGCCGACGTTCTCCTTGCTTGTTAATTGTATTTCACCGCCCAGCAGCTTGGCCAACTCCCTGCTGATCGAAAGTCCCAATCCTGTGCCGCCAAACCGTCTCCTGGTAGAGCCATCCGCCTGTTGGAAAGCTTCAAAGATCAGGCTTTGTTTGTCGGCCGGAATACCAATGCCGGTATCTGTAACTTTAAAGTTAACCAACCCGCTGTCCTCGTCTTTGTTCACCGTTAGTCTGACCTCACCGCGCTCGGTAAACTTGAGGGCATTGGAGATCAGGTTTTTCAAGATCTGCTCCAGGCGCATCTTGTCTGTATCCAATGTATTCAGGCTATCCTCCAGTTCAATGAAGAGGTTCAGTTGCTTGTTCTTGGCCAGTGGCATAAATAACGAGCGGAGATCTGTAGCCACTTCGCCCAGATGAACGTCTGTGAACTCCAGTTTCATCTTACCCGCCTCGATCTTGGAAAGGTCGAGAATTTCGTCTATTAAGCCCAGCAGCCCTTGGCCTGAGCTTTGAATAACCTCAGCATATTCAATATATTCTTTATCCAGATCCTGGTTTTCAGACATCAATTTGGATAAAAGAAGGATGGAATTCAGCGGCGTACGCAGCTCATGGGACATGTTGGCCAGGAATTCCGACTTGTACTTCGTGCTTTGTTCCAGCTGTTCGGCTTTCTGCTGGATATCCAGATTGCGCTCCTGGATTAATTGATTTTTTTCTTCTAGTAAACTGGTACGCTCTTCAAGCTCCTGGTTGCTTTGCAGCAACTCTTCCTGCTGCACCCGTAATTCCTCTTCGGAAGTCTGAATCTTTTGGGATTGTGCCTCCAGCTCCGCATTCAGGCCTTCCAGTTCAGAATGCTGGGCCTGCAGCTCTTCGGCTTGTGCCTGGGTTTCTTCCAGGAACTCCTGAAGTTTCTTGCGGTTTTGTGCCACATGGATGGCAATGCCGATGTTATCCGAAACTGAAGTTAAAAACTCCAGCTGTACCGGCGTGTAGGTAGACATCGACCCGAGTTCGATTACGCCAACTACCTGACCATTTCTAAAGATCGGCAGGGCAACCACGTTCTTCGGCGTTGTCTGCCCCGTGGCATAGGTAATCGTTAGTTCGTCTGCAGGTATATCGTTTAATAAAATGCGTTTACCCAGTTCGGCAGCCTGCCCCGGTACGCCCTCGCCCACCCGGATCAGATCTCTTCGTTGATCCGGATTCAGAGCAAAGCTTGCAACCAGATGAAGTCCTTTGTCTTGCAACAGATAAATTGCGCCGATCTGGCTGTCTGTATGTTCTACAATTCCTTCAAGCACATCCTTAGCCAGGGCTTCGACGGATTTCTCTCCAACCATTTTGTCGTTCAGACTGGCTATTCCACCTTGTTGCCATTCCTTATCGGCCAGCAGGGAAAATGAATATTGCAGCGATTCCGCCATAGCGTTCAGCGAACCCGTCAGGCTACCCAGTCCATCTGTGTCTGTTGTATCTAAACGTATGCTGTAATTTCCGGCGGAGATCTGTTTGGCCAAACCCTGGATGATCTCGATCCGGCGATCCACATCTTCATTTTTCTTCTGAAGCTGGCGTTGCAGTTCCATTCGCTTGTCGAAATCGTGGGACAGCTTCTGGTAGAAATAAATGGTAATCAGGATGGAGAAGATGGCCGCCAGTATGATTAAGGCCGGTGTGTAGTTCGAAAATCTATTCAGACTTTCGGTTCTTTGCTCCAGAATCTTATTTTCTTCTGTCTGCATGGCCTTGATGATGATACGGGCTGAATCCATATAGCTCTTACCCACCATCAGCTCGGGAACGCTGATCGTTCCCCCGCGTGCCTTGATCGCAATGGTCTTATCCAAAATGGAAAGGCGGCCTTCAACGATCTCCTGCAGCTTCTTTAAATGTCTTTGCTGAATGGGGTTATCCCGGGTAGCGTCAGCCACGTCACTGATCAGATCCGCTGCACGCTCTCTGGCGCCTGTTGTTGGCTCCAGGAACACGCTTTCGCCGGAAAGCAGGTAGCCGCGCTGGCCCGTTTCCGCATCTTTGATGGTCGAAAGGATCTCGTTCGTCTTAAACTTGACGTCATTGCTGTGCGCAACCAGGTTGGAGCTTTCAATCAGGTTTGAAATGCTCACATAGGATGCCATCGAACTGACAAATAGGATCACTAAAGATAATCCTAAGCCGACCCGCAGGTTACTTCTTAATGTTTGTGGCATGTTTACTTGTAGATATTAGTCAATTTCTGCTGCTGAATGTAGTGGAATGGTGAAATAGAATTCGGAGCCTTCACCTAAAGTGCTGTTTACGCCAACATCTCCGCCATGTCTCCGGATGATTTCGGCAGAAATATACAATCCGATTCCGAGTCCCTGGAAGTGCGGGGAGGTTTCTTCCACACGATAGAACTTCTCGAACACACTTTTCTGTTGCTCCGGGCCGATTCCAATGCCGTAGTCGCGTACCCCCACATATACCTGATCATGCTCCAGCTTGACGTTTATCTTGACTTCCGATGTACCTGGAGAGTACTTGATCGCATTGGTAAGAAAGTTGATGATCACCTGCTCTATACGCATTTCATCAGCGAATACAGGCTCCTTTACGCTTCCGGTTTTGGAAATGGTAAAGTCCGGATTGGACTGGTGCATGACCTCGATGATATTGGTCAACAGGTCATCCATCACGAAGTGCTGTTTATTGAATTTGAGCTTACCGCTTTCAATCTTGGAGATATCCAGCAGGTCTGCAATCAGCTCGTTAAGCTTCTCGAGTTGCATTTGCGCCTTATGAAGGTGCTTTTTCACGGTCCCTACATCCCCTTTGTCAATGCTCCGGGCAAGCAGCTGCACGTAACCTTTTACGCTGGTGAGCGGCGTTTTCAGTTCATGGCTGACTATGCTGATGAATTCATCCTTCTTATGTTCCGCTTGCTTACGGTATTCGATCTCGTCGAGTAATGCATTCTGAATTTCAATGAGCTTTCTGCTTTGCTCGTAAATACGGTAAAAGGTTTTCACTTTAAGCAGCAGGATGCCCATATCCACCGGCTTGGTGATGTAATCCAGGCCGCCTGAAGAGTATCCTTTGGTGATAAACTTAACTTCGGTATTCACTGCCGAAAGGAATATGATCGCCGTTTCTTTAGCCTTGCTGTACCCGGAAATGGCTTCCGCCACTTCAAAGCCGTCCATGCCTGGCATCTGCACGTCCAGGATGATCAATACATACTCGTTCTTAAGTACTTTTTTCAGTGCCTCCTCTCCGGAGGAAGCAGTGTCTACTTCAAAATCGTGTTTCTCAAGGACCTTTTTCAGAGATATGAGGTTCTCTGGGGTATCATCAACAATTAGAATCATCTTTCAGTTAAGGCGGACTTATTAAGTCCTGTTTTATTAAAGCAACTAAGGTATGTAATTTAGTTTCTTTATGATTAAACAAGCAACAAATACTAATGCAAGTCTGCATTAAATGTGTCTCCCTGTTTGATATCTCCGGTCTCGTAACCTTTTTTAAACCAATACATACGCTGCGCAGATGTACCGTGGGTAAAAGAATCCGGTTTTACCTCGCCCTGGGCCTGTTGTTGTAATTTATCGTCGCCGATTGCATTTGCTGCAGTCAGTGCTTCTTCAATATCTCCAGGATCTAAACGGAAACTCTGCAGTTTCTGCGCATCATGTGCCCAGACACCCGCAAGAAAATCGGCCTGCAGTTCGAGCATCACCGAAAGCTTATTGTACTCCACCTCTGAGAGTTGCTCCCGGTAGCGGTCCATCTTGTCCGAGATACCCAGCAGGTTTTGTACATGATGTCCAACCTCGTGGGCAATAACATAGGCCTGGGCAAAATCTCCCGCGGCGCCGAAGCGGTCTTTTAATTCTTTATAAAAAGTCAGATCAATATAGACATGGCGGTCGGCCGGACAATAGAATGGCCCTACTGAAGAACTTGCATTTCCGCAAGCAGAGGATACCTGGTTATCAAATAAGGTTAGGGTCGGCACCTCATATTCCTTCCCCATGGACGTAAACTGGGCAATCCAGACGGAATCTGTCGACTCCAGCACATTAGCAACGAAGCGGCCCCCGGCATCAGTGGGCACACCTCTTTTTCCTTCCACCGCAGTTTGGTTTCCGATAGGCAACTGGCTGACCATGCCGGTAAAATCCCGACCGAAAATTAAGCCCAGAATAACAACGATGATCCCGACACCGCCACCGATGGCGCCGCCACCCAGGCCTCTTCTGTCATCTACATTGCCACTACCTTTACCAAACCACTGCATATCCTTTAATTTAAGTTAAACGCCTCCAAAGCGTGTTTTATTCTGGTTACGGTTTCTGTTTTCCCCAATAAAACTGCAATATCGAATACGCCAGGCCCGAATTTGCCACCAACCAGCATAATGCGTAAAGGCAGCATCAGTTCTCCAGGCTTGATGCCTTTTTCAGCAGCAAGCGTCTTAAATCTGGCTTCCAGTTCTGTAGCGGGGCTTTCATCGATCAGCGGCAGATAGCTTTCAAAGAACGCAGATTTTTCTGGCGTCCATTTTGGCTTAACCGCAGCAAGGTCGTATTCCTTAGGAGAAACAAAGAAATAGGCACTTTGTGTGCTGAAATCTGATAATAAATTGCAACGGTCTTTCACCAGGGCAATCACCTCGGATAGGAGCTTGTCATCCGAAATAACAACCGACTGATCCTCAAACTGCTGCTTAACAAAGGGAAGTAATTGTTCCGGATCGGCGCGTTTTATCCACTCATGGTTGTACCACTTGGCCTTTTCGTAGTCGAACTTAGCCCCGGCTTTACTTACACGATCCAGGGAGAAACGTGCAATCAACTCATCCAGGCTAAAGATCTCCTGATCGGTTCCGTCATTCCAGCCCAACATGGCCAATAGGTTCACAAAGGCTTCTGGCATGAAGCCCAACTCCCGGAAACCACGTGTCAAATCGCCGGTCTTTGGATCGGTCCAGTTTTGTGCATAAACCGGGAATCCGAGCCTGTCGCCGTCCCGCTTGCTCAGCTTACCATTCCCATCCGGCTTTAAGATCAACGGCAGATGCACCCATTGCGGCATTTCATCTGCCCAGCCCAGGTATTTCCAGAGCAGGATATGGATCGGCGCCGATGGCAACCACTCTTCTCCACGGAAAACATGACTGATCTCCATGGCTTTATCATCGGCCACTACGGCCAGGTGGTAGGTCGGCATGCCGTCTGCTTTAAGCAGTACTTTATCGTCCACCAGATTGGTATCGAAACTTACGTGTCCGCGGATCAGATCCACAAAGGATACCTGCTCATCTGCGGGCATCTTGATCCGGACAACATAAGGTGTATTGTTATTAAGTAGCTCCTGAACTTCGGAATCGCCCAGGGTCAGGGAGTTGCGCATTTGCATGCGTGTGGACTGCCCATATAGGAAATTGGGCGACTCTTTACGCTTCGCATCCAATTCTTCCGGGGTGTCAAAGGCATAGTAGGCATAGCCCTCAGCGATCAGCTGATCTGCATATTGCTTATAAGAAGGCTTGCGTTCGCTCTGACGGTAAGGTGCAAAAGGGCCACCCAACTGCGGACTTTCATCCGGCATAATGCCGCACCATTCCAGGCAGGAGGCAATGTATTCCTCAGCACCGGGAACAAAACGGTTCTGATCCGTATCTTCAACACGAAGAATAAAAGTTCCATTATGTTGCTTGGCAAACAAGTAGTTGAACAATGCCGTACGGACACCACCTAAATGCAGGCTGCCAGTCGGACTTGGGGCAAATCTTACTCTTACTTTCTTTTCCATAATTGTCTGACAAAGATATATAATTTGTAATTTGCCTTCACATTCTATGAATCCTTACGAAAAAAAGCGACGCTGGAAGATATTCTTACTCGTGTTTGCCATCATCATCGGAACAGCTTCCGTGTTCTACTCAGACTTCTTCGTTAAGAAGATGGAGCGTGAAGAAAAGATACAATTTGAACTATGGGTAAAAGGTACAGAAAAGTCTTCAGAGATCTTTGACGATATCCGCTATGCGGATGTTCTGAATATGATCAAGGAGAGCAGCAAAGTTCCCGTCATTCTAACAGACACCACAGGCACCAGGATTCAGGCTTACCTCAACTTAGATAGCACCAAAACCAATTATGTGAATGCGGAATCAACCGCAACCTATGATCCCGCCTATTTCCAGCGGGAACTCCGGCGGATGAAAAAGCAGCATACCCCCTTGCCGATTAACTATATGGGCGAAAAGATGCTTGTCTACTACCGGGATTCCTTTATATTAACACAGCTTCGCTTCTTTCCATACATACAACTTGGCGTGATTGCGCTGTTTTTAGTCACCGCTTATGTGGCTTTCAGTTCCTCCCGAAAGGCGGAGCAGGACCAGGTATGGGTGGGAATGGCCAAGGAGACTGCTCATCAGCTGGGCACGCCCATCTCCTCGCTGATGGCCTGGGTCGAGCTTATCAAGGCGCGATTTGATGCGGAGTCAGACCCCATGATCGCCGAAATGGAGAACGATATTAAGCGGCTGGAGGTGATCACCGACCGTTTTTCCAAGATCGGATCCAAGCCGATCCTGGAAGATCATGTGGTATACCTGGTGATCAAAAACTTCATTGACTACTTCAAGCTACGGACCTCAGATAAGATCATATTCCAGATCACGGGCGATGACCAGGTACGCGCCCTGCTTAACGTCCCTTTATTCGATTGGGTTATTGAAAACTTACTGAAGAACGCAGCGAATGCAATCAGCAACGAAGGCACCATCACCGTAAACATCATTGAACACCTGGCCAAGGAAGAGGTCTTTATAGACGTAACAGACAGCGGAAAAGGAATTCCAAGATCCAAGTTCGACGCCGTTTTCCAACCCGGGTATACGACCCGGAAACGTGGCTGGGGTTTGGGTTTATCTTTAACCAAAAGGATCGTCCAGAACTACCACAGCGGACAGATCTTTGTCAAGGATTCGGAACTCGGCAAGGGAACCACCTTTAGAATTGTACTTAAAAGCAGCTTGACCTATGAACCAACAACCTCTTAGCGCATACCCAGCATGGGCACAGCGGTACATCAGCCTGGTTGAAGGCGATGTACTCCAAGTACTGGAACGCCAGGCCTATGAATTTCCGGATTTCATCAACAGCCTGAATGACAAAGCAGATTACGCTTACGCGCCGGGTAAGTGGACGATCAAACAATTGATCGGACATATGATCGATACGGAAAGGATTCTGGTCTACCGTCTAACTTGCTTTGCCAGAGGCGAAAAGGCCGCATTGCCGGGCTTTGATGAGGATGCCTACGTGGAACATGCCCATTTCCAGGACCGCAGCCTGCACAGCCTGGCTGAAGAGTTTACTTTCTTGCGTAAGTCGAACATGTATCTTTTAGGTTCCCTTAACGATCAGGAACTGAATAAGGCCGGTGTGGCTTCTAATGTGGAGATCTCTGTGGCAGCCATCCGCCTGGTTCTTGCCGGACATATCATTCACCATACCCGCATCATCAAAGAACGTTATCTGGACAGCCTTTAGCGGCCGGAAACAAACGCGAATACTTTCGTTAAAAGGATCCGGAAACGAGACTGGCCTTCGCACTTTTCTAACCGACAACAGGTGAATTAACTGTAAGCTGCACGGAACTGCACGGGCGACTGTCGGGTTTTAAGTTTGAATAATCGGCTGAATGACTGCGGATGCTCAAATCCAAGTTTATAAGCCACTTCACTGATCGTCATGTTGGTGGTGGACAGCAGCTGTTTAGACTTTTCAATCAGTTTCTCGTGGATATGCTGCTGCGCGGTTAGCCCGGAAAGTGAGCGTAACATATCGCTCAGGTAATTGGGCGTATAATTAAGCTGATCTGCCAGATTTTGGACGGTCAGCAATCCCACTTCGCTGCTCTGGTCTTTATCGAAATAACGATCCAGTATATATTCCAGTTGCTGCAGCAGATCATTGTTGGCCGACTGCCGGGTTAGGAACTGACGCTTATAGAAGCGCTTCGCATAATTAAGCAGCAATTCGATCTGCGAAATGATCAGTTCCTGACTGAAATCATCCAGCCGGCTGTTTAACTCTTCTTTGATAATCTTGTAAATTGTCAGCATGGTTGCGCGCTCCTGCTCCGATAGGTGTAGGGCCTCATGAATGGCATAAGAGAAAAAACCGTAGTTCTTGATCTTCCTGTCCATCGGGTGACCGCGCAGGAAATCCGGGTGGATGATCAGCGAGTAACCTTCATTACCCTTATAGGCATCTGCTGTACCGATCACCTGATTGGGTGCGGTGAAAAGCAGGCTCCCCTCCTTAAAGTCGTAATAGCCCTGCCCATACCTGAACTTACCGCCCAGATGTGTGATGAACGTGATCTTGTAAAACTCCGCCACATAACTCTCGGGAAGTTTATTGAAGTCGATCTGGTGCACCGTCGAATCGATCAGGCTGATCAACGGATGCATAGGTCCGGGTATTCCCAGCATCTTGTGGATATCAGGAATGGAATCCAGCTTTCTGACCTTTTGGTTTTCAGTTTTCATAGAAACAGCAGGTAAGTATGACCGGCAACTGGGGCTGCCGGTCAGGGATTAAAATTAAAGAAGTTCTACGCCTCATACAAGCGTTTATTGGGCTAAACAATGCAGTCCGCTTTTACCAGGGGAGCGGGCCGTCTGGACCTGTATATGTCATATTGGGCGCGTTGGTGTCCAGCACCACACGCACGGGTTCACGGGACCCGACTTCAACAGAATCTGTGCCTTGAAAGTTATTCAGTGCTGTAGCCGTGAAGCCCGGGCTGACCACGTTCACTTTAATGTTTTCTTTTTCGAGTTCCAGTGCGAAGGCCATGCTAACGCCGTTCAACGCAGTTTTAGAAGCTGCGTACACAACGTTATAGTGTTCCTTCGCCCAACAAGCCGGATCCAGGATCCAGGTCAGGGAACCCAGACCGCTGGAAACGTTAACAATGCGTGCCGCAGATGATTTCCGCAGCAGCGGCAGCATGGCCTGCGTAACAGCAATAACACCAAAGACGTTGGTTTCCCAAACGGTTCTTACTTCATCCAGGGAGGCGACAGTTGCCCTTCCGGCATCCATCAATTCCTCCAGGCTGCGTCCAGGCTTGCCGGAATGCGAAATTCCTGCATTGTTAACCAGCAAATCCAGTCGGCCTTGTTCGGCTTCTATTCTGCCTGCAGCCGCGGCCATGCTGTCCGGCCGGGTCACGTCGATTTGAATGGCCCGGGCATTTTCGCCTAATGTTGCTGCTGCTTTTTCACCGTTCTCCGCATTGCGTGATCCAAGGTATACTGTATAACCATGTTCAGCCAGGGCTTTGACGATCTGAAAGCCGACGCCTTGGTTCGCACCAGTCACCAGGGCAACCAATGATTGATTCTGATTTTCCATAAGATTTGAATTAGTATTTGAATACATCAAAACTCCGGAAAGAGACCGCCTAACAAATAACCAAATCAAGGAGATCTGTAACCTAAACCCTGTTGCGCTTATTGTTCAGGTATCTTCTCAGTGGAATGTCGTAATAAACCATCACCAGGTAGGCAAAACCAATCAACAGAATTACAGCGACTGGAACGATAACGGCCAGCTGGCCGCTATCGGGCTTGCGGGTGGTCAGATAATTTCCAAATACCCACAGAAATGCGTAGTGGGTCATATACAGTGGATAGGAGATATTTCCCGAGAAAACACAGAGCTTCTTCAAGCCAGGGCTCAAGACAGCACCGGCACCCAGGGCAACCAGAAGTGGAAAGTAAAGCAAAACCACAGCCGGTTCTGTATACGAATTCCAGCGGCCCGCAGGCATTAAAAAGGCCAGCATCAAGAGCACACCCAGGCCGATAAAGCCAAGCTTGTTCCGTATGATCCAGTTAAACCGGTAAATAGCTAGTCCAGCCAGGAACGAATAGAAGATACGTGCCCCTCCATCCCAGAAGGTTGTGCCGTTCCATCCTCCAAGCAGGTTTCCCGCACGTTGGCTCACCAGGCAAAGCACTCCTGCAGCAACCAGGCCCAGGATCAGCAATACGCCCCGGTTCAGGCGGACCAGCACGAAAACATAGACGATATTGGCAACATACTCCCAAAATAGCGACCAGGCGGGTGCATTTAAACCAAATAGGTTGAATGCGCGTTCTTCCATCGCGGGAACAGGTATAAGCAGCAACGAACTCACAAACACCATCAGCAACTTACCCAAACTGTAATCCGGGCTTGTGGCGAACGGGTCAAGCAAAAAGGCAAGCAGGCCCAATATGGATCCGAGAATAATGAGCGGATGCAAACGGATCAGCCTGGATTTAACGAATTCCAGCACACCCATTTTCCCGATGCGGTCGTCATACGCATAACCGATTACAAAGCCCGACAAGCAAAAGAAGAAATCAACAGCAAGGAATCCATGTCCGATGAAGTTCTGACTTGGATCGGTGAAGATCCACTCCATAAAGTGGAAGATAACGACCGATATAGCCGCTACGCCACGCAGACCATCCAGGATCTCAAAATGTTGTTTTGACTTTAGGATATCCGGGGATGGCAGGGTTGAATTCATCTGTTTTAGGGTTTGGTTAAGGGGGGTAAGCTCCGAAAATAGGGAATTTGAGGGCTTTTCACAAGAAATACCCGCCCTGCAATGAACTATGCAAAGGTTGGAGGTCTATTTTCAAACCTCCGGATGTTCGAAAAAGAATATGCACTTTTTTTAAGAACACCTGTAACCTGATAAAATTTCATGTGGTCTTAGTATACAGAACCGCAGTTCTTAAACAGACATTATTTAGAAACTTAACACACATAATCATGGAAGAACTTATTCCTATTACCTTGTTCCTCGGTGCCTTTGCCATGGTATTTGGCATCCGGTATTTATCAAACAAAGAAAAAATGGCCATGATCGAGCGTGGCATCGATCCAGGGATCCGTCAGATCCGTCAGTCGGCACCTAAACCCTTCCTGAGCTTAAAATTCGGCTTGCTGTTCGTCGGCCTGGGCATCGGGATCTTACTTGCGCTTTTTGCTGTCCTGCAAAATCACATGGAGCCGGAAGAAAGCACAGCTGTTTACCTGGGTTGCATCAGTATCTTCGGCGGATTGGGCCTGATCGTTTCTTATGTGATCGAAAAAAAATGGCTGGATAAACAAAATCAGCAGATCCTGTAGATTGCAGGGCTTAAAATAATGGGGCCGGGTCGATTGCGATCCGGCCCTTTTTGTTTTTGAAGAACTGGACAGTTGACGCTTGAATTCCATTCCTACCAAAGTTAGAACTCTTTCTGATCAAGCGCACATCAAACGCACATCAAGCGCACATCAAGCGCACATCAAGCGCACGTAAAGTGTGTGTTTGATCTGTTGTTGTTCTGCGTTTTTTATGCGCCGGATTATAGTCTGGCAACAAACTGCCTGGACTGTAATGCTAGGCCGGCACCAATCCATATCCATTTACAACGGACGTCATTCGCTTTACACCTAAGTTTTTATAAATCGTGTAAATTGGTGTAACCTGCCTGCAGAGATAGGCGTCTTATACGTAACATGCAGCTCAAGGAAACGGATCTGGAAATCATTGAATCGGTATTAAATGGCCAAACGGCCCTTTATGCCGAGTTGGTGAAGGCCACCAACGTTTTGTGTTTACACTTGCCTTGCGTTTCGCTAAAAACCGGGAAGACGCCGAAGAGATCGCACAAGATTGCTTTGTTAAGGCATATCGGGCATTGGGCACCTTTAAACAAGGATCCAAGTTTACAACCTGGTTGTACACGATCACCTACACCACGGCCATGACCTTCCTGAGGAAGAAACGGCTGCAAACAGACTCGCTGGACAATGAAGAAAATACGATTCAGCTGGAGAACCAGATCTCGGATTATAATGCCAACGGTATTGAGAAGACCTCTGCGCATGTGTATCTGTATCAGGCGATCGACCAGCTTTCCCCGGATGATGCCACCATAATCACGTTGTTCTATAAAGGGGAACAGAGTTTGGAGGAGATCGGGCAGACGCTGAATATGGAAGCCAGTACAATTAAAGTGAAACTACATCGGGCTAGAACCCATCTAAAAGAGAAACTGCAGCACTTGTTAAAGGATGAAGTAAAGGAATTGATATGAAAACGATGGAAGAGGAAATCTGGGCATACATTGACGATGCCTGTACGCCGGCCGAAAGGCTGGAAATCGAAGCCAAAATGGTTTCAGATCACGGGTATCATCAGCTTTATACAGAACTGATGCAGGTACATCTGATGATCTCGGCAGAAGAACTCGAAGAACCCTCTATGTCTTTTACCCGGAATGTAATGGAGCAGGTTCAGCTGGAGATCCCACCCGTGGCCTTAAAGACTAAGGTCGACAACCGGATCATCTATTCCATAGCGGCGTTCTTTACGCTGTCTATCCTGGCGGTATTCGTTTATGCACTTGCAAACAGCAATTACAGCATGTCTGCCTTCAAGTTGCCGGAGATGAATATGAGCCTGGCGATGTCAGCTACTGCAACCAACCTGTCGGTTAAAGCCTTCTTATTTCTGGATGCAGCTTTAGCGTTGGTTTACTTCGACCGTTTCTTAAGGAAAAAGCTCAGCAGCAAATAAACGCTTATAACCATAACAAAAAATGCCCGACAGATATTGCCGGGCATTTCTTTTATAGGAGTTTTACGGTTAGATCTTGATTGGAACGGCAACCGATGTGGTGTCCCATCCAATGTTCAGAACGGCACCGTTTGCTGCAGGCGTAAAGACCATGGATAAGTTCTCCAAAGGCGTTGTTAAGGTTTTAACGGGTACCTCTACACGTACCAGGTCATTGGCCTGGTCATAGGTGTACGCACCCCAGTGATCTGTATCCTTGCTGATGATGATCGTCCAGTTGTCTTTGTTTGGAATCGCGAACAAACCATAGCTACCAGCTGGGATCGACTTACCGCCAATCACAACAGGTTTAAAGAATTTAATCTCGGTACTTTCATTGGCACCCAGGCGGTAAACCTGGCCAAATTTTTCAAGTGTTCCAAAAATTTCACGGCCTTTCTTTGCCGGGCGTGCATAGGTTACTTTGATAATGGCTGGAGACGGTCCGCCTTTTTTAGCTGTCTGCGTTGCATTTGCTGGGAAATAGGCCAGATCTGCCGGAGAGCCATCCATACCTGGGAACTTAACGTCCTGTGCATTTACCGCAATTGCAAAAAACGCAAGTACGATCATTAAGCTTAGCTTTTTCATGTGGTTTATATTTGGTTATTGGTTGTTAGTAGGTGCGTCCTTTTACGACTTTATGCAAAAATAAATTAGCGACGATCAGTCCGACAATGGCACCGGCTATCGACCACAAAATACTACCGGAAACAACGGCAAAGGTTAACACACCAGTAATCACACCCAATAGGGAATAAACCCAATCAAAACTTTGTTTGCTTTCTTCTTTAATCATCTTATTATAATCTTAGGCTTCAAAGGTATTGAAATATTTTAAAAAGTATTTTATTATCCATAACAATCTCATTCCCTTTCTGTTTATCAAGGATGATCAAAATGTACGCCAGGTGTTGCACCTTCCCGCAGCCTGGACTTGTCACTAAGTTGTCAGTATAAATACCAAACTTTCATTTATTTTTTTTATTAATCAATCGATTGATTAATTTTGTCGAAGATTTTCAAATGGAAAAACAAGACAAGAAAACATGTATTCTGATAGCTGCAGAGAAATTGTTCTCTGAGCTCGGTTATGAAGGCACGTCGACGCGTCATATTGCTAAAGAGGCCGGCGCGAATATGGCCATGATCAATTATTATTTCGGCTCTAAAGATGGTGTGTTTATGGAGATTATGTCCAAACGCATCAACGACTTCAGTCTGCAATTGACCAGCATTCAGGAAGCCAACATCTCCACACTCGAAAAACTCATGATGGTGATCGACCAGTATGTCCGGCGGATCCTCTCCAACATATCTTTTCATAAGATGATGCACCGGGAGATGTCGCTTTCGCAACGTCCGGAGATGTACTCTAAGCTCAAGCAAGCTATGTCCAAAAACCTGAACTCTATAGAAAACCTGATCAATAAAGGTATAGAAAGCGGCTGCTTCAGGCCTGTAGATGTACGTATGGTGATCGCCACGATCATGGGAACCATCACCAATGTTGCAACGGCGCCATCCAAAATCACAGCCGGTTCCAAGCTGGACATCCAGATTCCGGAAGACCGGGAGATACTTACCGAAAGGCTGATAACCTATTTAAAAGATCTGATAACAACGTATATAACACCCCAAAAATGATAACTAAATCGATTAAACTAAGTTGCCTGATATTTCTGCTGCCTGGATTGCTCTATGCACAGGATGTTAAAACCCTCAGCTTGGATGAAGCGCTGAAGCTTGGTATCGCAAATAGCAAGAACCTGAAGCTTTCTCAAAACAGGATTGACCGTGCTGTTGCTCAAATGAAAATCGCTAAAGACAATGCGCTTCCTACAGCCAATGCATCCCTGGCTTATAGCCACGTAGAGATCCCCACCAACACGCTGGTTATCGGCGGAGCAGATCCACTACACCTACCTAAACGTGCCGATTCCTACATCGGTACCGCAGCCGTAGAAGAACTGGTTTATGGTGGTGGCCGGTTAAAGCTTGCAGAGCAATCAACAAAATTGCTTACCGAAGTGGCCCGCCTGGACGCGGATAAAAGTCAGGAAGACATCAGCTATGCCGTGATCAACACCTACTATTCCTTATATAAGGTGATTCAAAGTAAAAAAGTGATCCAGCAGAACCAGGAAGCGATTGCCGCCCAGCTGAAACAATCACAGCGTTTCTTTGAACAAGGTATTGTAACCAAAAATGATGTGCTGCGTTTCCAATTGCAACAGGAAAACGTTAACCTTTCGGCTTTGGAAGCAGAGAACAACAGGCGGATCATTAACTATAACCTGGATATCCTGCTTGGCCTTCCGGAAAACACCGATCTTTCGATCAATGACATGAACGAGTCTTTTGCAGTTGCCCAGCCGCTGAGTACTTACCTGGAAAAAGGATTGGCCAACCGTCAGGAACTCCGTTCCCTGGATCTTCGCAACCAGGTTGCCGAACTGAATGTGAAGTCGGTGAAAGCCAATACAAAACCGACAGTAGGCATTGGTGCCAACCTGTACTACGTGAACCCAAGTGGTGATTTTATCCCTTCCAACCACCAGTACATCGTACCGATGACACTCGGGCTGAACATCGGCTGGAATTTCGGGTCCTTATGGACCAACAAGAATAAAGTAAGCGATGCACGCATTCAACAGCAGGAAGTCGTTATTCAAAAAGACATCCAGTCGGATAACGTGAAAACCGAGATCAACAGAAATTATCAGAATTACCAGCTGGCGATCCAGCGGATCCCGGTCCTGCAGTCCTCCATAGCACAGGCAGAAGAAAACGATAAGCTTTTGGAATCCAAATACCGGAACAACGTCGCTTCTGCAATTGACCGTATCGATGCGCAGGTGCTATTGTATCAATCCAAGATCAACCTGGAGATCGCTAAAGCAGATGCAGGTCTGGCCTATTTTACCTTATTACAATCAACCGGAAAAATTTCTCAATAAACACAAACAATTACAATGACAACTGAAGTAAAGAAGAAAAGCAAAGTCCTACCGATCATACTTGCGGTATTGATTATCGTAGGTGCCATCTTTGGTATCAAAGAATATTTATATTACAGCGTTCACGTAGATACGGATGATGCGCAGATCGACGGTGACATCAGCCCGGTTGTAGCCCGTGTTGGTGGTTATGTAGACTCGATCCTATTTGAAGAAAACACCCGGGTGACCGCTGGACAGATCCTTGTTAAACTGGATGACAGCGATTACAAGATTAAGCTGGAACAAGCACAGGCTGCTCAAAAAGGAGCAACCGCCGGCGTAGGTGTTTCTCAGGCACAAATCGTGGCCACCTCTGCCAATACAGGCTCTGCAAAAGCAAACGTTGCCGCTGCACAGGTTCGTTTAGACCTTGCCCGTAAAGACTTTGCGCGTTATGAGAACCTGGTTAAAGATGGTTCGATCACACAACAACAGTTTGACCAGGCCAGAGCACAAAAAGAGACAGCTGAAGCCAACTACCAGGCTGCAAAAGACCAGTATGCTGCTGCATTAAAGCAGGTGGGCACAAGCAGATCTCAATTAGCGGTAACCAATACGGGGGTGACTGAACAGCAGTCGGCCATCGACTTCGCCAAACTTCAGTTGTCCTACACCAATATCAAAGCACCGGCTACCGGTATTGTTTCGAGAAAGAACGTTCAGAAAGGCCAGCTTGTTCAAGCCGGACAGTCTTTATTCTCCATTGTAAATGAAGGCAGTTTATATGTAACAGCCAACTTCAAAGAAACGCAGTTGGAAGACATCAGATCGGGCTTAAAGGTAAAGATCGAAGTAGATGCTTACCCGGATGAAGAAGTTTATGGAGAGGTCTATAACTTTTCGCCGATCACAGGTGCAAAAGGCTCTTTGCTGCCACCCGACAACGCCACAGGTAACTTTGTAAAGGTTGTACAACGTGTTCCTGTTAAAATCAAAATCACTCAGGCCTCAAAAGAAATGATGGCCAAGATCCGTCCGGGCATGAGTGTCAATGTATCCGTATCAACAAAAGACTAAACAAATGGCCGAAAAAGGTTTTAAAAAGTGGATTATTACGTTCACGGTGATCACGGCTTCCTTATTGGAGCTGATCGATACCACCATCGTGAACGTGGCATTGCCACAGATACAAGGTAACCTCGGCGCAACCCTGGAGGATGTAGCCTGGTTATCTACAGGCTATGCCGTAGCCAACGTAATCATCCTGCCGATGTCCGGATGGTTGGGTAGCCGGTTTGGCCGAAAAAATTACTTTCTTGCTTCCATCGTATTATTTACGGTTGCCTCCTTTTTATGTGGTAACGCCACCGGCTTGGGTGAGCTTGTGCTCTTCCGGATCATCCAGGGTATCGCCGGCGGGGGGTTGATCTCTACTGCTCAAGCCATCCTGATTGAAACCTGGCCCCGTGAAGATGTGGGTATTGCCACCGCTTTGTTTGGACTGGGTGCCGTTGTAGGCCCCACTGTCGGACCAACCATCGGTGGATACATCCTGGATATCAGTTCCTGGCCCTGGATTTTCTACGTAAACATTCCGGTGGGGATCCTCGCCGCATACCTCACGATCACCTTCGTCCGAACGACGCCGAAAGAAGGACAGGGAAAGCCCATCGATTGGTGGGGTATCGGGCTATTGGCTATTGCCGTGGGTAGCCTACAGACGGTTCTGGAGAAAGGTGAAAGTGAAGACTGGTTCTCTACAGGATATATTACCCTGCTATCGATCATGTCTGTGCTTGGGGTGATCCTGTTCATCTGGCGGGAAATGAGTACCGACCATCCGATCGTAAACTTCAAGATCATGCGTCACCGGAGTTTCTCGGTAGGTATGTTCACCTCCTTTATCCTCGGATTTGGATTGTACGGATCGGTATTCGTGTTTCCGATCTTCTGCCAGAACTTACTGGGCTTCTCCGCGCTTCAAACCGGAGAGCTGCTGTTCCCAGGGGGATTGTGTACGATTGTGATGATGCCGTTTATCGGTATCATGCTGAAGAAAGGTATTCCCGCGCAGTTTATGGCAACCATTGGGATGTTCTTGTTCTACGTGTTCTGTACCATGCTGAGTAGATCTACACTGGCATCAGGTACCGGAGACTTCTTCCTGCCGCTTGTGATCCGTGGTGTGGGTA
>Ga0157370_10002270_pt1 | contig 23330 bp, 11 predicted proteins | sample C35metaG_FD_113463 | JGI IMG/M metagenome (GOLD analysis project Ga0157370, IMG submission 113463) | Corn rhizosphere microbial communities from Kellogg Biological Station, Michigan, USA - C3-5 metaG | ecosystem: Host-associated > Plants > Roots > Rhizosphere > Soil | place: USA: Michigan...
GGGAAGCAGGCGCTGGCAAAAAGGGAACTGCAATATGCTGTAAACCTGAATCCTGCTAATGAAGAGGCAGCTGGTTTTCTGCAGCACAGTTTCGGGTATTGATCTTGCAAGAGTCTCATAGTCCTTTTCAGATAGGTACATAATTCAGATGCGCGAAGCCTGGTGAAATATTGTGGGTTTCCTGGTTCAGATACGCAGAGTCCGGTGGAATGCTCCGTACTTAGTTCAGATGCGCGGAGTCCAGTAGGACAATGTCGGTTACTTAGTTCATATACGCAGAGCCCGGTGGCATATTATCAGCCTGCGAAAAGGACTCCAGATATTTCGCTTTGAATTCCGCTACCTCCCCGTCCTTGTGCTGCCTTTGCAAACTTTGACACAAACCCAGGAATGACCACCCGTTGCCGGGGTTCCAGGACAGGTCATCCCGGTAAACCTGCTCTGCCAGGGCCGGCTTACCCAGGTTTAAATAAAATGCGCCCAGATATTGCCGGGCAGGCATCAGCCAGTCCTTCGGTTCCGAATAGAACATGCGGTCTTCGGTCTGAATTGCCTGTTGAATGTGCGCAATGGCATCATCATATTTTTTTTCAGCGAAGAAGATAGAAGCACTCAGGATCTTTTCGGCTACTTCCGCTCCCAAAGCCGGCGCATTCGTAAGGGTATCGGCAACACACAGAATGGAATCTTTTGCTTTCCGCTGCAACATCCGCAAACACACACGGGCAGAATCCGGATGGCCCGTATTCGCAAATGCCATGCCTTTTGCAAAATTCTTCAGCACAACGGCATAGGTCCACGCAGCGTCGGGTTCGTTATGGTCTTTTAATATTTCTTTCCATTTGCCCAACCGCACCTGCATCATTTCGGGCATCATGTACAGGTATTGTAAATAAGTATTTTCCCGGGTGGGCGAAACGCTTTCCCGGCAGCGAATGGCATCGGGTAATCCCTTTTTGTACATGGCTCCGCTGAGTGCGCAGTAAGTCTGCACGGCATAATAATGCGACACCCGGTTGTGCAGGTTAATGTTGGGTGCAAGTGATTTGTACAGGTTCAGATCACCATCTGCCTTATCATTCACTGCAACACCTTTTGCATACAGTCCGTTCCGTTCGTACTCATGACTGGACATATGCACCATATGCGCAATGCCGGGCATAAGGTCCTTTAATATATCTGCGGCGGGCAGGGCCACTTCGGGATGACGGGAGGCCTCCGTGATATGAATATAGTAATGTAAGGCAGCCGGATGTTTTGGATTTCCTTTTAATACTTCTTCACAAAAAGCGACCACTTCAGGGGTCCAGGCTTTCGGGGTACCGTCATTGTTCCAGAAATCCCAGGGATGAATCAGCATTACCGCATCAATATAAAAAACTTTTATTTCCGGATCCTCCGGGTATTGACTGATGAGTTCGCGCAGTCTTTTTGCATACGCAATATTTAAAGGAACCCGGTTTTCGTCAGCACAGTCGCTATCATACCTGCCGTTCATGATTTCCATGAGCCGTTTTTCTTTCGGGCTCGCGTGACTGCTATCCTGATTCATCTTTTGCAACACAGTGGGTACATCTTCCGGCATCCTGTAGTGCAGCGCAGAATTGTATCCCGGCCCCAGGGCCAGGGCCTCGCCCCAGTAAGCCATCGCAGCGGCCGGATCAAAGCGCGCGGCTTCTTTGAAGGATGCCCTCGCCTCGCGGAAATGGTAACCGTAATACATATTCAATCCCTGGTTAAAATAAAACTGTGCGCTGTCGTTTTTTGTGGAGATGGAATACGCATGATCTCCCCATCCAGGTAGAACGGTGATAAATTTTCCGTCTGCCGCTGCGATGATCTTTTCGCCGGAATAGGGACTGCATCCCGCAGCGGTAGTTTTCTTTAACGCGACGGAGGCTTTTGTTTCCTGATGAACCGGCCTGACGCTGATAAATCCCAACAGAAGAATGAGCAAGGCGAAAAACAACAGCAACTTTTTCATGATGCGTGATGGGTTTGGTGCGTTATCCTTTTCCTCAGGGGTGGTCAACCGGATGGATCAGGAACGGATTAAAAGTGAAGTCTATTTGCTGATTTCCTTCTTAATGTGTAATAATGGCTTTTGCATGGTATAGGAGCGCTTTAAGCCTTCTTTTAAGAGATCAATGGAAGCCTTATCATGATCCGGCAAAGGGGTGCTTCTGCCATATTATTTTTTCAGCCATCGCCAATTAAGGTAAAAACTGATCCATTGCAATTTACAAAAAATCCATGGTAACTTCCACTCGGAATTATCTCCTATCTTAGTAGCAATAAAAGTTCAGAATTCATTAACCCCATGCAAAGAAATCACAATTCCCGGCGCAGTTTCATCAGAAATACCGCAGGCGCGCTGGCTGCTTTTACCATTGTTCCCCGGCATGTGCTGGGCCGGGGTTTTATTGCTCCGAGTGATCAGCTCACGAAAGCCATCGTGGGTGTTGGCGGTATGGGACAGAATCATATCGCTTATGCAGGCACCCGGGTGCTGGCCATCTGCGATGTGGACCGCAACCACCTTGCCTCCACGCTGGCCAAACTGGAAAAAGGAACCAAAACATTTACGGACTACCGCGAACTCATCCAGCTCCCCGACGTAGACATCGTGCATATCGCCACGCCGCCGCACTGGCATGGCATCATTGCCGCCGACGCTGTGCGCGCGGGAAAAGATGTCTGGTGCGAGAAACCGATGACCGCAACCATCGGGGAAGGCAAACGCCTGGTGGAAGCCGTGCAACAGCACGGGCGCATCTTCCGCCTGAATACCTGGTTCCGTTTCGAAGATATTTTTTATGGCATGGGCACCACGGTTCAGCCGATTAAAAAACTGGTTGAAAGTGGATTGCTGGGCTGGCCTTTGAAAGTAACGATCAGCAAACATACCGGGTTCGACTGGAAATTTTACTGGGTCGGGAAAACCAATCTCGAAGAAATGCCCGTTCCACCGGAACTGGATTATGACAGGTGGCTGGGCCCCGCTCCTTATAAACCTTACAATCCGCATCGCGTGCACCAGACCTTCCGCGGCTATTGGGATTACGATGGCGGTGGCCTTGGCGATATGGGCCAGCACTACCTCGATCCCGTTCAGTATTTTCTCGGCAAGGATGATACCGGACCGGTAACGGTTGAAGTGGATGCGCCGCAACAACATCCGGATGCCGTTGGCACCTGGCGCAGGATTGTGTTTACTTACGCGGATGGTTGTAAAATTATACTCGACGGAGAGGGTACCGAAACGAATGCCGCCTATATCGAAGGCCCCGGCGGAAAATTATTTCCGGGATTCCGTTCCGATATTCCCGGCCTGGAAAAAAAGCTGGATGCTTTTCCCGATCCGGAGCCGCAGGTAACTGATTTTGTTGACGCGGTGAAGAACAGAAAAAAATTTGCGCTCAACGAAGCCAACGGACACCGTTCCTGTACCCTCGTGAATCTCGGGAAAGCAGCGTTGAAACTCGGCCGCAACCTGCAGTTCGATCCGGTGAACCAGGTTTTTGTGAACGACGATGAAGCAAATGCACAGCTTTTCAAACCCATGCGCGAACCCTGGATCATCTGACGCTATTCAGCCACTGTACTTTTGTCCTAATTATAAAATATCATCACGATCTTAAATCCGGCCTCCGTTCCATTTTTGACTTTTGACTTTTTATTTTTTACTTAGCACTAATATTTTTCAAACCCACTTCATGCAGAAATTTTTTACCGCGTTTTTCCTCCTTTGTTTGTTTACAGACTTCCGTGCCCAGGCACAAACCGGAGATCAGCGAACGCTGACCACCAAAATTGCTGACCTGCTGGCCAGGATGCCCGCTCCGGATGCCAAAAAATCCGAAATGGATATGGAAGAGATGGCGGAGATGGGACCGGAAGCGCTGGAAGATATGATTGGCATGCTGGAGCCTGCAGGCAAAGGAGATAACACGGCATTGCAATATGCGCTGTCCGGATTTTCCCATTGGGTTAGCAAACCGGGGAATGAAAAATTAAGGGAACAGGCTTCCATGGCCTATGGCAAAGCCCTGGAGAAAGCTACCGGTCCGGAGAACAAAGCATTCGTCATACGGCAGCTGGAAACAGTTGGAAAGGATGAAGCAGTTGTTTTCCTCCGTCCTGCGTTACAGGATGAACGTTTGGCCGATCCGGCTGCGAGAGCCCTGGTGCGGATCAACAGCCCGGCTGCCCGCAAAGCCCTGCTGGATGCCCTGCAAAATGCATCCGGAAACACCAGGCTCACCCTCATCGAAGCATTGGGAGATTGCCGTGCCGGGGAAGCCACAACGGCTGTTTCCGCTTTTGTAAACAGCGAGGATAAAAAACTGCGTAAGGTTTCTTTATATGCGTTGGCGCGGATTGCCGACCCGGCATCGGCGTCCTTATTGCGTGCAGCCGCAGAAAAAAGCGGATGGACCTACGATGAAACTGGTGCAACCCAGGCTTATCTGAATTATGCGAATCAGTTGCAGGCAACGGGTGATTCCGCAAAGGCTGAGCAGATTGCTGATTCCGTTTTGCAGGAAGCGAATGCAGAGAGCCAGTCGCCCGCGCGCACGGCTGCCCTGAAATTACTGACCGTCATCCAAAAAGAAAAATCGGTTCCGCTGCTGGTCAATGCCATGAACGATCCAAATCCCAAATACCGGGCGGCAGCCTTGCATTTTGCTGAAGGATTCAGCGGAAATGAAGCCGTTGCCCTGTGGGTGAAACAATTAAAACAATCTTCCGATACAGTAAAGGCAGAGATCCTGCCCATGCTTGGACGCAGCGGCAATCAGAGCGCATTGCCGGCTGTTCTGGAAGAATTAAAAAGTAAAAATGGAAAAGTAAAAATAGCGGCTGTAAAGGCAGCAGGGAAAATTGGCGGATCTGAAGCATTGTCAGCCCTGCTGAATACCATGAAGACTGCTGAAGGGAGAGAAATAAATACGGTTTCACAAACCATCCTCAGCATGAAGAACCCGGACCTGACCCGCCGCGTGGGCAATGCGATAAGTTCCACGCCCGCCGGTCCGGCGCAGGCCGCCCTGATCCGGATACTATCGGCCCGCTCGGCCACCGACAGACTCTATGATGTGATGCCTCAGTTACAGAGTAAGGACACGGTTGTGCAGGAAGCGGCTTATGCGGCGCTGGAGAATATGGCAAGCGGAGAGAACCTGCCCCTTTTATTTAATCTTTTAGTGAACAGCTCAAGCCCGGGGCAGATCAGGTCCGTGCAAAGAGCAATCGTAGCGGCCAGCAAGGGGATCAAAAATAAAAACAGAAGGGTGCCGGTGGTGGTGGCAGAAATGATTAAAAAGCCCGCCAATCAGCCTCTCTACTACGATATTCTGACCGGTATCGGTGATCAGCAGGCCATGGAAGTGATGCAGCAGCTGTATGCTACCGGCGATGAACAAACGAAAACAGATGTGGCCCTTTCCCTGGCGGCCTGCAGGGAGGAGCTGGCAGCGGCGCCGCTGCTGCAGATTGCCCGGAATGCGCCGGGCGCAAATTATTTTGACGCTGTACTCGCCGGGTATATCCGCCTCAGCAGCGCATCCCGCTATCCGCCCGAAGAACGTTTCCTGATGCTGCGGAACGCCATGGCCATTGCACAGACCATCCAGGAAAAACAAAATATTTTAAAAGAGATCCGGAATTGTAAAACCTATCCCGCCCTGCTCTTTGCCGGGAGATTCCTGGAGGACTCCTCCCTGCAGCAGGAAGCCGCTGTAACGGTGATGCGCATTGCTTTATCGGATGATCAATGGAATGGCGATACGGTTCGCAATCTTCTGGAGAAATCCTCCGCGCTGCTGAACGGACCGGACGCGGCTTATGAAAGGCAGGCCATCAGCAAGCATCTCGCAGCATTGCCGGCCGGGGAGGGATTTGTTCCGCTGTTCAACGGGAAGGATCTGACGGGCTGGAAGGGGCTGCTGGGAAATCCGATCCAGCGCGCAAAAGCCGATTCGGAAATGCTCAGTAAAATGCAGGTAGTGGCCGATGCCCGCATGCGTTCTGCCTGGTATGTGCAGAACGGGGAACTGGTTTTCAGCGGGAAGGGGGATAACCTCTGTACAGAAAAAAAATATGGCGACTTTGAAATGTATGTGGACTGGAAAATAAACAAGAACGGCGATGCCGGCATTTATTTACGCGGCTCGCCCCAGGTCCAGATCTGGGATACCTCCAGAAGGGATGTGGGCGCGCAGGTAGGATCGGGCGGATTATACAACAACCAGGTAAATGAAAGCAAACCCCTGAAGCTGGCCGACAACGCCATCGGCGAATGGAATAATTTTCACATTATCATGCGGGGCGACCGGGTAACGGTTTATCTCAACGGGGTGCTGGTGGTGGATAATACGATCCTGGAAAATTACTGGGACCGTAACCTGCCGATCTTCCCGGTGGAGCAAATCGAATTGCAGGCACACGGCAACCTGGTCTACTACCGCGATATCTACATAAAAGAAATTCCGCGCGTCCAGCCGGATACCCTGAGCGATGAGGAAAAGACGGCCGGATTTAAAATGCTCTTCGATGGAACGAATATGCACGAATGGGTAGGCAATACCAAAGAATATGTAACGGAGAACGGGAATATTGTTGTGCATCCCGAAAATGGCGGTCACGGTAACCTGTATACGAAAGACGAATACAGCGATTTCGATTTCCGTTTTGAATTTCAGCTCACTCCCGGCGCCAACAACGGCATCGGCATCCGCGCACCGCTGGAAGGAGACGCTGCCTATGTGGGTATGGAAATCCAGGTGCTGGATAATGATGCGCCGATATACAAAAACCTGCATGTCTACCAGTATCACGGATCTGTTTACGGCGTGATCCCGGCAAAACGCGGATTCTTAAAACCCCTGGGGGAATGGAATTCCGAAGAGATCATCGCAAAGGGGAATAAGATAAAAGTTATACTGAATGACAGCCTTATCCTGGACGGCGATATTGCTGAGGCCTCCAAAAACGGTACGATGGACGGGAAAGAGCATCCCGGCTTAAAAAGAACCAGCGGTCATATCGGATTCCTGGGGCACGGCGATGTGGTGAGGTTCCGGAAGGTGCGGATAAAACCGCTGACCGATTAATCTTTCAATTCTATCCAGACCGGTGCATGGTCGCTGCTTTTTTCCCAGCCCCTGACCTCGCGGTCAACGCCGGCAGCCAGCAGTTTTTTATCTACCGCCGGACTCAGGAGGAAATGATCGATGCGCAAACCGGCATCCCGGCCGTAGGCATTGCGGAAATAATCCCAGAACGTGTAGATCTTTTCGTTGGGATATAATTTTCTGAGCGCATCCGTCCAGCCCTGAGCCTTGATTTTTCTGAACGCTTCGCGCACTTCCGGGCGGAACAGCGCATCATCCACCCAGCGTTCGGGCTTGTACACGTCGAGATCTTCGGGCATCACATTATAATCGCCGGTGAGCACTACCGGCTTACCGGAAGCGAAGAGGGAAGCCGCATGTTCTGTAAATCGTTTGAACCAGTTCAGTTTATAATCGAATTTCGGCCCGGGCGCGGGATTGCCATTGGGCAGGTACAGGCATCCGACAACCAGGCCTTTGATCACGGCCTCAATATAACGGCTATGTATATCCTCAGGATCGCCCGGCAGTACACGACAGATTTCTTCCGGAGCACCAAGCCGGCAAAGAATGGCCACGCCGTTCCAGCTCTTCTGTCCGTGCCAGATGGCCTGATAGCCCGCATCGTTTATTGCCTGCAGGGGAAATTTTTCATTGGGGGCCTTCAGTTCCTGCAAACAAACCACATCCGGCGTTTTTTCGCTTAGCCAGCGAAGCAACACCGGAAGGTGGCCGTTGACCCCGTTCACGTTATAGGTGGCTATTTTCATAAATTATTCAAATTTAAAACATTTCCTGCGCAACAGGCAACCCGCTCCTTTCCTTCGGCAAACTGCGTTGATTGGCGGCATCGCGACACGCGGGCCGGAGGATATTCATATAATCCTTAATATTGACCAAAGTTGCGGGCCAAAAAAATAACCACATGAAAAGAAGAAAATTTATAAACAACCTGGGTGCGATTTCCGGAATGATGATGATTGCGTCGCCTTCCGGTGCGGAACCGTTGCCGGAGCAATTACCGGCCTCAGAGGTTACGGAAACATTTCCAGGGATCTGGAAATTCAGCTTCGGGGTTCCCGAAAAAATAACGCCGCAGGCTACGAGAAATATTCCGCCCGACAAAAAAGGGATCGTGCAGCTTCCGGAAGTTGAACAGTGTATTACGGCCGTAAAAGCCGGACTCACTAACCGCGGCGTACTGCTCAGTCTGCCTTTAAAACCAGATGAATATTTATACGGGTTGGGATTGCAGTTCCAATCTTTTCAGCAAAGGGGCTTAAAAAAGAAGATCCGGGTGAATGCGGACCCGGTGCTGGATACCGGCGACTCCCATGCACCGGTCCCGTTTTTTGTTTCCACTGCAGGTTACGGGGTCTTTATTGACACGGCGCGCTATGCGACATTTTATATGGGTAATAAGAAGAAAAAGAACGCTGCGCAAAAAAATGATCCGGAAAGCAGGAGTAGTGCCGGACTGAATGCCGGGAACGGGGTTTACGGAAAACGGGGATTCGGAGCTGACAGTGAGATCCTGATCGAAGTGCCGGAAGCAAAAGGAGTGGATGTTTATATCTTCGGTGGCCCCACCCTGATGAATGCAGTGCAGCGGTATAATTTATTCTCCGGTGGCGGAGTTTTGCCACCGCGCTGGGGCCTGGGCTTCTGGTACAGAGTGCAATCGGATTTTACACAGGAGGAAGTGAAGAAAATGGGAGCGTATTTCCGAAGCAGCAAAATTCCCTGCGATGTATTGGGCCTGGAACCGCACTGGCAAACGCATTCCTATTCCTGCTCTTACGTTTGGAGCGATAAGTTTCCGGATCCCGCAGAAATGATCCGGGATCTGAAAGCGGATCATTTCAGGATTAATTTATGGGAACATGCATTCGTGCATCCCACATCGCCCATTCATGATCCATTGATTCCCTATTCCGGCGACTATACGGTATGGGATGGACTGGTTCCCGATTTCATTGATAAGGAAGCGCGAAATATTTACGGCGCCTTTCATAAAAAGGAACATGTTGCCATCGGGGTTTCAGGATACAAGGCGGACGAATGCGATAATTCCGATTTTACCGGCAACTGGTCATTTCCCGAATTAAGCAAATTCCCCTCCGGCGCCGACGGCGAGCAGATGCACAGCTTGTTTGGGTTGCGATACCAGGATACATTATGGAAAGTATTTAATGAGCAGAAAGAACGCACGTATGGACTGGTTCGTTCATCCGGTGCGCTGGCAGCGCCTTATCCCTTTGTATTGTACAGCGATTTGTATAACCATAATACATTTATTCACGCGGTGGCGCAGTCGGGATTCTCCGGATTGCTGTGGACGCCGGAAGTGCGGGATGCAAAAAGCGACGAAGACCTGGTGCGGAGATTGCAAACGGTTGTCTTTTCTCCACTGGCCATGATCAACGCATGGTATTTGAAAAATGCCCCCTGGAAACAAATTGAACGCGGGGCAAACAATGCAGGACAATTTGCAGAAGGCTGGGAAAAGCTGGAGCAGCAATGCCGGGAGATCATTGCATGGCGCATGCAGCTGATCCCCTATATCTATTCGGCATTTGTCCGCTATAAGAAAGAAGGGATTCCCGCTTTCCGGGCGCTGGTCATGGATTATCCCGATGATCCTGCCCTAAGGAATATCAGCAACCAATACATGGTGGGAGAGCAGATGATGGTTGCGCCCGTGGTTGAAAACGAAAACAACAGAAAAATCTATTTCCCGGAGGGCGGGTGGTTTGATTTTCTGACGCATGAAAAATACAGCGGCGGGAAGGAATATACGCTTGAAGTCCCCTTAAGCAGAATACCGGTGTTTATAAAATCCGGCTCCATCATCGCCCTTGCCAAATCCACGCTCCATACGGAAGATCCGGAAAGCCGGAAACTGACCGTACTGATTTTCGGAAAAAATGCAAAGCCTGCCATACTATATGAAGAGCAGGAGGCATTTGATGCAGCTCCGGCGAAAGCGGAGATTTACTGGAACGGGGATCTGAAGAAAGGAAGTATAAAAAGAAGTGCTTCCGGAACCGCCGCCACCGCATATTCGGTAGTGGACTGGCAGGTGGTTGAATAAGAAAATGCGGGTTGAGACTCCGGTTTAAATTCTGCTTATTCAGGGTCTTAGTTTTTGTAAATATAAAAATTGTCCCCAATAAGCGACTTCTCCGGAAATCCGCAAAAAAAAATCTGTTGGATCCTCCTGTTTGTATACAAAAATTGTGTATAATTGTACACAAATACGGGCTTCATCTGGCCGAATCCACCATGAAAAGGTCTTCCATATTTGATCTTATCCAGGTAAATGCGCGTTCTGCTACGCCCAAGTATTTACAACTTACAAAATCAATCTTAAATGCTATCGATGCGGGGAAGATCGAGAAAGGCGCTTTGCTTCCTTCAATCAATGAACTGAGCTTTGAACTGGACATCTCCAGGAGAACCGCAGAGAAGGGATATGCGTATCTCAAGAATATCGGCGTCCTGGGGTCTGTTCCTGGAAAGGCCTTTTTTATCAAGCGCCTGGAATCCAGGCGGGATAAAAGAATTATCCTGTTGTTCAATAAACTGAGTGTTTATAAAAAAATGATTTATGATTCCTTTGTAAACAGCCTGGGTGAAAATGCCAGCATCGATCTGTATATATATAATAATGATTATGGTTTATTCAGGAAATTATTGTCGGAGAAAAAGGATGAATACAGCTTCTATGTGATAATTCCCTTTTTTCAGAATGGCGGCCCGGATGCCTATGAAATTATCAATACCATTCCCAAGGATAAACTGATTCTGCTGGACAGGCAGATCGATGGCATTACAGGATGCTATGCGGCAGCGTTGGAAAATTTTGAAAATGATATTTATTATGCCCTGAACTGTGCCAGGGAAAGACTGGCAAAATACAATACCATAAAGATCATTTTTCCGAAAAACAATTATTATTCCAGTCAGATCCTGCGGGGACTTTACGCATTCTGCAGGGACTTTGGTTTCAATTGTCAGGTGATTGATAATATCCAGGATGAACCGATCCGGGCGGGTGAGGTATATATTAACGTAATGGATGATGATCTTGTGCTGCTGATAGAGAAGCTGAAAGCCCTGCATTTCAAAGTCGGAGAGGAAATAGGCATCATATCTTATAATGAATCGCCTTTAAAAAGGATTATCCTGAATGGAATTACCACCATTTCCACCGACTTCTACCAGATGGGTAAAATGGCCGCTAAATTTATCTGCAACCATTCAAAAGAGCATCTGACCGTTCCTTTTCATCTTACCATGCGGGAATCTTTATAAGATGATTGATAGTCTCTTACCCGGGATCCAGCGCTCCCAGGAATCCAGATTTTCCGGTTGGCGCAGCAGGCCATCCCGGCGTTTTTGCCGGCGAGGATTCCGATAAACGGAAATCTCCTTTTGCGGCATTTACAAAGAGTGGATCCGAACGTAAGTCTGAGCCCAGTTCCACCGGGTACATTATTTTAAAAATTGATTTGGGAATTTCTGTGGCGGGCTTGTTTACCTGCCATTCCAGATTGTGCAGGATCCGGATATTCCTGTTTTTTAATGAACTGTCCTGCGCATCCCGGTCCGCCCACATCCCGATGGCGTAGCCATAATTATTTGAAATGATATTATTATAAATGAACACATCCCGGATATGGGAGGACATGATATCAATTCCTCCGGTAAGTCCGGACCAGTGACCCGCGCTTCCATTATTGTCAATGGTATTGTTATAAATGAAAATATTTCTCCTTTCTTCATCAAATCCCCAGATGCCGATATATATACCGGAAGCCCGGTTATTGTACAACAGGTTGTCGTGGAAATAAATGCTGTCCATGCTGGCATTCTTCCCTTCTCCGCTGATCGCAAATCCCCATTCGCAATGGTAAACGGTATTGTGGTGAAATTCCACCTGGCTCAGATGACCGAACCAGCAGTCGGTATAAAGTCCCTGCCTTGGCAGATTGTAAATGGTATTGTGGTGAATGACAGCATCCCTGCTGACTTCCTTGCAATCTATACCCTCCTTATAGCAATCGTGCACCCGGTTATAGGCAACTTCAAAATGGGAGGCGCCGGCGAGGCTGATAGCTTCATGCGGAGCTTCCCCTTTAAAAGCCACCCCTTCCGGTTTCAGTTCTTTATTGTTGGCTCCGGTTACTTCGCAATCCAGAATTTTGCAGGAATCCGCGTACCAGATGGCAATGCCGGAATTATAGGAGCCGGCCGATTTGCAATGGGCAATCTCAATATGATCCGTGCCGGGACCCTGGATAATAATTCCCGCATCATGGGAATTCCGTACTGCTATATCCTGAAAGCGGATGTAGCTGCAGTTTTTAAAAATAACGGACCCGCTCAGGGGAAGCTGGCTGTGGCCATAACTCTTTAAATAATTTCCTGCATCGATAATTACCTCATCCCCTTTGGCTGGCATAATACAGATCCAGGCTTCCCGATTTCCTGAAACGGCGGGACGAATGGGTTTGTCGTTCAGTTTGTAAATGCCTCCCGGTATAAAAACAGTGTCGCCTGGTTTTGCTTTATCGATGAGCTGTTGGATTGCCTCGGCATTCTTTTCAGGAGGCGGCGCTTTCAACATCCGGCGTTCAGCCAGCCGGAACCCCGGGGCAATATCATTGCTGTCAGAAGTTCCGGGTCTGAATTTTGCGGGTGTTGCATCTGCCATTACGAAGAGCACAAGAACAATGAAAAATACTGGACTGATCATTTTTAAAAATCCGGCAATGGAAAACGGGTTGGATTTGCGCTGCATACTTATTTATTTGCCTGGTTAAAATATTCATGCTGAAAAAAATCCGGCAGAATTTGTCTTCGGGAACTAAAGGTTCAAAAAATACTGCTAAGAAATTCGAAGCTGCTCATTTTGTTGTTAAATAACAGAGGATGGCAGGGGATGCCCTCTCACCGGATGCTTGCTCCTACACAGATTGATTGAGAATAATCAGGCCGCCTTCCCCGCCGGAGACCATTTACGTTGCTGTAGAGAGGATGGTGAAGGATGGCAAATCAATATTTTACGCATAATTTAATGCAGGGTTGCATACCATCGGTCTGATAAACCGATAATAACGATACTTTTTAATTGCTTAAATAAAAGAAAATTGACTGCCATGTGCCAAAACGCAAGAAGACATTTCTGCCGCCTGAGATTTCTGATTCTGTTATTTGCCATAGCATGTGGATGCAGCAATTCCTATGCACAGGAAAAGATCGTTGTTTCCGGTAAGGTGGAGGAATCCGGCACCCATGCGCCTCTGGAGGGCGTAAGTGTTATGGTGAAAGGCGAAACAAAGGGCACCGTAACGGATGCCGCAGGTAATTTTTCTATTGCCGTCAGCAAAGGAAACCGCCTGGTCTTCACCTATCTGAATCATGAATCCACAGAACTCAGAATAGAAAACGCCGGACCCGTGAATGTGTCCCTGGTTTCGCAGTCAAATAATCTGAATGAAGTTGTGGTCATCGGTTACGGAGAAAGAAAGAAGAAGGATGTGACCGGCGCGATCTCCACAGTTTCTGCCGCGGATATTGAAAAAAGCACATCCATGACGCCGGAAGTGGCCTTGCAGGGAACTGCTGCGGGCGTACTCGTGCAATCGGGTGGAGGAGAACCCAATTCCAGGCCGGTCATCCGGATCCGCGGGGTGAATACTTTTGGATACGCAGAGCCGCTTTACGTGGTGGATGGTGTTCCCATTTATGAAGGTGGATCCGGCGTTACCAGCGGAGGTATCGGCGATATCCGTTCACCGATAAACATCTTCACGCTGATCAACCCCGACGATATTGAATCCATGACGGTTTTAAAAGACGCTTCTTCCGCAGCCATCTATGGCGTGCGGGCTTCCAACGGAGTAATCCTGATCACCACCCGCAGAGGCAGGTCGGGAAAACCCAGAGTGGAGGTCTCCTCTTATTTCGGAGTGCAGAATATCGCAAAGAAAATACCTGTGCTGAATACCAGACAATATTTTGACCTGGTTACGGAAGCCTATAATAATAATCCTACCCTCGACCCCAACACCGGTCTTCCCCAAACGATGGGGGAAAGTCCGGACCTGGGTCCTATTTATGATCCGGCCAGCCCGCAATACCTGGGCAACAACCCCACCTACGACTGGGTGGATGCGATGCTAAACAAAAATGCTTCCATGCAGGACCACAGCGTCCGGGTTTCCGGGGGCAATGACAATACAAATTATTTTTTCTCCGCCGGTTATACGAAAACCGAAAGCCCGTTGAAAGCAAATAACCTGGAGCGCTATTCCATATCGTACAGCGTGGATTCGAAAATTTCAAAATATGTGAAAGTGGGTATGACCATGCGGATGAACAGGGAAAACGCGCTGGTCAATACGCAGACGGATTTAAATACCATGCTCGTAACCATTCCCTTTCAGCCTATCTATGATAAGAACGATGCAACAGGATTTGCTCCGGTGGTATCGGGCACATTCGCACCCAACCCGGATTATGACGCCAGTCTCTTAAATGCAGGAGCGCCCTTTGTTTTTGCAACAGGCCCGACCAAGCTCTTCGGCCCGGGCACCCGTTTTAATGCATTGGCATTTCAACAATTCAACAATAACAGCTATGAGTTGTACAATGCTTTGGGAAGCGGATACGTACAGATAGAACCCATCTCCGGTCTTCAGATCAAAGGAACCCTGGGCGGTCAGTACAATTCCAACCTGCGCTCCTCCTGGCTGGGATTTGATGCCTGGCGGTTTAACCAAACGCCAAGCAATCCCTATGAAGGGCAGGATGGCAGTTCCCTGGGAACTTACGGGCAACGGCAGGGAACCACTACCAATCTGAATAAAGAACTGACCGTGGATTATAACCATACTTTCGGCGATCATAATATAGATGTTCTTTTGAGTGCCTCCAATCAGTTTGCCAGATGGCTCTGGCACGACTTAAGCGGACAGGTTGGTTCAGCGGATCCCCAGTACCGCAGCATTGGAAATAATCCGCCCTATACCATGGGATCTTCCAGTATTTTACAGGAAGATGCTTTAATTGGTTATCTCGGCAGGATAAGTTATAAATACCGGGATAAATACTATCTCGACGGGACCCTGCGCTATGATGGTTCGTCCCGGCTTGCTCCGGGTCATAACTGGGATAAGTTCCCTTCCTTTGCCGCCGCCTGGAGAATCAGTTCTGAGAAATTTTTCCCGAAAGTCAACTTCATCAATGATTTGAAAATACGGGGAGGCTGGGGACAACTGGGCAATTTTCAATCCGCCGGCTACTATGAATATCTTTCCAGCGTATTGCCCACGCCAGATTATTCCGTCGGTTCAGGCAACGGGGATCCTTATGGCACCCAGGTTCAGGGTATTGCGTTATCGAATTTTGCGAATACAACGCTTACCTGGGAAAAAGTAAAAACAACAAATATTGGTTTTGACGCCATGCTTTTTGATAACCATGTTTCTTTTACAGCGGAGTATTATCATAAGATCACTTTTGGAATCATACAGTCTGTTTCGCTTCCGCCGAATACGGGTATTCAGGATCCGGCCGACCTGAATGTGGCAACTGTCCGGAACGAGGGAATAGAACTACAATTGGGATATACTGCCAAACTGGGGCCTGTTGATTTTAATGCTTCCGGTAATTTTTCAACCGTGAACAACCGGGTACTGAAATTAAATGAGGGTTCTCCGGTCGGTGGTGAAACCGGAAGGATTGAAGAAGGGTATCCGATTAATTACCTCTGGGGTTATAAAGTAGGGGGCATCTTTCAGAACCAGGAACAGATCGATAACTGGCGGGCGAAGCAGGCGGATCTGACCATCGGACAAAGTCTTTCCGATCCGACTTCGGGATATAAATATCAGCCGGGCGATATGTATTTCCAGGATTTATACGGAAGTCCGCGGGCCGGAACAAAGGAACAGCACAGCGCTACGCCGGACAGCACGGTAAATTCAAACGACCGGACTTATCTGGGCAAAACCATTCCGGGTTTTTCCTACGGTCTAAGCCTGGGAGCATCCTATAAAGGCATTGACATCAATATCCTGTTTCAGGGAGTGGGGAATGTGCAGGGAATAAATACTCTCCGGGAAGGGATGGAGTCTTTGGGAGGCGTTGCCAACCAGGATACGAAAACCCTCGAAAGATGGACTCAGCAAAATCCATCCACCACCATGCCGAGGGCCGTCTGGGGTGATCCCGCCAACACCCTGCGTTTTTCCGATCGCTTTGTGGAAGACGCCGGATATATGCGGTTAAAAAATCTGACGCTCGGATATTCCCTGCCAAAAAACTTTTTGACACAATTAAAGTTTGTGCAGCAATTCCGCCTGTACGTAACGGCCATCAACCTGTTTACCATTACCAAATGGACCGGGTATGATCCGGAGGCTGACCTGGTGGGCAATGGCAATAATACAGTGCCGACGACCCGGCAGTTTTTATTTGGTGTCAGGGCAACTTTTTAATTCATAAAAAAATCATCGGATTTATGAAATCGTTCCAGATAAAAGTTTTCACGGTGCTGCTTGGTTTAGCAACTGCAGGCGCATACTATGGCTGCAAAAAATCAGACCTCGACCTGCGGCCTCACGGGCCTACGGAGGATTCTTATTTTACGAAGGAATCAGACTTTACCAAAGCGGTGCTGGGCATATATGGCAAGATGAACGACTGGTACTGGTACAACGGGGGGGCCGGTTACGGGGGCGTGCCCTCCTGCGATAATATGATCCTGTTGCCGGGAGACGATATTACCTGCGGTGATCAGAATGACTTTGAAATATTCGGACCGCTGGAATCCACCAACTATATTATCAATTATTTTTACCAGATCGCCTACCAGATCATTGCCCGCGCGAACTCCACCCTGCAGAAAATAGATGAGGTAAAAGAGGGAATTTATGTTACGCCTGGCCTGAAGGACTATCACCGGGGCGAAGCTTTATTCTTAAGGGGGTATGCGTATTATAATTTATGGAATTATTACGGCACGTCTCCCCTGGATACCGTCCGGGTTACTTCTTCCGATCAGTTTAAGCCGCCCAGTACAACCGGCACACAGTTACTGGATCAGGCAATCGCTGATTTTCAGGATGCGGCCGCACTGCTGCCGCAAAGCTGGGATGTGGACAACCGGGGACGTGCAACGAAAAATTCAGCATACGGAATGCTGGGAAAGTCGCTGGTGTTCCGTGGTTCCGTAACGAATGCCGCCGCAGATTTCAGTTCGGCCCTGAATGCATTCAGTCAGATCAGCGGTGTCAGCCTCGTACCGAAATTCGATGATAATTTTGCATTTGATACGGAAAATAACGACGAATCCTTATTTGAATACCAGGCAACCCAGGCCTACGGCGGGGACAATGTCTGGCTCTCGAATGATTTTGACAATCCCATTGGAAATTTATCTGTGTACTGGGGCTTTTACAGCGGGGATATCAATTCCTACGGACAGGCAAAATTTGTGGCGACGGTTAAACTCGCCAATGCATTCGATCCGGATGATCCGCGCAAGCCCCTCACCCTGGATGGCTCCAACAACATAACCAAATACGTAAGCCGGGACCGGCTTGACCAGCCCGGTGTCGGTTCGGTAAATAATCCCCGCCTCCTGCGCTACGCGGATATATTGTTGCTGCAGGCAGAAGCTACCCTGCAATCCGGCGGATCCGCAGCTGATGCGATCGGGTTTATCAACCAGGTAAGAAAAAGAGCGAGGGATATGGTTCCGGGAGGGAGTTCTCCGGCAGATTATTCCACGGCGGAAACAGATAAAGCAACCATCATGAACTGGATCATGAATGAACGTTTATTAGAATTGGCGGGAGAAGGACAACGCTGGTTCGACATCCGTCGCTGGGCTATCCAGGGAATCATCACAATCGACAACTCGTTTTTTAGTTCCCTCGAAGCGGCCAATATGTCTTTTCAGCAAAAAAATCTTTATTTTCCGATTCCAAACAGCGAAACCGATGTTAATCCCAATGTAAAACAGAATGAAGGGTACTGATCTGAAACGATCATGCGGTCAGCAGGTAAACAGAGGGCATTCATGGGTTCTGTGCTGGCTCCTTCCGCTGGGTTTTCTGATCATCGGTTGTCATGGGAAACAAAAATTATTTGAAAAAATTCCTTCCGCTTCCTCCGGCATTCATTTTATAAATGCAATCACGGAAAACGATTCTGTTAATCCGCTGGACCTGGAGTATATGTATAACGGAGGTGGTGTGGCCGTTGGTGATTTTAATAACGATGGCTTTCAGGACCTGTATTTCACCGGCAATATGGTGGGCAACAAATTATACCTGAATAAAGGGAATTTTACATTTCAGGATATTACCGCCACGGCAAAAGTAGCAGGAGAAGGGCGCTGGTGCTATGGGGTTACCGTAGTAGATATTAATAATGACGGCCTGCCGGATATATATGTCTGCACAACCATAAAAAAAGATCCCGCGCAAAGAAAGAACCTGCTCTATGTCAACCAGGGAATGGATAAGCAGGGCATTCCCGTTTTTAAAGAAATGGCCGCGGAATACGGACTGGCGGATACCAGCTTTTCCGTTCAGGCTGCATTTTTTGATTATGACAACGACGGAGACCTGGACATGTACCTCGTGATAACAAAAGCAGCCCGCCGGGATGCTGTGCAGTTCAGCAGCAATAACTCCTTCGTTGATTCTTCCGACGTGGATAAGCTGTACCGGAATGACTGGAGCGATTCGCTGCAGCATCCCGTCTTCACGGATGTTTCCAGACAGGCGGGTATCGTGCATCCGGGGTACGGGCTGGGCGTATCTGTTGTGGACATCAACCAGGACGGATGGAAGGATATTTATGTCTCGAATGATTTTTACAGCAGCGACCAGCTGTACATCAACAATAAAAACGGAACGTTCAGCAATAAGGTAAAGGAATATTTCCGGCATACCTCCCAGAATGCCATGGGCAATGATGTGGCGGACATCAACAACGACGGGTTGGCGGACTTGCTGACCGTGGACATGGATCCTGCGGATAATCTGCGGAAAAAGAAAAATATGGGAGCGGGAAATTATTCCGTGTATCAGAATATGGTGGCCGGACAATACATGATCCAGTATGTGCGGAATACCCTGCAGCTTAACCAGGGACCAACGGTCGAGGGCAATGACAGCATCGGAGATCCGGTCTTCAGCGATATCAGCTTTTATGCCGGCGTTGCGGAAACAGACTGGAGCTGGAATCCTTCCATTGCGGATTTTGATAATGACGGGAACCGGGACATCCTCATCACCAATGGATATCCCCGGGACGTGACCGATCATGACTTTGGCGCTTACCGGAGAGAGGCATCGGAGAAAGTTTCCAAAAAAGAACTTATCGCGCAGATCCCCCGGATCAAAATTCCCAATTATGTATTCAGGAATCAGGGCAACCTGCATTTTAAAGATATGACCGTTCCCTGGGGGCTGGGGGAACCTTCATTTTCCAACGGAGCCGTTTATGTGGACCTGGATAATGACGGTGACCTGGACTATGTGATCAGTAATATCAATGATGAAGCTTTTGTATATGAGAATACCAGCATTGAAAAAAATGCGGAGAATAAAAACGCGGGCTTCCTCGACATCCGGTTCCGCGGAGACTCCCTGAACCGCAACGGGCTGGGGGCTTTCGCAGAAATATTTTATGGCAAAGGACAGAAGCAGGTTTATGAAAATTCCCCAGTCCACGGCTATCTCTCCTCGGTGGAACCGAAGGCGCATTTCGGACTGGGCAGCCTGACCACTGTTGATTCGGTGGTTATTAAATGGCCCAACCTTAAAAAACAGGTGCTCCGCCAGGTGCGTGCTAATCAGGTTTTACAGGCGGATATCCGCCAGGCCCAGGAGCCTTACAGTTTTGCCCTTTCCCCGGTAGTAAAAAACAGCATTTTTACCGACGTGACCACTTTGAAGGCTGTACATTATATCCACCGGGAACTGGACTATATAGATTTTGACGTGGAAAAATTGCTGCCGCATAAACTCTCCCAGTACGGGCCAGCCCTGGCTGCGGGCGATGTGGACGGGAACGGCCTGGATGATATCGTAATCGGTGGGAACCGGGATTTTCGGGGGAAATTCCTGATGCAGCAGCCCGATGGTAAATTCCGGGAGCAGGAATTTCCGGCAATAACGGGAACGGGTATACGCAAACCGGAAGACGCGGGCATCCTGCTTTTCGATGCAGATGGGGACGGGGATCCCGATTTGTACTGCAGCAGCGGAAGCAACCAGTTTATTGCCAATTCCATGAATTACCGCGACCTCTTTTTTATGAATGACGGGAAGGGAAATTTTACCCTGGATTCCGCAGCCCTTCCCCTGAATGATGTCAGCAAAAGCTGTGTAAGGGCTTTTGATTTCGACGGGGATGGCGACCTGGATTTATTTATCGGTGGCAGGGTAATGCCCGGTAACTATCCGAAACCGGTAAGCAGTTTTATTTACCGGAATGATTCGAAGCCGGGAAAGATCAAATTTACCGATGTCACGGCATCCGTTGCAAAATGTCTGGAACAGGTGGGTATGGTTTGCGATGCGGTTTGTACGGATTTTGACAACGATGGCTGGCCGGATCTGATCCTTGCCGGCGAGTGGATGCCGGTTACTTTTTTGAGAAATAATCACGGGGAATTTGAACAGGTCACCGACCGCTCGGGCATCAGCAGTGAAACCGGCTGGTGGAACAGTATTGCTGCAGGCGACTTTGATAATGACGGCGACATAGATTATATCGTTGGCAATCTCGGGTTGAATTCTTTTTACAGGGCCGACGATAAACACCCGGTATCTATCTATGCAAAGGATTTTGATCACAATAACAGCCTGGATGCTATAGTGACCGTCTTCCTACCCGATGCATCCGGCAGCCTGCGCGAATTCCCTGCCTTGTCGAGAGACGATATCGTGAAGCAATTACCCGGGCTGAGAAAGCAATTTCCCGGCTATGCAGCTTTTGGTAAAGCCGGTATTACAGATCTTTTTTCAAAGGAGGAATTGCAGGATGCCCTGGTTTACCACGCTAACCAGTTTGCAAGCTGTTACCTGGAAAATCTCGGTCAGGGTAAATTCCGCATGCATCCCTTACCCGCCCCAGCGCAGTTGGCGCCATTATATGGAATGGTTGTGGACGACTTCAACCACGATGGCAACCTGGATGTTGCCCTCTGCGGAAATGATTTTGGAACGGAAGTGGCCAACGGGCGCTACGATGCCCTGAATGGCCTGTTGCTGCTGGGAGACGGGAACGGAAATTTTTCACCCCGGACGATTTTACAAAGCGGCCTTTATATTCCCGGCGACGCAAAATCCCTGGTGAAATTGCGCGGCGCCGGCAATCAGTATTTACTTGCGGCATCGCAGAACCGGGGCCCTTTGAAAATTTTCAAAAACAAATCCGCCCAAAAACTTTTGCCGCTGGAAGCAGGGGACAGGCTGGTATTGTATACGCTTAAAAACGGAAAAACAAGAAGGGAAGAAATATATTACGGAAGTTCCTTTCTTGGACAGTCCGCCCGTTTTATTGCAACGGACAGCAGTATGCAGAAGATTGAAATCATAAACAACAAGGGGATAAAAAGGTCCATCCTCCCATTCAGAAAATAAAACAAAATGAAAATACTGCGGAACAGGAAACGTTTTTTAGTGCCGGCATCCATGCTTATGCTTTGTGTGTTTACTGCGCAACCATCGATGGCGCAGGAAAAAGTAACCATAACCATCGATACCGGTAAAGCCTTTCAGACCATCGAGGGATTTGGGGCATTCAATACCATCTCGCAATGGAGGCACGAAACAGCGGAAAAAAAATACGATCTGCTTGCCAACGACCTGGGGTTGTCCATGCTGCGATTTGAGCTTCCGCCCACATTTCAGCCCGCAAAAGACAGTGACTACAATACCCGCGGAGAAGTGTTTGGCGGGCCTGACCTGCAGCATAATTTCCAGGACGTGCGCGAGCTCAAAAAACGCGGCATCACAAAATTCATTGCTACGATCTGGAGCCCTCCAGCCTGGATGAAAACACTGAACAAGGAAGGCAAAGGCCCCACAACCAGCGATGGAGGGAGTCTGCGGGAAGACCGGCTGAAGGATTTTGCCGTGTACTGCGCAGCCTATTGCAGGGTATTCCGGAAGGAAACCGGCGTGGACCTGTACGCACTGGGCATACAGAATGAGCCGGAATTTGCGGAACCCTACAACTCCTGCAAGTACAATCCCGTGCAGCTTCGTGAAGCCCTGCGATATGTGGGAAGAAAATTCCGGGAGGAGGGCATCAGCACGAAGATCTATGTACCGGAAGCCCTTCCGGCACAGCACCATCTTCCGGACTTCTTCAACGCCATCAACAACGATACGGAGACCCGGAAATATGCGGATGTTTTTGCCATCCACAATTATGATGCGGACGGAATGAATGTGGGTGGTGCGGGCGCAAGGGAATGGCAGGAGTTCGCAAAAATGGCGGACTCCGTGCAACCGGTAAAAGAGGTCTGGATGACGGAAACTTCCGGGCATGCCAACAACTGGACCGGAGCCATGCTGCTGGCGGCGAATATTTATAATGCTTTGGAATATGGCAACCTGAGCGCCTGGCTCTGGTGGTCGCTGGCAGATAATAAAAGCTCCGAAGTATATGGTTTGATCATCGACGGCAAACCCACCGGAAGGTATTATGCATCCAAACAGTATTATCATTTTATACGGCCGGGCGCGGTGCGGGTGGAAGCAAAATCGGACCAGGCTAACGTGCTGGTGCTTGCTTTTACGCATTCGGCAGACAATAAGCTCGTAGCGGTCCTCATCAATAAAGGGGAAACGGAAAAAGAAATCCTGTTGCCCAAACTCGGATCCGGGAATACCATAAACGCATACCTGTCAACCGATACGCTGCAATGTGCCTTACAGAAAAAAGCGCGGCATAATAAGGTGGCGCTTCCGGCGAAAAGCATCATGACCATTATCTGGAGATAACAGGCCACTATTCCGCACGCAGACTTTTTACCGGGTTTGCAAAGGCAGCTCTGATGGTCTGAAAACTGATGGTGGCCGCCGTAATGACTAGAATGGATACGAATGCCAGCAGAAAGATGTTCCAGGTGATATTTACCCGGTAAGCAAAATTGTTCAGCCAGCCGTTCATGAC
>Ga0157370_10002272_pt1 | contig 23306 bp, 25 predicted proteins | sample C35metaG_FD_113463 | JGI IMG/M metagenome (GOLD analysis project Ga0157370, IMG submission 113463) | Corn rhizosphere microbial communities from Kellogg Biological Station, Michigan, USA - C3-5 metaG | ecosystem: Host-associated > Plants > Roots > Rhizosphere > Soil | place: USA: Michigan...
GACATCGTCGAGCTTTACCGGATCTCGCCCGACACGATCGAGGGGCGCTGCCCGCCGGTGCTCCGCGATTTTCTCGAAGTGCGCGGCATCGGCATCCTCAACATCCGCACGATCTTCGGCGAAACCGCGGTGCGGCCGCACAAGCTGTTGCGCCTGATCGTTCATCTCGAGGACCACGGCAACGAGGCGTTCACCGATCTCGACCGGCTGCAGGTCAATGCGACGTTCCAGGAGGTCCTTTCGGTGCCGATCCGCAAGGTCACGATCCCGGTCGCCGCGGGGCGCAACCTCGCCGTGCTGGTCGAGGCGGCCGTACGCAATTTCGTGCTCAACCAGCGAGGCATCGACAGCACGCGCGAGTTCATCGAGCGCCAGCAGAAGCTGATGGATGCCGAGCCGGGGAGCTGAACCCGCCGGACGGCGGACGACAGCGATGGACGTTCTTCTGATCGGCGGCGTATCGGGCTCGGGCAAGAGCGTCGCGCTGGCGGCGTTCGAGGATTCCGGGTACTACACGGTCAACAACCTGCCGGTGCCGCTCGTCGTGGCGACGGCCGACTATCTCGCCGCTGCCGGACGGGAGCGCGTCGCGCTCGCCCTCGACGTCAAGACCGGCCCCGGGCTGCCCGGCCTCGGCGAAGCGATGCACGCGCTCGAAGCACGCGGCTGGCAGGTGCGCTTCCTCTACCTCGACGCATCGGCGGAAGCGCTCGTGAAGCGCTTCTCGGAGACACGCAGGCGCCATCCGTTCTCCAACGACGAGCGTACGCTCACCGAGGCGATCGAGTACGAGCGCGCGCTCCTCGCCGCCGTGCGCGACCTCGGCATCGTGTTCGACACGAGCGAGCTTCCCGCCGCGGGGCTGCGTGCGTGGATCAAGGACTTCGTCTCGGTCGATCCGTCGAAGCTCACGCTCCAGGTCGGCTCGTTCGGATTCAAGCACGGCGTTCCGCTCGATTCCGACCTCGTCTTCGACGTGCGCTGCCTGCCCAACCCGCACTACGAGCCGGCGCTCGCGCCGCTGTCGGGTCGCGACATGCCGGTGGTCAGGTTTCTGGAGACCATCCCCGAGGTCGAGCGGATGTATGGCGACATCTACCACTTCGTCGCGAGCTGGCTGCCCGACTACGCGCGCGACAATCGCAACTACCTGACGGTGGCGATCGGCTGCACCGGCGGGCGGCATCGCTCGGTCTACCTGGTCGAGCGCCTCGCGCGCGCGTTCTCGCCACGCTACCAGGTGCTGGTCCGCCACCGCGACCTCGCCGAGCCGGCATGAGCGCGAAGCGCCGGATCACGCTTGCCTTCACCGGCGCCTCGGGCATGCCGTACGGACTGCGCCTGCTCGAATGCCTGCTGGCGGCGGGCGCAGAAGTCGGCGTCATCTACTCCGCGGCCGCGCAGATCGTCCTGCACGAGGAATGCTCGCTCACGCTGCCTGCGCAACCGCGCGAGGCCGAGCGCGTGCTCGCCGCGCGCTGCGGCGCGACCGCGGGGCGAATCGTCGTCTACGGGCGCGACGACTGGCTCGCGCCGATGGCCTCGGGCTCGAATCCCGGCGACGCCATGGCGATCTGCCCGTGCACGATGGGAACGCTCGGCGCGATCGCCGGCGGGCTCGCCGACAACCTGATCGAGCGCGCCGCCGACGTGATGTTGAAGGAGCGCCGGCCGCTCGTGCTGGTGCCGCGCGAGACGCCGCTCTCGGCGATCCATCTCGAGAACATGCTGAGACTCGCGCGCGCCGGCGCAGTCGTGCTGCCGCCCTCCCCCGGGTTCTACGCACGCCCGCAATCGATCGACGATCTCGTCGATTTCGTCGTCGCGCGCATCCTCGACCATCTGGGTGTCGCCAACGCACTCACGCCACGGTGGGGGGACGAGCGCGGCCGCGACGAGGCATCGGCATCGGGGCCGCTATAATCGGCCGCGGCGATCCGGTGAACGCGATCCGGCGAACGCCATGACCATCGACGACGCCTAGCGCGGACGCGGACCCGACCGCCGCCCGGCGCCAGGACCTGTTCCGGGGAACCCATGGCCGGCCACAGCAAGTGGGCGAACATCAAGCATCGCAAGGCTGCGACCGACGCGAAGCGCGGCAAGATCTTCACGCGCCTGATCAAGGAGATCACCGTCGCGGCGCGACTCGGCGGCAGCGACATCACGGCCAATCCGCGCCTTCGCCTCGCCGTCGACAAGGCGCGCGAGCAGAACATGCCGAAGGACACGATCGACAACGCGATCCGGCGCGGCTCGGGTCAGCTCGAAGGAGTGACCTACGAGGAGGTGCGCTACGAGGGCTATGGCATCAGCGGTGCGGCGGTGATCGTCGACGCGATGACCGATAACCGCACGCGCACGGTCGCCGACGTCCGCCACGCGTTCTCCAAGTACGGCGGCAACCTCGGGACCGATGGATCGGTAGCGTTTCTGTTCAGGCATTGCGGGCAGATCGTGCTCGCGCCCGGCACTGACGAGAACAAGGTGATCGAGGCGGCGATCGACGCCGGTGCCGAGGACGTCGTCACGCACGACGACGGCAGCATCGAGGTGACGACCGGTCCCTACGATTTCATCGCCGTGCGCGATGCGCTGGCCAAAGCCGGCCTGCACCCCGAGTTCGCCGAGGTCGCGATGAAGCCGCAGAGCGAGGTCGAGCTCGCCGGCGAGGACGGCGAGCGGATGCAGAAGCTCCTCGACGCACTCGAGGCGATCGACGACGTGCAGAACGTCTATACGTCGGCGGTGATCGTCGCGCCCTGACCCGCAGGGCGCCGGTGCCGCCGTGAATCGCCGTCCATGAATCGTTGTCCATGAATCGCCGTCCGTGAATCGCGGTTCGAGCCCCGCACCGCGCCGCATCCTCGGCATTGACCCTGGATTGCGCGTCACCGGCTTCGGCGTGCTCGACGCGCACGGCAACACGCTTGCCTACGTCACCAGCGGATGCATCCGCGCGACCGGCACGAGCCTGCCGATCCGCCTCGGCGTGATCGTGCGCGACCTCGCCCAGGTGATCGCCGAGCAGAACCCGACCGAAGTGGCGATCGAGCGCGTCTTCGTCAACATGAATCCGAGCACCACGCTGCTGCTCGGGCAGGCGCGCGGCGCAGCGATCGCTGCCGCGGTGGTGGCCGGGCTGCCGGTCAGCGAGTACACGGCCGGGCAGGTCAAGCAGGCGGTCGCGGGCGTCGGGCGCGCGCCGAAGACCCAGGTGCAGGAGATGGTGCGCAGGCTCCTGCTGCTCCCGGGACGGCCAGCGGTCGACGCGGCCGACGCGCTCGCCGCGGCGATCTGCCACGCCCACGCGTCGACCGGCCTCGGCGCGCTGACGCAGCGCCGAGCGCGCGGCGGACGCGCGCGCAGCGCGGCGTGAGTGCGTTCGACGCGCTGCGACGGGTGCGCGCGGCGATCTTCGACATGGACGGGCTGCTGCTCGACAGCGAGCGGCTCGTCATGCGCGCGTGGTCCGAAGCGGCGCAAAGGCTCGGCATCGTCTTCGATGCGGATCTCGCGCTCGCCTTGATTGGCCGCAACGCCCGCGACTCGCGGCGCATGCTCGCCGAGCGACTGCCGTCGGACTATCCGCTGGACGCGCTCCTCGCCGCCTCCCGAGAGATCCGGGAGGACATCGCTGCGCGTGAAGGCGTGCCGGTCAAGCCCGGGGTCCACGCGCTCCTCGACTGGATCGAGCGCCGGCGCTGGCCCTGCGCGGTCGCGACGTCGACCGCGCGCGAGCGCGCGCGCGCCCAGCTCGCGCGGGTCGAGCTGATGCCCCGCTTTCACGCCCTCGTCGGAGGCGACGAGGTGGCCCGCGGCAAGCCCGCGCCAGACATCTACCGGGAGGCAGCGCGCAGGCTCGGCATCGCTGCTGGCGAATGCGTCGCCTTCGAGGACTCGGAGCCCGGCGTGCACGCGGCGATCGCCGCCGGCATGCAGGTGTTCATGGTGCCGGACATGGCCCCGGCGTCGAGCGCAGTCACCTGCCTTCCGGTGTCGATCGTCGCGAGCCTCGACGTGGCGCGCACCCGGCTCGAGGCACTGCACGGGTACAATCCGCCACCATGATCGGCCGTCTTTCCGGCGTCCTGCTCGAGAAGAACCCGCCGCAACTGCTGCTCGACGTTCAGGGTGTCGCCTACGAGGTCGACGTGCCGATGAGCACCTGGTACAACCTGCCTGCGAGCGGCGAACGCATCACGCTGTTCACCCATCTCGTCGTGCGCGAGGATGCGCAGCTGCTCTACGGATTCGGTACTGACGACGAGCGCCGGGCGTTCCGCCAGTTGCTGAAGGTCAACGGCATCGGAGCGCGGATCGCACTCGCCGTCCTGTCGGGGCTCTCGGTGGCCGAGCTCGCGCAGGTGGTCACTCTGCAGGAGGCGGCGAGGCTCACGCGCATCCCCGGCATCGGCAAGAAGACCGCCGAGCGCCTGCTGCTCGAGCTGAAGGACAAGCTCGGAGCCGATCTCGGCCGTGCCGGCGCGGCGAAGCGCGACACGCCGAGCAGCGTCGACATCACGAGCGCGCTTCTCGCGCTCGGCTACAGCGAGCGCGAAGCGCAGGCGGCGGTGCGTCAGCTACCGGACGACGTCGCCGTCGCCGACGGCATCCGCCAGGCGCTGCGCACGCTCGCGCGCGGATGAGCGCGAGGCGCTGATGGCGATCGAAAGCGACAACCTCGCCCGCGTGGTGACCGCCGCGAGCGCCGGCGAACCCGAGGAGGTGATCGAGCGGGCGCTGCGCCCGCGGATGCTCGCCGAGTACGTCGGCCAGCGCAAGATCCGCGATCAGCTGTCGATCTTCATCGAGGCGGCGAAAGGGCGCGCCGAGGCGCTCGACCACGTGCTGCTGTTCGGGCCTCCGGGCCTCGGCAAGACGACGCTCGCGCACATCCTCGCACACGAGCTCGGCGTCAATCTGCGCCAGACGTCGGGGCCGGTCCTCGAGCGTGCCGGCGACCTCGCTGCGCTGCTCACCAACCTCGAGCCTCGCGACGTGCTGTTCATCGACGAGATCCATCGGCTGCCGACCGTGGTCGAGGAGATCCTCTACCCCGCGCTCGAGGATTTCCACATCGACATCATGATCGGCGAGGGGCCCGCGGCGCGCAGCATCAAGATGGACGTTCCGCCGTTCACGCTGGTCGGCGCCACCACCCGCGCAGGCATGCTGACCAATCCGCTGCGCGACCGCTTCGGGATCGTCGCGCGGCTCGAGTTCTACACGCCTGACGAGCTGTCGTCGATCGTCGTGCGCTCGGCGCGCCTCCTGTCGATCGGCATCGACGCCGAAGGCGCGCTCGAGATCGCGCGGCGGGCGCGCGGGACGCCGCGCATCGCGAACCGCCTGCTGCGCCGCGTGCGCGACTACGCGCAGGTGCGCGCCGAAGGCGGCATCTCGCGCGCGGTCGCCGATGCGGCGCTGTCAATGCTCGACATCGACGGCTCCGGGCTCGACGTCATGGACCGCAAGCTCCTGTCGACGGTACTCGACAAATTCGCCGGCGGCCCGGTCGGCGTCGACAACCTCGCCGCGGCGATCGGCGAGGAGCGCGATACGATCGAGGACGTGCTCGAACCCTACCTGATCCAGCAGGGGCTGCTGCAACGGACGACGCGCGGACGCGTCGCCACCGCGCTCGCCTGGCGCCACTTCGGGCTCGCTCAGCCGTCCGGCCCCGGCGGCGGCCTCTTCCCCGGCACGTGAGCGCGGCGAGAAGCCTGACGCCGCAGCCGGAGCCGTTCTCGCTCCCGGTCCGCGTCTACTACGAGGACACCGACGCGGGCGCCGTCGTCTACTACGCGAACTATCTCAGGTTCATGGAGCGCGCACGTACCGAGTGGCTCGAAGCGCTCGGCTTCGCGCTGCCGGCGATCGAGCGCGACCACGGCGTCATCTTCGCCGTCCATCGCGCGGAGATCGACTTCGTTCGGCCTGCGCGCCTCGCCGACCGGCTCGACGTGACGGTCGAGCCGGCCGCGCGCGGGGCGAGCCGCATCGACGTCGCGCAGCGCGTGCTGCGCGGCGGATCGGTCCTCGCGTCGGCGACGATCGCGCTCACCTGCCTCGACGCGCGGCGCTTCCGGCCGGTGCGCATTCCGGTCCCGCTCGCCGCTGCGCTCGCCGGCCTTCCCAACCCGCCGCGCCGATCCGCCGGCAACGGCGCTTGCTCGCAGGAACCGCATTGAACTTCGAGACCAATCTTTCGTTCGTCGCACTGATCGCGCACGCTTCGGTGATCGTGCAGGCGATCCTCGTGCTGCTCGCGGCGCTGTCGCTGTGGTCGTGGTGGCGCATCTTCCTCAAGATCTTCCTGCTGAAGCGCGCGGCGCGCGAGGCCGACGCTTTCGAGGACGAGTTCTGGAAGGGCGGTGACCTCAACGTCCTCTACCGGGAAGCGGGCGAGGCGCAGATCGGCGGCGGGCTGCAGCACATCTTCGCCGCAGGCTTCCGCGAATTCTCCAAACACCGCCGGCAGGGAAGCCCGTCGCCGGTGACCCTCGACGCCGCCCGACGCGCGATGCGCGCAGCCTACCAGCGTGAGATCGACGCGATCGAAGCGCACCTCTCCGGGCTCGCGACCGTCGGTTCGGTGTCGCCGTACATCGGCCTGTTCGGAACCGTCTGGGGAATCATGAACGCGTTCCGCGGTCTGGAGAACGTGAGCCAGGCGACGCTCGCCAACGTGGCGCCCGGAATCGCCGAGGCGCTGATCGCGACGGCGATCGGGCTGTTCGCGGCGATCCCGGCGTTCGTCGCATACAACCGCTTCACCCACGACGTCGACCGCCTCGCGGTCCGCTACGAAACGTTCATCGAGGAATTCTCGAACATTCTCCAGCGTCAGGGGTGAACCGATGCGCAGGCCGCGCAAATCCGTCAACCAGATGAACGTCGTGCCGTACATCGACGTGATGCTGGTGCTGCTCGTGATCTTCATGGTCACCGCGCCGCTGGTGGCGCCAGGCGAGATCCAGCTTCCGTCGGTCGGCAGCAAGCTGCAGCCCCCGGTCAATCCGCTGCGCGTCCGCCTCAACCCCGACAAGTCGATCACGCTCGTCGACCAGTCGAGTCGCACCGCGCACCCGTCGCGAGTCGCACTCGCCGATCTCGTCGACGCCGTGCGAAGGATCCAGGACGGGCGCGACCAGCCGGTCGTCATCGAGGCCGACAAGAGCGCGCGCTACGAGGACGTGATCGGCGTGCTCGACCGGCTGCAGCGGGGCGGCATCCAGAAGGTGGGGCTGCTCGCGCGGCCGCTTCCGTAGCGGCGCGCCGCCCCGATTCCGCTCCCGACCCGCGACCCGATGACGGCCCATGACCGCCCCGCGCGCGCGCGCCGCCCGCGCGGACGGCTGATCGCGCTGGTGCTCGCGATCGCCGTCAACCTGCTGTTCGTCGGCGTGCTCGTGTTCTCGGTGACCTGGCAGAATCGCGAGCCGGCTGCCGTGACTGCGGAGTTGTACGCGCCGCCCTCCACCGACCTCACGCCACTGCCGCCAACGAAGCTGGCCGAGGTGGCGCCGCCGAAGCCGTTGCCGGCCCCGCCCGCACTCCCTCCGGTGCCGACGCGTGCGCCGGCGCCACCCCCGGCACCACCGCCGGTACCCGCGCAAGCCGACATCGAGCTCAAGGCAAAGCAGGAGGCCGCGAAGAAAGAGCAGGCGCAGCGCGCGGCCGAAGAGAAGGCGAAGCAGGAAGCGAAGCGTCAGGCCGAACAGCAGGCCAAGGCGCTCGCCTCGATGCAGGCGCAGGCGCAGCGCGAACTCGCCACGCGCCAGGACGCCGAGCGCGATGCCCGTCTTCGTCGCCAGGCCGACGCCGAATCGCGGATGCGGGCCCAGGCCGAGCAGGAGGCGCAGACCCGAGCACAGCAGGCTGCGGCGGCCACGGCGCAAAGCCGCGCCGAGGCGGACTGGATCGACCGCATTCGCAGCAAGATCCGCAGCAACGTCAACTTGCCGCCGGAGATTTCGGGCAACCCCGAGGCCGTCTTCGACGTCGTTCAGCTTCCGACCGGAGAGGTACTGAGCGTCAGGATGCAGAAGTCCAGCGGCATCCCGGCGTACGACGACGCCGTGCAGCGCGCGATCGTCAAGTCGTCACCGCTGCCACCGCCGCCGTCACCCGACCTGTTCCAGCGCGAGCTCGTGCTGCGCTTCCACCCTCACGAGCCGTGATCGGCGCGGTCAGCCGCGCGCGCTGCGGTCGAGAATCTGCATCGCCACCCAGGTCCAGTCCGCGCGCTGCTCGACGACCTGCCGCAGCGCGATCGTATAGATGGTCCTGCCGGTGGCGAGTACGAGGCGCCGCCCCTCGCGATACTCGTGCGTCGGCACGATCAGCGTGCGTGCCGACAGCGGCTTGTCGGGACGCGATGGCGGCGGCAGATAGATCGCGTCGAAGCGCGGACCGAGATCCTGCGAATCGAGCCCGCCGACCTCGATACCGAGATCGCCACGCGGATCGCGCTGCGCATGCAGGCTGACGGCGACGATGCGCTCGGCGATCACCGAAAGCCCCGCCTCGATCTCGTCGCCGACGAACTTGTTGACGCGGCGCACGACGCCGAGCACCCATTGCTCGCGGTTCGCCTCGCGGACCGCAACCAGCGTGCCCAGCATCAGCGACTGGCCGACGCCCCCGCTCGCGCAGATGCGCAACCCCGCAACGCTGCGGTCGCGGACCTGCCACAGTGACGGCGGGAAGCGCGCGAGACTGCCGGAGAGCGTATCGGACTCGTCGTTGGCGGCGGGTGGGACGTGCGGAGCGCCGGCGACGGCGAACACCTCGATCTGGTCGGCCGGAGGCTCGGCAGCGGCAACCGGCCGGACGAGCTCCTCGATGACTCGCGCGACGCCAATCCGGACACGCGCCTCCTGCACGCAGCTGATGCGCGGATCGCGGCGCAGGTCGACGTTCAGGTTGGGTGCAATCGCCGCGCGCGCCTTTTCGAGGATCGCGGCGCGCTTCGCGCCCTGCTCGCTCATCGGCCCCTGCTCGGTCGCGTCGGCGTTTCGCAGTGCGGCGAGCGTCACCTCGAGCTGCTCCGCGACCGGCGTCGTGTCGAGGTAGCGCAGCATCGCGCCGGAATCCTGGCCGGTCCGCCGCCGAAGGCCTTCGCGGCCGGCGACGTCGACGAAAAAGCCTTCCATCGACTTCGGGATCGCGAGGAGCTCGAGCCGCCGGCTCCAGACGCGGAATTGCGCGGCGACCCAGTCGAAGTTCGCTGGCGACAGGTTGCCGCTGTTGAGCTGGTGCAGCAGGAGCACGTAGACGTACTCCTGCTCGACGCTCCAGCGTCCGCCCGCGGCGGCGGCGCCGGGATCGTCGCGGTCGAGCCCGAGCTCGGTGGCACGCAGGTAGGCACGATGCAGTTCGGCCCAGCGCGCCGGAATCCAGTGCTCGTGACGGCTGATGCGCAGCCTCGCGTCGATGCCGTAGTAGTGGATGAGCCGGGCGAAAAGCTGCGCAAGCCGCGGTTTCCACCGGGCGTGCGCCGAAGGTACGAGGGCCGCTTCGATCGCAGCCTGGTAGGCGCCGATGAACGCCTGTGCGAGATCGAACACCGCAGTCCAGATGCGCTCGGCGACTCGCGGCGACGCTTCGAAGTTCTCGACGAATTGGCGGATGAGCTTGCGCCGGTCGCTGCGCAGCGCGGCGTCGACGTGCTGCAACGCGTCGACCCGCGCGGTGTCGATCGGACGCGTCGATTGGCGCATCGCGTCGAACGCGCGCAGCACGATCTGCTGGCGGGCGACGATGTCGAGGGTCGGGAGCTCGTCGAGCCACGTCGACGCGGCGCGAACCGAGGCGAGCGGATCGGCCGTCGGCGGCGACGAAGGCTTCAGGAAGGCGAACATCGGTCGAAGGAAACGATCGGTCGGATACAATGCCGGCGACGGAGACCTACGATATGTAGCAAATTGGATGCCACAATTCGATCCATGAAATGTATAAAGTAAACAAATGGTTGCAGCGACCCTCCCGGCGGCGACCGCGCGAGCGCCGAGGCGACCGCCCGATTATCGCGACCCGCGACCGGCGGGCGCACTAGACCGATGGCTGAAGAGGCTCGACACCCCGCCCGCAAGGACGCGCCGCCCGCCGTCAAGCGACGCGTCGATTACCGCGCCCCGGTGTTCCTCGTCGACGAGGTCGACCTCGAATTCGATCTCGATCCCGAAACGACGGGCGTGCGTTCGCGCCTTCGGGTCAGGCGCAACCCTGCTGCGGCGGCCGCTGACCGGCACGCGCCGCTCGTTCTCGATTGCGAGGCGCAGAACGGCATCGCAGTCACCATCGACGGCCGCGCGCCCACTGCCGGTCAGTGCGCGATCGGACCGGACGCGATCGTCCTGCGAGACGTTTCCGACGCCGCGACAATCGAAGTGCGCTCGCGCAACGCCCCCGTGTCCAACACCGCGCTCGAGGGCCTGTACCTGTCGTCGGGGGTCTTTTGCACGCAGTGCGAGCCCGAGGGTTTCCGGCGCATCACCGCGTTTCCCGACCGGCCCGACGTCCTCGCGCGCTACCGTGTGACGATTACCGCGCAGCGCGATCGCTGCCCGGTACTGCTGTCGAACGGCAACCGCGTTGCCGCGGGCGAGCTTCCCGGCGGGCGCCATTTTGCGACCTGGGAGGATCCGTTTCCGAAGCCCTCCTACCTGTTCGCCCTCGTCGCCGGCGATCTTGCAGTGCTCGAGGACCGCTTCGTCACCCGCTCGGGACGCGAGGTCGCGCTGCGCATCTACTCGACGCCGGCGAACCTTCCGCGCTGCCGCCACGCGATGCGCTCGCTCCAGCGTGCGATGCGCTGGGATGAGGAACGCTACGGCCGCGAGTACGACCTCGACACGTTCATGATCTTCTGCGCCGACGACTTCAACATGGGCGCGATGGAGAACAAGGGCCTCAACATTTTCAACAGCCGGCTGCTCCTCGCCGACCCGGCGACGGCGACCGACGCGGATTTCGAGGCAATCGAAGGAGTTGTCGGTCACGAATACTTCCACAACTGGACCGGCAATCGGGTCACCTGCCGCGACTGGTTCCAGTTGTCGCTGAAGGAGGGTCTCACCGTCTTCCGCGACCAGGAGTTTTCGAGCGATATGGCATCGCGTGCCGTTGCGCGGATCGGCGCCGTCGAGTATCTGCGCCGCGACCAGTTCGCCGAGGATGCGGGACCGATGGCGCATCCGGTGCGCCCCGACGCCTACCGCGAGATCAACAACTTCTACACGGCGACGGTGTACGAAAAGGGTGCCGAGGTGATCCGCATGCAGCACACGCTGCTCGGCGCCGAGCGCTTCCGGCGCGGGATGGACCTATACTTCGAGCGGCACGACGGGCAGGCGATAACCTGCGACGACTTCGTCGCCGCGATGGAAGACGCGTCGGGATTCGATCTCGGCCAGTTCCGCCGCTGGTACGCGGAAGCGGGGACGCCACGGGTCTCGGTGCGGGGAACCTGGGATCGCGAGTCACGGCGCTATCGCCTCGAACTGCTGCAAGGCCTGCCGCCGCGCGACGATGGCGCTCCGCGCCCGGCGCTGCACATGCCCTTCGCGGTCGGCCTCGTCGGGAGCGACGGACGCGATCTGCCGCTTCGCCTCGCGAGCGAGCCGGTCGCCGGTGGCACCACGCGCGTGTTCGAGCTCCGCGCCGAGCGCGAAGTGCTCGAGTTCGCCGACGTCGACGTGGCGCCCGTGCCCTCGCTGTTCCGCGGGTTGTCGGCACCGGTGCGCGTCGAGTTCGACTATCGCGACGACGATCTCGCGCTGCTCGCGACCCGCGACACCGACGCCGTCAATCGCTGGGACGCGGCGCAGCGGCTCATGGCGAGCGCGGTCCTCGCCATCGCGCGCGCGAGGCGGGCCGATCCGGGCATGGAGGCGGTCGCGGCGGGGTCGGTCCCGCCGGTGCTGTCACGAACCGTCGCGGCGCTCCTCGCCGACGATGCAAGCGACCCGGCGCTCGTCGCGCTCGCGCTCACCCCGCCGGATCCGGCGTGGGTCGCCGCCCAGGAGCCGGCAATCGATGTCGACGGCGTGTCGGCCGGCTGGGCGTTCGTGCGCCGCGAGCTCGCGCGACAGCACCGCGATGCGTTCGAAGCCGCGTGGGAGCGTAGCCATCCGCGCGAGCCCTGGGTGCCGCTCGCCGAGCAGGCCACGTGTCGCCGCCTCGCCAACGTCGCGCTCGGCTGGCTCGGCGCGCTCGACGACGAGCGCGCGCATCGGCATGTCCAGGCACAGTTCGACGCGGCGGCGAACATGACCGATGCCCTCGGCGCACTTGCGGCGCTGCGCGACAGCGCCGCGCCGGCCGCCGAGGATCTGCTCGCACGCTTCGAGGCGCGCTGGCGCGACGAGCCTCTGGTCCTCGACAAGTGGTTCGCGCTGCAGGCGCGATCGCACGCGCCCGGCGCGCTCGAACGCGTGCGCGCGCTCGTCGCCCATCCGAATTACAACGCGCGCAACCCGAACCGCGTTCGCGCGCTCGTCGGCGCCTTCGTGCGCGACAACTTCCCCGGTTTCCACCGCGCAGACGGCGCAGGCTACGAATTCGCGACGACGCAGGTGCGTGCGCTCGATCGCAGCAACCCGCAGCTCGCCGCATCGATTGCCGGGGGCTTCCGCCTGTGGAGGCGCTTCGACGCGCATCGCCAGACGCTGATGCGCCAGGCGCTCGCGCGAATCGCGCGAAGCCCCGAGCTTTCACCCGACACGAGCGAGATCGTTGCGAGGACGCTCGGCGAAGCTTCGGGCTACCAGTAGGTCTCGAGCGTGACGTGGCCGGGTTCACGGCGCCGGTGGCGGCGCATGCCGCGCGCGGCGAGAACCTTCTGCACGTCGTCGACCATCGCCGGATTGCCGCAAAGCATCGCATGCGCATTCTCCGGCGTCAGCGAAAGCCCGACGCGACCCTCGAGCCTCCCGTCCTCGATCGCCGCCGGAATGCGCCCGGCGAGGGCACCGCCATGCGCTTCGCGGCTCACCATCTGCACGTAATCGAACCTTCCCGGACGCGCGCGGGCGACCCCCGCGAGCTCGTCGCGGTAGGTGAGCTCCTCGGCATGGCGCACCGAGTGCACCAGCACGACGCGCTCGAACTTCGCCCATGGATCTTCGCTGCGCAGCATCGACAGGAAGGGGCCGATGCCGGTCCCGGTCGACAGGCACCACAGCGAATCGGCTTCGGCGGTCTCGTTGATGCTGAACAGGCCGCTCGCGCGCGGCGCGAGCCACAGGCTCTCGCCTGCCTCGAGCGCGGCGAGCCTGGGCGACAGCGGGCCCTCGGACAGCAGGATGAAATAGAACTCGTGCGGCGACCCGTGCGGAGGATTCACGAATGAATACGGGCGCGAGATCATCGGGTCCTTCGCTCCCGGCGGCGCCGGGAGCGCGAGGCGCGCGAACTGCCCGGCGGTGAAGGTCAGCGATGGCGCCTCAACGCCGATCGAATAGAGGCTGTCGGTCCATCGCCGCCTTCCCGCGACACGGCCTTCGATCCATGCAGTCATCCGCGCGTTTCCGTCACGATAAGATATCGATTATGCCTATGCGCCCGCCACGCGCGACGCTCAGCGGAAACCGCGTCCATCTTCGGCCGCCGCGACCTGCCGACGGGGCGGCGTTCGTCGCCGCCGTGCGCACGAGCCGGCGGCTGCATGGCCGCTGGGTCAGCGCGCCGGGAACGCCGGCCGCGTACGCGCTCTACCTGTCGCGCTACGTGCGCCGAGTAGGCCTGCCGGCGAACGCGGCGTTGCTCGTCTGCCGCAGCGGTGACGAGGCGCTCGCAGGCGCGTTCAATTTCTCGGCGATCGTGCGCGGTCCGTTCGAGAGCGCCTACCTCGGCTATTACGCGTTCGCGCCGCTCGCCGGCCACGGTTACATGACCGAGGGCTTCGCGCTGGCGCTCGATTTCGCGTTTCGCCGCCTGGGGCTGCATCGGGTCGAGGCGAACGTGCAGCCCGACAACGCGCGCTCGCTCGCGCTGCTCGAGCGAGTCGGCTTCGTGCGCGAAGGCTATTCGAGGCGCTACATCAGGCTCGCCGGCCGCTGGCGCGATCACGTGCGCTTCGCGATGCTCGCCGAAGACTGGCGCCTGCGTCGCGCATCGCTGCGGGCGGCGGTCGGCCTGCCGCGGTGAGCGTCAGGCTGCGCGCGGCCGCGCTCTGCGCGGCTCAGACGCTCGCGCTCGCCGGCTGCGCCCCCCGCGCGCTCGTCGCGGGCATGGAGCGCGACGCGCCGCGCGTCGTCGTCGCGCCGTGGCAATCGCACGAACTCTGTGCGCAACTCGCGCCGAACGAGCGCCTCGACTACCGCTTCACGAGCAGCGCACCGGTCGCCTTCTCGATCGCCTACGGCGAAGGCAGCGTCGTGCTGATGCCGGTGGTGCACGATCACTCGACCTCCGGCAGCGGCATCTACGCGGCGCCGCTCGCGCGACGATATTGCCTCGAGTGGGAGGCCGGGCCGCCGGGCGCGATTCTTTCTTACCGGGTCATCGTGCGGCCGCGGCCGCGCTGATCGCTCAGAGCTCGGCGTAGGTGTAGGTGCGGCCGTTGTCGATCTCTCCCTCGACGAGCCTGGCGACGACCTTTGCCGCCACCTCGGCCGGAGCCACGAGGCGCCCGCTCGCGTGGAAATCGCGGAACATCGCGACGACCGGCAGGCGTGCGGCCGGTTGTCCGCGCATCGCCTGCTGCATCGGCGTATCGATGATTCCCGGTCGCAGCGTGATCGCGCCGAAGCTTCGCTCGTCGCGCTCGGCCGCGAGCGCGCGAGTCAGCATCTCGAGACCGGCCTTCGCGATCGAATAGAGCGACGCGCCCGCGATCGGCGCCTGCGCGGCACCTGACGACACGTTGACGATGCGCCGCTCACAATCCGGGCCGGCGAAGCTGCGGCAGAAGCAATCGGCCGCGATTACCGGCGCCGCGAGGTTGACGGCGAGATCGGCTGCGATCGCCGCCCCACCGAGCGTCCCGAGCGTGCCGACGCCGCCGACCGTCGCGGCGTTGTTGATCAGGCACACCTGGCTGGGCTTTCGCGCGGCGATCGCGGCGAATGCCCGGGTGAGCGCCGCTTCGAGCGAATCGAGCTGCGCGAGGTCGGCCCGGGCGAACGTGAAGCGGGCGCCGCCGAGCTTCGGCGATGGCCGCCGGCCGACCCCGAGCACTTCGTAGTCCCGGGCAAGCAGACGCGCGGCGAGCGCCTCGCCGAGACCGGTCGAGACCCCGGTGATGATCGCAGTCCGCACGGCTGCCGGCCGGTCAGCGCGCGGCCTGGGGTGCGGCGTGACCCTTCGCGAGCTCGGCCTGCGCGCTCGCCATTTCCTTCTCGATCTGCGGCAGCGGCAGCGCCCCGGGGATCATCGTGCCGTCGGCGAAAATCAGCGTCGGCGTCGCGTTGATGTGAAGCGAATCGCCGAGCGCCTGCGTCTTCGCGACCGGGTCACCGCAGTCGCCATTGTTCGGTGGGAGCTTTCCGGTCGCGAAATAGGTGTCCCAGGCCTTGCCGCGGTCGGCCGCGCACCAGAGGATGCGCGACTTGCGCGACGCATCCGGATGAAGCTGGTCGATCGGGAACAGGAACGTGTAAAGCGTGACGTTGTCGAGCCCGCGCAGCTCCTGCTCGAGCCGGTGGCAGAACGGGCAGTCGGCATCGGAGAAGATGTAGAGCTTGCGTGAGCCGTCGCCCTTGACGCGCGTGAAGGCGAGATTCATCGGAAGCTTGTCGACCGCCACGCGGTTGAGCTTGCGGCTGCGCTGCTCGGTGAGGTTCTGCTTGGTTGCCGCGTCGTAGACCGAACCGACGAAAATCAGCGTGGCCTTGGGGTCCGTGTAGACGAGCTGGTCGCCGAGCATCACCTCGTAGAGACCGAGGTAGCCGCTCTTGCCGATATGGCTGATCGGCGCGCCCGGAAAGCGCTGCTCGAGCGCCTTGCGGATGGCCGCGGCGTCGGGGCTTTCGGCGGCCGCGCTCGCGGCGGGTGCTGCCACGGTCGAGGCGAGCGGAGGTGCTGCGACCTGCGCGCGGGCGACGGGTAGCGCGCAAGCGAGCGTGACCGCGGCGGCGAGCGCCATGCGGCAAAGGTCTTGCAGGCGGGAACGTGCGGTCATCGTCGACTCCAGATCACTCATTCAGTGCATCGCTGCGCGCGCGAGCGCGTTCTTGACGATCGGCAGGCGATCGATCGCGCTCATGCCGGCGTTGCGCAGCGCACGGACGGTCCGCGAACGGTTTCCAAAGAGGTGCCCGAGACCCTCGATCATCGTCTGCATCGCGAGCACCGGTTCGGCGCGCCGCCGCGCGTAACGCTCGAGCAACAGCGCCTCGCCGCAATCGGCGACCGGCCCGCGCTCGGCAAGCACGTCGGCGAGCGCCTCGGCATCGCCGAAACCCAGATTAACACCCTGGCCAGCGAGCGGGTGGACCCCGTGCGCAGCATCGCCGACGAGCGCGAGCCTGCGGGCGACGGGTGACGGCACGTGCAACGAATGGAGCGGAAACGCGGCAGCACCGCCAAGCGGCGTCAGCGCGCCAAGCACGTTGCCGCCCGCATCGCCAACGCGGCCGGCGAGCTCCTCCGGCGAAAGGGCCGTTAGCTCGCGCGCGAGTGCGGCAGGCGCCGACCACACGATCGAGATGCGCGATCCGGGCAGCGGCAGCCAGGCGAGCACGCTTCCGTCGTCGCGAAACCACTGGCGCGCACGACCTCGGTGCGCCAGCGCGGTCGCGAAATTGGCGACCACGCCGAGTTGCTCCCGGGACCGCGGCTTCGCGTCGAAGCCGGAAGCGGAGCGAACCCACGAATGGAGGCCATCCGCGCCGACGACGAGCCGCGCCGCGAGATCGTTCCCGTCGCCGAGCGTCAGCACCGCGTCGGCGTCCGACCAGGCGATGCGCTCGCAGCTGACGCCCTCGCGCAGCACGACCCCGGCAGCGAAGGCCGCCTCACGCAGCGCACTCTTCAGCGCACGCTCCTCGACGATCCAGGCAAGCGCGCGCTCGCCGGCATCGTAGGCGGAGAACTCGAGCGTCGCGCCCGCGTCGCCGGCAATCCACATCGATTCGACCGCCGCAATCCGCTCGCAGGCGAGTGCCTGCCACGCGCCGATCGCACTCAAAAAACGCGCGCTCCCGGGGCTCACTGCGTAGATGCGTCGATCCCAGTCGTCGGCGGAGCTGGTGACGTCTGCGGGATTCGCCCGATCGACTGTCGCGACGGCGAGGCCCGCGCGAGCGAGCGCGACCGCGGTGGCGAGGCCGACGAGCCCCGCGCCGGCGACCACCGCGTCGAAGCGCGTACCCTCGCCGCAATCGGCCGCCGTCACCACGCGAGCGTCTCGATGACGACCTGGTCGTTCGTATAGATGCAGATCTCGCCGGCGATCGCGAGGGCTCGCGCGACGATCGCCGCGGCGTCGAGGTCGGTTGCGCCGATCAGCGCACGTGCCGCCGCCTGCGCGTACGGACCGCCCGATCCGATCGCGACGATACCGTGCTCGGGTTCGAGGACGTCGCCGGTCCCGGTGATCACGAGCGAGGCTTCGCGGTCGGCGACCGCCAGCATCGCCTCGAGCCTGCGCAATACGCGGTCGGACCGCCAATCCTTCACGAGCTCGACCGCCGCGCGCGTCAGGTGGCCCTGATGCTTGTCGAGCTTGGCTTCGAAGCGCTCGAACAGCGTGAATGCATCGGCAGTCGCCCCGGCGAAGCCTGCGAGGACATTCCCGTGATGGAGGCGGCGAACCTTCCTCGCCGTCGACTTGACGACCACCTGGCCCAGCGTGACCTGCCCGTCGCCGCCCAGCGCGACGGCGTTGCCGCGGCGAACCGAGAGGATCGTCGTTCCGTGAAACGTCGCCGTGTCGGCCGGTCCCATGCGTTCGCTCGTTGGCACGCTCGCGCGGGTGCCGCCGTCAGCTCACCTTGCGCACGAAGTGGCGCGGCGATGCACCGATCAGGAGCAGGAGCGCGCGCACGATCGGCGTCGCCCCGACGACCTGCAGCGCGTGATGCCGGCCTTCGAGTCGCGCAATCACGTTGAGGAATGCTCCCGCGGCGACGAAGTCCACGCGCTCGACGCGGCTCATGTCGACGGTGACGACGTCGTGAAGCGTAGCGAACTGCTCGATCTCGGGGAGCTGTGGCGGGGTCGCCCCTGCCATCACGCCGACGAGGTCGAGCACGTCGGGCTCGTCAGCGATCTCGGACGCGCGCGAAGCCGCTGCGGCCGCATTGGGTCCGCCCTCGGTGGATCTGCCCTCGGTGGGTCCGCCGTGCTCCGCAGCGGGCGGTTCCCACGACGGCGGCGACAGCTCGAAGGCGACGGCGAACTCGAGCGCCCGCTCGTCGAATTGCGCCTGCTCGTGCTGCCACTGCAGGAGCTCGAGCGAAAGGAGCCACGCACCTTCGCCTCCTTCGCGCCCGCGCGCGACGGCTGCATCGAGTGCAGTGCGCAGGCGCTCGGGCCGCTGCACGGCGAGCGCCATCCGCTGGCGGCGCGCGCGCGCGAGAAGCTCGGCGAGCTCGCGTGCCCCGGCGTCGTCGAAGTCGGTGAGGCCGGCGAGGTCGACCCTCGCGCGCGGCACGCTCGACACAACGGCTCGGCGCAGGCCCTCGAGCGGAGCTGGATTGGCCGCCGACAGCGCGCCGGCGATCGCGATGTAGCCGCCTCCGTGCGCGGCGCCTCCGGCCTTGTCCGGCGCGGCCGCCTCCCACGACGGCGCCGAGCTCTCGAACTGGAGCACATAGTGCATGGCGAGTTGCTCGAAGGCGTCGCGATCGCCTGCGCGCTGGATCAGGTCGAACAAGGCGAGCCAGGCGAGCGCCGACTGGCGTGCGTCGGCGTCGGCCTGCACACCCTGCTCGAGCAGCGCGCGCGCGGCGTCGTCCTGCCCGCTCGCGAACAGCAGCGCCGCATTCTCGAGAACGTCGCAGAGCCCCGGATTGGCCTGCAAGACCTCGATCGCCGCCGGGGCGCTCGACCAATCGATAATGCTGGCCCCGCGCAGGCTGGTATCGCCGATCGGCTCGAAAGCGCCGGCGCGTCCGGCCCGGCGCCCGGCAGCCGCCGCGGCGAGCTCGCGCGCCGAAACCGGGCGCGGTCCCGCCTGCGCCGGCTCCCTCGCCGCCTTGGGGCCCGTCGCGGGCTTGGCCGAGGCCGGCTTCTTCGCCGGCGTCTTGCCGAACAGGACCATCCCGACCTTTATGCCGTTGGAATGAAAGTTATCGATTATGAGCCCGAGGGCGCGCCCCGGGCAAGCCACTCGCGTCGTGGCAGCGCCCGGAGCGTTGCGCGACCGCTCAGCCGCGGGGGAGCTTATCGGCGGCAAACCCCCAGTTCAGCAGCTTGTCGATCAGCGCGTTCACATAATCAGCGCGGCGGTTCTGATAATCGAGGTAATACGCGTGTTCCCAGACATCGATCGTCAGCAGAGGCGTCTGACCACGCGTGAGCGGCAGCTCCGCATTGCCGGTCTTGACGATCTTGAGTTTGCCGCCGTCGGAGACGAGCCATCCCCAGCCCGAGCCGAACTGCGACACGGCGGCCGCGGCAAAGTCCTTGCGGAACTGGTCATAGCCGCCGAGATCGGAGTCGATCATCGACGCGAGCCTGCCGGTCGGCTTTCCTCCGCCTCCCGGGGTCAGGCTGTTCCAGTAGAACGTATGGTTCCAGATCTGCGCCGCGTTGTTGAAGATTCCGGCGCGTTCGGCCTTGCCCGCCGTGTCGCCGATGATCTTCTCCAGGGTCGCCGACTCGAACTCGGTGCCCTTGACCAGGTTGTTGAGGTTGTCCACGTACGCCTTGTGGTGCTTGCCGTAGTGGAAGGACAGCGTGTTCGCCGAGATGAGCGGCGCAAGTGCGCCTTCGGCGAAAGGCAGGGGCGGCAACGTGAACATGTTCGCGATCTCCTAGCGTGAGTGGATGGGAAGCGCGGCAGCGCGCATGCGCCCGCAACGCGAGCGGGATCTCGCGCCGGGGATGCACGCTGCCGTACGCCGGCCGCGCCCGCAGTCAGTCGCCGTAGAGCTTCTGCACGCGTTCGCGGCGTTCCTGGGCTTCGATCGACAGCGTGGTCATCGGGCGCGCGAGCAGGCGGGGCACGCCGATCGGCTCGCCCGTCTCCTCGCAGTACCCGTAGGTCCCGTCCTCGATCATCCGCAGCGATTTTTCGACCTTCTTCAGCAGCTTGCGTTCGCGGTCCCGCGTACGCAGCTCGAGCGTGTACTCCTCTTCCAGCGTCGCGCGATCGGAGGGGTCGGTGGTGATCTCGTTCTCGCGCAGGTGCTCGCCGGTATCGTCGGCATTGCGAAGGATCTGGTCGCGGACGTCCTCGAGGCGCCTGCGGAAGAACGCGAGCTGGGCCTCGTTCATGTAGTCCTTCTCCGGAGCTTTGAGGATGTCTTCCTCGGAGATTTCGCGGGAAGTCTTCCTGGCGACGGCGGCAGTCTTGGACGTCGCAGTCTTGGCGGTCGCGGTCTTCGCGGTCGCGGTCTTGGCGGTCACGGTCTTCGCGGTCATGCTGGATCCATCCGTTGCGTCGTTGGAGCGCGGCTTTTGCCGTCGGGTCGTGGGCCGCATGGCGCCCGTGGGAAATTGGACATTATAGCCGGTCGGGAGATCGCGGGCCAAAGCGCGGCAGGCTCGCTGCCAGCCCCGCCTTTCGTCGCCGGCCGGCCCTTATAATCGGTGCCGGAATCGACGCGTAACCGGGATCTCGCTTGCCGACCGCCACGCTCGACCTCACGCGCCCCGACGACTGGCACGTCCACCTCCGCGACGGCGCAACGCTCGCCGCCGTGGTGGGGGCAACCGCGCGGGTATTCGGTCGAGCAATCGTCATGCCCAATCTGCGGCCACCGGTCGTCACGACCGCCGGGGCCGCCGCCTACCGCGACCGAATCGTCGCCGCCCTGCCGCGAAGCTCGCGCTTCCGGCCGCTGCTGACGCTCTACCTGACCGAGGGGACCGACGCCGCGGAGATCAGGCGCGCCGTCGCAAGCGGCTTCGTGCACGCGGCCAAGTACTACCCCGCCGGCGCCACCACCCATTCAGAGTCGGGCCTCAGAGCGCCGTCGCGCGCCTATCGCACGTTCGAGGCGATGGAGCGCCACGGCCTCGTGCTCGCGGTGCACGGCGAAGTCACCGACGCCGACGTCGACGTGTTCGATCGCGAGCGCGTCTTCGTCGACCGCGAGCTCACCGCGATCGTGCGCGACTTCCCCGGCCTGCGCGTGATACTCGAGCACATCACGACGAAAGAGAGCGTGGACTTCGTCACTGCCGCCGGACCCAACGTGGCGGCGACGATCACGCCGCAGCACCTCATGCACTCACGCAACGCGATGTTCGACGGCGGGCTGCACCCGCACCTCTACTGCCTGCCAGTGCTGAAGCGCGACGCCCACCGTCGAGCGCTCGTCGCGGCGGCGACTTCGGGGCACTCGCGCTTCTTCCTCGGCACCGATTCGGCTCCGCACGCGCGCACCGCGAAGGAGAGCGATTGCGGTTGCGCCGGATGCTACGGCGCGCCTGCGGCCATGGCGCTCTACGCGCAGGTGTTCGAAGTCGCCGGCGCGCTCGACCGGCTCGAAGGCTTCGCGTCGCATCACGGCGCGGACTTCTACCGGTTGCCGCGCAACCCCGACCGCATCACGCTCGTTCGCGAGCGCTGGCGCGTCCCCACTTCGCTGCCGCTTGGCGACGCGAGCATCGTCCCGCTCGGCGCCGGGCAGGAACTCGAATGGCAGGTCGCCGGCGCGATTGCGGCTACAATGCACGCTGCGAAGCCGGTCAGATCGTCGCTCTCCCGCGTGCGCAAGCCGAAAGGGAGGGAGGAAAGTCCGGGCTCCACAGAGCAGGATGCCGGGTAACGCCCGGCCGCAGCAACCGGGGCCTCGCGGCCTCGGCCAAGGCGAGGAACAGGGCCACAGAGACGAGTCGCTCCCGGTCACACGGGGGCGGGTGAAACGCGGCAACCTCCATCCGGAGCAACGCCAAGCAGGCGGACGACGACGCTGCTCGCCGAGTCCGCGGGTAGGCGGCTCGAGCCCGTCGGCAACGGCGGGCCCAGACGAATGACGGTCATAGCGCGCTCGCGCGCCGTAACAGAACCCGGCTTATCGGCCGGCTTCGCATCTTTGCTTGTCATGTTGCAGGCGAATCCCAGATCGCGAGCGAAGGCCCATGAGACGACAATCCGGCATCGTCGGGGACGCCATCGCGCGGTCGCCACCATTTGTCGTTGGAAGACTTTCGCTGATCCACGACGACTGCCTGCGGTGGCTCGAAGCGCAGCCGAACCATTCAGTCCATGCCGTCGTCACCGACCCACCTTACGGTCTGGTCGAGTATTCGGCAATCGAGCAGGAGAAGCTCCGGCGCGGAAAGGGCGGCGTGTGGCGAATACCTCCATCGTTCGATGGAGCGAAACGGGCGCCGATACCGCGTTTCACGGTGTTGACGGCTACCGATCTTGACGTGCTCGAGCAGTTCTTCGCGACGTGGGCGCAGCGATTGCTCCCGGCGCTGGTCCCGGGTGCAAACGTCGTCGTCGCGAGCAATCCGCTGCTTTCGCATATCGTAGCCGGCGCGCTGTCGCGCGCCGGACTCGAACGACGCGGAGAACTCGTTCGACTGGTCATGACGATGCGCGGAGGTGACCGACCGAAACACGCCCACGTCGAATTCGCCGACGTGAGCGTCATGCCGCGGTCGATGTGGGAACCGTGGCTTCTCTTTCGCAAGCCTCTCGACGGCAGGGTGCAGGACAACCTGCGCAAATGGGGAACCGGCGGCTTCAGACGGATCTCTGCGAGCCGGCCGTTCGGCGATGTGATCGCGTCATCGCCGACGCGGCCGTCGGAGCGGCGCCACGCACCGCACCCGAGCCTCAAACCACAGGCATTCCTCAGGCGCCTCGTTCGCGCGGTGCTGCCGCTTGGATGCGGTGTCGTTCTCGACCCGTTTGCCGGATCAGGCTCCACGCTCGCTGCCGCCGAGGCCGTGGGCTACGACAGCATCGGAATCGAAAGGGATCGGGCCTACTTCATTATGGCCACACGCGCGATCCCCAGCCTCGCCGCGATGCGCATCAACGACGACTAGGCCGATACGAGTGCGCGATTATCGGAGCCGCCGGTATCGATCCTTGAGGATCTCGCGCGCGGCATTGCGCCCAGGCAAGCCGGTGACGCCGCCGCCTGGGTGGGCGCCCGAGCCGCACAGATAAAGGCCCGGAACCGGCATCCGGTAATCGGCGTGGCCGTAGACGGGCCGCATCGCGA
>Ga0157370_10002273_pt1 | contig 23305 bp, 10 predicted proteins | sample C35metaG_FD_113463 | JGI IMG/M metagenome (GOLD analysis project Ga0157370, IMG submission 113463) | Corn rhizosphere microbial communities from Kellogg Biological Station, Michigan, USA - C3-5 metaG | ecosystem: Host-associated > Plants > Roots > Rhizosphere > Soil | place: USA: Michigan...
GTGTTGCGATCCTGAACTTTTGGGGGATGTTTACTATCTCTTTTTACGGCAGTTCCTGCATATACCGTAATGTATCTTGCCGCATTAATAAAAACACCGTAGCCGTTTGAAGAAACATAAAATGGTGTAGGTGCATGTGTACGGCCGTTATCTTTTCCCGCAAAATTATCCACATGCAAATGCAAAATTTTTCCCCTTTGATATACGGTTTGAAAATTCAACCCAAAGCCAAAAAGTTGTTCGTTTTTATCTAAGGGAAAACTCAGGTAAGTTTTCCCATCAGAAATTTTACCGGAAATATCCTGTTTTGATAAAGGAAAATTTGCAGGCCCTATTTCCGACAGCGCTGCTTTGTTGGGCTTTGCACCTGCGGCCTTCATCAAATCGTAAGCTTCAGGCTTCCCTACAATGCCTTTCCAAACACCGGCAGCTACTTGTGTCCAGGATATGCTTTGCGCAATGGTTATTTGCGACAATCCGAGAACAAAAAAGAGCGTAATTATTTTTTTCAGTTTCATATTCATCTTATAAAGGAATGATCGTATAGGATTTACCTTTTTCAGTTTTAAAATCTATTACAAATTCTTGTTTCAGATTCAGCTTCTGCAATCTGGCATCCGCATTTTTTTGATAAGGCGGTTTGCCATAGACTGTAAATAAAGGATTAGAATTTTCTCCGGCAGCCTGCACTGATTTTACTTCTATAACTCTTACCGCCTGAAATGTTTTGATTCTGCAATTGCCACCCAATGCTGAATAAATTTTAGCTCGCGAAAGTTTTCCATTTTTCCAATTGATAGCAACAGTGAAATTCCCTCTTGCTTTTATACCCTTTATGCTACCTTCTTTCCATGCTGAAGGTAATGCTGGCAAAAATGTTATTGCACCATCATGGCTTTGCAAAAGCATCTCAGTAATACCCGCTGTTGCTCCGAAATTTCCATCAATTTGAAATGGCGGATGTGCATCAAATAAATTAGGATAAGTGCCGCCACCACCCATTGTTTCTCTTGTTTGATTTGGATCAATATAAGTAAACGCAGAACTCAAAATTTTATAAGCATGCTCTGCGTCCTGCAAACGCGACCACCAGTTTATTTTCCAGGCCATAGACCAGCCAGTACTTACATCACCTCGTTGAATCAATGATTCTTTTGCAGCCGCTGCTAATTCCGGCGTTTTATTGAGAGTGATTTCATCGCCGGGAAATAAACCAAATAAATGCGAAATATGGCGATGCTTGTCACTCGGATCATCCCAGTCTTTAAACCATTCCTGCAACTGCCCATATTGGCCGATGTGAAATGGATATAATTTCTGTTTGGCTTCAATTAATCGGTTTCTAAAATCTTCATCAACATTTAATGTTTTCGATGTTTTAATTACTTCTGTAAATAATTCTCGAATGATAGACATATCCATCGTAGAAGCCATTGTTAGTTGATATTCTTTTCCCTTAATCTTGATCGTATTTTCGGGAGAAGTTGAGGGATTGGTAACCAGGTAACCAGTTTTAGGATCAACGATCAACCAATGCAGCATGAATTGCGCAGCGCCTTTCATTAAAGGATATGCTTCATTTTTCAGGAATCTTTTATCACCGGTAAATAAATAATGTTCCCATAAATGAGTACTGAACCATGCACCAGCCATCGGCCATGCTGACCAGCGTGGCATTCCTTTTGGATCCCAATCATAACCTCCCGGCGGAGATGTCTTTGCCCATAGATCGGTATTGTGATGCGTAACCCATCCGTCTTTAATATTATAATTTACTTTGGCAGTTTTGGCGCCATTTACTGCCAGTTCTTTCATAAAATCAAACAGAGGTTGATGGCATTCTGAAAGATTGGTATTTTCGGCTGGCCAATAATTCATTTCAGTATTGATGTTTGTGGTGTAGTTACTACCCCATGGAGGTTGTACTTTATCATTCCAGATGCCTTGCAGATTCGTTGGCCGTGAGCCGGGCCGTGAGCTTGCAATCATCAGATATCTTCCAAACTGGTAGTATAATACAACAAGGTCGTTGTCATGCTCAGTAAGAAAATTTTTCAATCGCTCGTCAGTTGGATGACTTAATATCGAAGGCTGTGAATGCAAACTAAATTGCACCCGGTTGAACAAAGATTGGTAATCTCCTATGTGCCTTTTTTTTAAAAGAGCGTAAGACTTCGTGATGGCATTTTGCAGATTTGCTTTAGCTTCAATGGATGGATCTTTTCCCTGTAGACCCGGAGATTTATCAAACCCATTAAAACTGGTCGATTCGGAAAGATAGATGGTTACGGCATTTGAATTACTTATCTTTAATTCATTACCTTGTTTTTCAACAGAGCCGTTTTCCAGAACAACTTTCACCAGCACTTCGAAATTCATTCCTTCTCCATTCCAGTCGTCATATACAATTTGTTGAGGTTCATATTCTCTGTTAGCGACGAACTTTGGGGCTTTACCATTAAGTACAATAAGCCCCTGTCTATTTTCTGTTGAGGAAGCTTTGGCTTTATATTTCAATTTACTGGTAATAGAGGTTGTAAAATTTAAAGCACCTTTTTTATTTGCTGAAATGCGAACCATCATTATTTTATCAGGATGACTGATAAAAGTTTCGCGCTGATAGGTAACTCCATTGATAGTATATTTTACAGTCGAGGTGGCATTATTCAAATTCAGATCGCGATAATAAAATGAAGGGACGGAATCCTTGAAATCATTTTTTAACCACAAATCTGCCAATGGTAAATATCTTGCTGAATAAGGTCCTTGCATTTTTTTCCAGAGTTTGGTAGCGCTATCCCAATTTTCCGCAAAAATTTCTTTTCTTACCTGTGGCAATACAATGGGGCCATTTGGATTATTTCCGTCATTAGGATATCCGGACCAAAGGGTATTATCATTTAACTGAAAACGTTCTGTGGTAATGCCGCCAAATACCATGGCGCCCGTTTTCGCATTACCCAGAGGAAGGGCTTCTTCCCACATTTTCGCAGGCTGATCATACCACAATATAAGTCCCTTATTCTCTGCCGAAATTCTTGTATTTCTCTGGCACATTCCATAAAGACAAAAAGTTGCTAAAGCAATAAAAAGTAACGTCTTCTTTCTCATAAACTAAAGATTTAAAAATACCGTTTCGATCCCGTCCACTTTGGCACTTACTGCACTTTTGCCGTTATTTGTTTGTACACTGATCACCGCTCTGCCATTATACATCTGAACCTTTCTTGACCCTGATGATGTTCCCAGATCATCAACCAATTTACCATCACCGGTTATTCCGAAGCGTACCCAATTGGCTGCATCAAGGCATTGAATGTTTTTTTTATCCAACAATTTTACCTGCACAGTAGCAACACCGTTTTCTTCACTGATCTTTTCAAAGATTGCTTTGGCAGGCTTACCCCATTTCTCAGTTTGGTATTGGAAATGAATACTATCTTCAACCTGAATTTTTCCCTTTCTGGCAATGACCTTTACGCTGTTTTCGCCTTTAAGGAACTTCACATTCCAGCGTAAACCGGCAGCCGGAAAATCCTGGCTGTTTCGTCTTTTTATTCCTGCACTTTTATTATTTATAAATAATTCAGCTTCATCACAATTGGAATATACTTTCACCATTTTTTCTTCACCATCATCGCCCCAGTGAACCGGCCAGGAATGGCCATAGATATGAACCATTGGTTTTGTAGCCCAGTAAGATTGGAAGACGTAGTAACCTTCTTTCTTTGTACCATCTCTTTCAAGCAGCCCTTTTTCGTTCACATAAGGTATTGGATTCTCCGGCCTCACTGGAGTTGAAAAATCTTTGAATATCCATTGTGCAGTGCCTGTTAACCAAGGCATTGTTTCCTGTTCTTTTAAAGTCCAATCAAAAAGATTACAGATGTAAGATTCACTCCAGTCGCCATCTTTTGAAACCCTTGCTGCGCCTCCAAATAATGAAGCATCTCCGGCACGCTCATCTGCAGAACCGGATGCTTTTATTTGTTGGAGCGCTTTATCAGGATTTTCTGAATTCCTGCCTGCATGACTATCTCCGCCCCACTCCATGTGAAGGAAGTGATCTACTTTTTTAAACTCTTCTTCTGTTACCTGTTTATATTCGGTATAAATGCCGCGATACCATCCTGCCCAGATCGAGGGTGAATATACATCTACAATATCTTTACAAAAATCACATCTTCGGATGGCAGTCTTGCGGGAAGGATCGAGATGGTGAGCAAGATCATTCAGTTCTTTCATAAATGTCCTGATCTTTTGCTTATCAAATTCAGGAAAATCTCCAGGCCAGTCGTTCTCATTTCCAAGGCCCCAAATAATGACGGAAGGATGATTGTAATGCTGCTCAATGAGGTGGGTTAACATACGACGTGCCTGATCTTTATACTGATCACCCCCTAATCCCCCACGACACCACGGGATTTCTTCCCAAACCAGGATTCCAAGGCTATCACAAAGATTTAAAACAATACGTGACTGCTGATAATGTGCCAGACGAATAAAGTTGGCTCCCATATCTTTTATCATTATCATTTCCTTTCGTATCATATCTTCAGTCATCGCTGCAGCAACACCCGCCTGGTCTTCATGCCGCTGGGTACCACGAATTAAAAGACGTTTCCCATTTAAAAGAAAGGGGCCTTTAGTAACAAATTCAAAATACCTGAAGCCAACTTTAGCAGATTGTGTAAATACACCTTCTTTTGTTGTTACAGTGATCTCAGCTGTATATAATTCTGGTTTTTCAGTAGACCATAAAACAGGATTTTTTATGGTGAAATCTGCGATGGCTATATCTCCTTGGAGATCATGAATGATTTTTCTGTTTTCTATGATTGTTTTTCCCAATGGATCAATCAGCTTTATTGAAACGCCAGCGCTATGCACATCTGAGGGATTATAAAATCTTGCTTTTACATTCAGTGTACCGGTTTTTCCACCGCTATTTACTTCAGCATTAGTAAATAATTTATCAACAGAAAGTGCCGGAACATATACAAGATCCAGGTATCGGTAGATTCCACCATATAAATTGAAATCTGAAAGATCAGATGGGATCATTTCAAGATCGCGTGAATTATCGGTTCTGATGGAAATTGGAATTTTGCTTTGGAATTGCTTTTTAAATACATCTGTTTTTTTGAACGTTTCCACTGCATCAGTAATATCTACCGTCCATTCGTCATATCCGCCAACATGTGAACCAACTTTTGTCGTATAAACATAAACAGAAGTTTTTTGCCCGGCTCCCTCAAAGTGTAATAAGGTTCTTCCCTTTATATATGGGTTCTGAATTTCCAGGCGCGTACGGTACCAGGCCGGTCCCTGGTAATAATTAACATCAGGATCAACAGCATCCCTGGCATTCACGCAGTGCGGCAAGGTTACATTTGTCCAGAAAGGTACACTTTCAGGATTACCTTGTTTTACCGGACGTACAGCTTCCCATATTCCTCCAAGATCCTGTTTGAGAAATTGCCAGTTATCATTCAACCTTGTTATCTCCTGTGCAGTAAGAATTTTAGTAGAAAAGAAAAATAATAAAGTTCCAAGAAATAATTTTTTAAACATTCAGCGTTGAATTTTTTCAGGGGTTTGAATTTTGTTTTACTTTATTCAATGAAAAATGTTCAATCATTAAATAATATTGTCTGGCTACACACGATTTCGATTGATAGTTAATCTGATGGCAATTTTAGCCAAATTTCTTGTTTTACTTTTCAGGTTTTTACCTTTATAATAAACTATTTTAGCTATGTCGTTGCAAAATATGCAGTATTTCAGATAACAAAGCAGTATTTCAGATAACAAATCAGTGACAACTGTAATTTCTCATTCGGTAAACCGCACAGATTGCTTATCTGAACCGGACTGGAATATTACCGGGATTTTCGATTTCGAAAGATCTCCGCTAGTGATCTTGATATTTTTATTTTCCGTTCCTTCTACTCTAAGGAATACAGCAGATTCACTTAACACCCGAACCGCATTCAGTAAAATATCCTTACTATCAATAAGCCGGATGATTGATTCTGATTTTTCCTGTCCCTGAATTCCGAGCCCCACTGCTGAAGCATCCTCCACATGATCAAATACCAGCGCCGGTCGAAGATCGGCCAATACTTTTTCAAATCGTACGTTTTGAAGAGTTAATCCTTTTACATTTCGGGCATACAATGCATACGCCGGCGGTGTTCCGATTTCGAAGTATTCTCCGGCAACTTTCGGCACATCACGTAAAGCGCCCTGTTCTGCAGTTCCTCCTCCAGGATAAGTAACTTGAACATCATTAAATGAAATATTTTCAAGGTATTGGTCATCAAATGAGTTAAGCACAATACAGGATAATAGTTCACCGGAACGATAAGCGCTGGGGAATTCCGCATCAGGTAAGGGAATGGGTTTGACCACTGTTGCCCGGATATTGTTAAAAGATATATTTCGTACAATACCCGAAGGTTTTTGTGTAGTGCCGGTATTTACGGATCGCTGTGGACCAAGATTAATAGAGATTGGACCGGTAACATCTTTCATAATGAGATTGGAAAATAAGATATTTTCAAATCGCGATCCCGGGCTACAATGCATTTTGATTGGACACCCATAGGTTTCGTATATAGTGCAGTTGGTAACCGTAATGTTTTCGGCCGTCCCTCCGCCAAAACGGAAGACAGACCAGCGGGTGCTAAAAGAACTGTCACTAACCGTTACGAACTGGCAACTGCCAAACAAGGCACACGCATCATCCTGGGTCTGTATATCACATTTACTGACATGAACATATTTACTGCTGATAAAATGAAAACCGTCATTATTATGTATCACCCTGCTGTGAATATGCAATCCTTCAAATTTTGCATAGATGCATTGAACAACGCGTACAGAATGGAAGGCGCTATCTTTCAAATAAATATCACGCACGGCAATGTTTTTACATTGATAAAACAAAAGATGATAGGGCCGGTGAGAGCCACTGATACCGGCAGGTGGCGGGATACCCGGTGAAGGACTTCGAAACTGCGCTCCCTGCCCATCAATTGTCCCCATGCCTTCAATTCTGAAATTCTCCGCCTTTACTGCAAAGATTAATCCTACATTGCCATCACTGAGTGTTGAATCTCCGTGCAGAGGGATAGTATCATCCGCGTAATATTGTTTACCCTCAGCCGTTCCGAGAAGTGTTCCGCCCGCAGAAATATATAACGTTACATTACTTTTCATTTCTACAGTTCCAATGAGAAACATTCCAGCTGGCACAAGTACAGTACCGCCCTGATCTTTACTGCAGGTATCAATTGCTTTTTGAAGCGCAGCAGTATCAAGAGTTTTTGCATCGCCAACTGCTCCAAAATCGCGGATGTTATATATCCTTGTTCCTGAATTTTTATCCTGCTGTGGTACGTCAAAGCCATGACTGCCTGCCAATGTTTTGAAAGGCGATGCAAGCAACCCTGTGGTAGCTAACGAAGCTGTGGTCAGGTAGCCAAGTAGTTTTCGTCGCGAAAATGAACTATCTCCGTTGTTTGTCATCTTTTATTTTATTATGATATCATTCACTATTATATTTTTATTTTAGGGGATCAAAAGTTCCTCCATCCCAACCCATCGTTTGTTCCAGGTTACTATTTAGCTGAAGCTGGCTGGATGGTATGGCAAAAAAATAGTATTCAGGTTTCCAATTAATATCAAACTGAGTATCTACAACTTTAATCTTGTCACTAAAAACATCAGTATAATGTTGATTCAGGTAATTCTCAAGCTCTTCAGAACTCATGGAGCTTTTTAGCGAATTCCAGGCGCTGGGTGATATCTTCAATGATATGGTTAAGCCATGCCTGCGTGTACCGTTCAGCTTTGTTTCAAATAATCTCCATCTTCGTAAATCCCAATACCGTTTTCCTTCGAAGGCAAGTTCAATTTGCCTTTCCAACCTTATGGCCGCTCTCATTTGATTTTTATCCATGCCGGGCATTAAACCATAAAGACCATCACTTCCCTGATCAATGCCGGCCCGTGCTCTGATGGTAGTTAAAAGAGGATAAGCTTCATCAGTTTTTCCTGATTCATTAGCAGCTTCCGCCAAATTAAGCAACACTTCAGCAAATCTAAGCTCTACCCAATCGGTGCTGCTGTTGTAGGCGTCAATAGCGCTTTGAGTTGTATCTATTGCCTTCTTCATATAGAGTCCTGTAATTGTAGGACTATTTTGTTCACCACCTACATATGTCCATTGGATATGGCCTGGCTGCGCCCCCTTATTGCCGATTCCCCACTCTGCACCGTTATAAACTATTGTTTGTTGAAACCGGGGATCCCTGTTTTTCCAGTAATAAGAAGGATCATAAGTATATGCAGAGGTAGGATCATCAATCGCCTTACCATCCTTCATAGGATACGCATTCACTATTTCCAGGACAGGCCGGTTTCCACCTGTCGCACCCTGCGAAAAATCGAGTGGACGAGTAGATGCAGCCCAGTTATTCCAGCTTTCAGAATTGTTGGGGGTATATTGGTAACGGCGCACAAAGATGTCTTCTTTATTCATCTCATCAAACCAAAGTTTTGAATAATCGGAATATAATCCGAACCCTTCCGATTCAAGGTAGTCCTTGGCTTCTTTGTTGGCATCATAAGCAGCCTGCCACCGTTCAGTATGGGTCTGGCTGGGATCAAACTGAGGACTTGCATAGTATAACAACACTCTTCCTTTTACCGCCAATGCAGTTCCTTTATGAACATGGCCATCATTACTTCCGGATGTGGGACCGAAAGACGGTAAATCGTTTGCTGCACTATCCAGATCTGCAACTATTTGTTGCATGCATTCTGAAGTAGTGTTTCTTTTGACAAATAAATCTTCATCTTCTGTTTGAGGATGAAGGACTAATGGCACGCCCCCATAACGTATTACCATTTGAAAATATACCCATCCCCTGAAGAAAAAAGCCTGTCCTTTTAGTACCTTTTTGTTCTCATCGTCAATTGTTCCTCCATCAATATTAACGATAAGTTCATTAATTTCCCTTATATCATCGTAAGGCCAATAGTTCACTGAATTAGAAGTCAGTTGCCCATACATATAACTGCCTCCGCCATCTGACTCATCAGAGTAGTCAGCATATTCAGTGCTCCAACCAGGCAGATTACGCGCATATATCCGGTTCATATAGGCATTAGCAAGATCGAGATTGTTCCAAACGTCTTTTTCGCTCACCTGGCTCAAAGGCTTCTTATCTAAAACTTTTGTGCAACTACCCAAAAAACAGGCAAAAAGTATCAAGTATATTATTTTAGAAAATTTCATAACGGAAAAATTTTTTGATTTATAAACTAATGTTTAAGCCGAAAGAATAATTTTTCATGGTAGGATATGAGTTAATGAGAACCTGTTCGGGATCATACAACTTATTAGCGCTATAAATCATGAAAAGATTCGTACCGTTGAAAAATGTCCGCACAGTTTTTAATCCAGCCCGGCTGGTTATACTTTCGGGAAGTGTATAAGAAAAATTCACATTTTTAAGCCTTACAAATGAATTATCGACTAAGAAAAAAGTAGAAGGGTCATAACGGGTTCGATAACCGGAAACTCTATAGCCGGGATATTTACCATTAGGATTTTCCGGACTCCAGCTATCAGCCCAATATTCCATAGAAGATTCCTCTGCTCTTGCCTGAATATCCCTTCCAACAGTACCTAACATAGATTTCGCCCCTGCTATACCTTGTACGAGAATACCAAGCCCAAAAGATCTCCATGAAAAATTAAGGGTGAGTCCATAGTTCACTGGGGGAATACTGTATTTCCCAAGAAACTCTCGATCGTCACTGGTAATTTTGCCATCAGGCTTATCTGAATTTGGTCCTCTTACATCCTTATAGTTGAGCATTCCCAACTGAGGCTTTACTCCGAGAATTGTATATCCTGTTGGCAGCGCATCAAGTTCGGCCTGAGTGCGAATAACACCAACTGCGATATATCCCAAAAGCATATCGTTGCTGTAAAGGCCATTCTTATTGATACTAGTTCCATTAGATTGTAAGCCAACAGGACGACCAATAGCAGACCAGTATGATGGAAGATTTTCAGCCTCATCCACCTGGATGATTTTAGTAGTTGCAAAACCAAAATTACCGCTTAATTGGTAATTAAACTGGTTACTGCTACTGCCTACTGAACCATTATACCCTAATTCAACTTCGAATCCTTTTGCATCAATTTTCTGATAATTTGTGGATCCTAAAGTTGCACCAAATGTGCCTGGATAACTTTGCTGACTTGAGCCGAGAATATCGTATGTTCTACGGTAAAACAGGTCAAGTTTAAAGCTAATTCTGTTTTCCCAAAAACGAGTGTCGAAGCCAGTATTGTAGCTCAGCGCCTTTTCCCAGGTAATATTGGGATTAGGTAAAACTCCTGGTTCTATACCGACTGTTGAACTATTAAAAACAGCCCCAGTGTTTACAATATTATATAATTGCAGGTATTGCCATTGACCTACTGCATCATTACCAACCAAACCAACTGATGCCCTTAACTTAAGGTCATTAATAAAATGAACATTTTTGAAGAAAGGCTCATCAGACATGACCCAGCCAGCAGAAGCAGAAGGGAAAAAGCCCCATCTGTGACCTGGTGGAAAAATTAATGAAGCATCATAACGGAAGGAAGCATCAAGCAAATATTTATGTTCATAATTATAGCTGGCAAGACCTACATAAGATATCCTGGCTGACTGATCTTCATCTCCACCAACGTCCTTTGGCGTTTGAGCAGAAATGAATTGATCAATAGCAGACGAAATCAAATCGTCTTTTCTTCCATAAAAAGAAGTTATATCTTCTTCCGCTTGTTCATACACCAATAAAGCATCAATCCCATGTTTGCCAAAGTTTCTTTTATAATTTAATTGCACGTTAAATTGGTACCTGTTTACTTTATCATCTTCAGATCGTAAGAAATCGTCTGCAGCTCTTGGCCTTAAACCTACTGCCGTATCACCAACAATGTGATTATGCTGGCCTATTGTATTAAACAATGTCATATTGTAAGGCAAGTTTAGTTGTTTAATAAATATGTCACGATCGTACTTATTTAAAGATGTTCTCACACTTAAACCCTTTACAAAAGGCACTGTATAATTCATCGCTACTGTTGCGTTTAATTCTTTTTGATTCCTTTTTTCATAACCCGAAAGGCTGGGAGTAACTACCACGCCGGGATGCCACTCCACCCAATTGCCAACAGGCGATCCATTGACATAAGGCGGGACCATTTTTGTTCGCACTAAAAGAGCTTTATATAAATCCTCCTGTCGCTGGTTTCCTATTTGCCAGCTTGGTTCGTCAGTATGCCGGGTGTCAGTATTAAAATCCAGTGATACTTTCAAATCGCGGGTAATCGATACGTCTACGTTGCCTCTTAAGGTATATTTTGAATAATCGAGATTATTGAATGAACCGGTAGAATAGTTATAAGAACCGCCCAGAAAATATCGCACCTTGCTGTTGCCTCCACTTACATCAAGACTGTGTTGCGTACTCTGGGGATTTTGCCACATTTCATCTATCCAGTTCCATGAATGTGTTTTAAAATAATCCAGTTCATCTTGGGTATAATACCTGGCATCATTAGGGTCTGCATTGATGTAATTTAACTGCAAGTTAATGGCACTGGCATGTTCAAATGCGTTAAGTGTTTTTGGAACTTTCGTTGGAGTTTGAAATCCATAAATACCCGTGTATGAAATTGTAGGAGCTCCCTCTTTACCTCTTTTAGTAGTTACCAGTAATACGCCATTGGCGGCTCTCGAACCATAAATCGCTGCAGACGCACCATCCTTTAAAACCGTGATATTTTCTATTTGATCAGCAGTTAAACCATCAAATGCAAATTTATCGCTTACAATACCATCAATAACATAAAGAGGATCAGCATTATTGTAGGTACCTGAGGCGCGGATTCTTATATCCGATTGCATACCAGGCGCACCCGAACCTTGTGTAATTGTTACTCCTGATAACCTTCCAGATAAAGCATTGGAAATATTATCAACAGGAACATCCACCACCGCTGATCCTTTTACCGAAGTTACAGATCCTAATACACTTCCCCTTGTTTGAGAGCGGTACCCCGTAACGATTACTTCCTGAAGATTATTAATTTCACGAACTAAAGTAATGTCAATAACCGAATGGTTATTAACCTGAACAGTTTGTGGCGTAAACCCTGAAAAACTAAAAATCAAGGTTCCATTTGTAGAAGCTGTAATTGAGTATTTACCCGCCTGGTCAGTAACTGCGCCATTTGGTCTTCCCATTACTTTAATATTAGCGCCTACGAGAGCCTGGCCCTGATCATCAGTAACAGTTCCTGTGATAACTTTTGTTTGCGCCAAAACAAAATTATTCATCAGAATCATCAGAATACACAATGTTGAAAACCTGAACAAATGGGGACTAAAGAAGATAGATTTTTGTTTCATTTTGTAATTATTTTATAATAAATAAACAGGAATTATACAATTTCCATTTTTCTTATTACCGCAAGTTTCGCGTGGATTTTAAAGGATAGCTATACGGTATCATCCTTGTAATAATCGATTCATCCCGTAAATAAATAGTCTTAAATTCCATAAAAGAGAATCTGCAAAATTTGAGCCTTTACTGCTTTTCTCCCTTCATAGATAGGTCATTTACACCGGATTATTTCGCTAAATCTTTCTGATATCATTTTAAAATTTCACCATCGTTGTTGATGTACACGCTCTTCAAAACTATCGTAGTAGCCTTACTCCCCGATTTAGCCGGGAAAGAAATTCTTATTGCTTTTGCGAGTGGTTCTTCAAAGCCGGTGAAGGTCGCTTTAGCATATTCTAACCAATTTTTTATTCCATTGCTTGTAAACCATAATGTACCATCAACATAGGCATAAAAAATATTATTTGCATCAACAGATAAACTCAAACTTTTTAAATCTCCATCTTTCATTTTAAAGGAGCCGTATTTTCCGGCAACCGGGTTAATGAGCGGTAAAGGAGCCGGAAGTACATTACCATTAGAACTGAATTTGGAGCTGTTGTTGGCAGGCAAAAAAGTCTCGAACCTGATTTGGTAATTATTTGCTTTAGCTGTATCTGCCGTAGGATATATTTCCCATCTTATTTCTCTTATAAAAGGAATGTTTGGATTGGCAGGTTGATTAAAATATAGGCTAATGGTTATCGGCTGCCCATCTCTGTAATATTTCTTCCATCCCAATTTTACTCTAACTGAAAAAGGGATCCTCAAATCGGAGAGATCAAGATTTCTACTGATATATGGCAAGCTTGATGATTTGGCTGTAATTTCTGCGGATGATTTTGTTGGGTCCACATCATTATTCAGTACGTTGGTAGTATTACTTGTACTCCACCCATTTCCATTAAATGTATAATCACTCTGAAACTCGTCAAAAAAATACCTTGTTACTTTCATGCTCATGGATTTGCTTGAAGAGCTGCCCCCATTTTTAGCAGTTGCAGTAATTGTATATTCCCCCACGCTATCAGGTGCAATCCATAAGTTTTCATACAGATTTTGGGTACGCCATCCATCAAATGTACCCCCGGTCGCTGTCCATTGATAACTAATACCGTTTTTGTCTCCTTCGGTTCCGGCCCATACGGGCACCTTTTCACCAAAGTAAAACTCTTCTCCTGATTTACTTAAGGTATCAATGGAAATATCTACTTTCTTTTTACAGGAAAATAAAAGAGTAGAAACTATTAAGATTGAAAAAAAAATTTTTAACTTTCGCATAAAAATTAGAATTAGCTATTTTATTAATTACTTTTTATGGCTTCTTTTGTTGGTTCGAAAAGCCATGTATCCATCACATGAATTATTCCATTGGTTGCGTGTAGATCCGGTGTGCGCGGAGTAATTCCCGTCCAATTGATATTTACACCCTTATAAGTAATCGGAACTCCCAAATAATCGTTTATTTTTAAATTTGCCTCTCTCACATTTTGGAGATAGAGATATACTTTGGCTGAATCATTTGTTGAACTGTAGGCAAAAGTTTCAACCCATTTAGGAAAGGATGTTAAAGTTGAATAAGTCTGCTTTCCCTTTAATACGTGATATCTTAAAAGATTGGCAATGGTGTCCTTGCTATACTGAGACCAATCAGATCCAAACCGTTTAATTGTGCTATCAGGATGATCAGGATCAGGACCATAAACAGGATTTAATACCCAATAGCTATTGTCATCCTGGATATTGGTAAGTGCATCATTGGTAAGCAATAAAAAGGTATTGCCTTGAGAAGAATACATTTCTTTTACATCTTTAAAATTAGGGTCTCCATCTACATAGTCAATAGCAGCAAGCATGCCGCTAAACAAATCAGGACGTGATTTCATAAAATCCATCACATTCATTTTAACATCAGTATTGTAAAACGATTTGTGATAATCATAGCCATTTTGTAATTTGCTACACCTTGAAAACATTATGCAGCTAATTAATATAACCGGGACGAAAAGCTTATTTATTTTCATATAAAAAATTTAAATTTATTTTGGTAAAAATTACTCATCATAAGGAGGATTCTGATCTCCTACCAATTTAGGATTGGCATTAAAAACACTCGAATTTAACGGATACAGTATCCTTCCCATATTTTTACCTTCATATAATATAGAGCCATTGATCTCCGACAATATAGGATTCATCACTTCACGCAAATAGGCGTACCCACTATCTGAGTAATCGTAAATCTTATCTATCCGGCAGAGATCGAACCATCGCTTGCCTTCACCAATCAATTCAATCTGGCGTTCATCAAGAATAGTACGCTCTATTTCTGTCGTAAGGTCTCCTGAATAATCACTTAACTCCGCTCCTACATTATATCCAACTCGCTTTCTAATACTGTTTACAATATCCAGCGCTTCCTGATACCTCGCTTTATGCGCAAGCGCTTCGGCTCTTAGAAGAAGTACATCGGCAAAACGGTATATCGGGATCTTTACACTGCAATCGCTGTTTCCTTCAAATACAAAGCCCGCACCCGGCGCTCCTTTCCATGGAGAATATTTTCCCAATTGCGTAACCGCAGCATCATATATATCTGGAGTAATGTAAGTAACCGTATCAAATAGAGCCCAATAGCGCCCATCACTCGGTGCTCCGGTGACAGTGTCCACTCTGTCCCGTAACTCCTGCCATATTGGAGTTCTCACTTCATATTGATTCGTATTTGAACTAGACCCTACTTTCTGGCAAACTCCCACACCTCCGCCTCTTTCCTCACTGGACCAGTAAAGGTTAAATATTGTTTCAGTAGAGTTTTGAGGATCTACAAAAATATTTTTCCAATCAGCGATATTATTTACCAGTTTGCATTTGCTTTCCGTAATGCAATTCGCAGATGCTGTCAATGCCAGATCATAATCCTGAAACCACATTGCAACATCAGTTTGTAAAGCATATACCGCCGCTTTTTGAATATAATATTTTTGAGTTGAAACACTCAAGATAGTCAGGAGCGATGAATCTATGTCACTCATGATTTGTTTTCTGACCTCTTCAATGCTGGAACGAGGTAGTTCAATTTGCTGACTCAAATCTTCAACCGGTGCAGTATGAAGAGGCATCCTGCCCCAAACCCTTAAACCATAAAAATATAAAAGTGCACGGAGTGCATAACATTGACCTAAATCATCCTTATATGTAGTAGCTCCTCCATCAACATTGTTCGAGATCATACCAGGAAAGTACTTTATTCCATAATTACAAAGTGAAATGGTGGTATAGAGATTTGCCCAATTAGTGATTCCATTTATATCGGCGTCATTTGCTGATAGTGTATTTGAGATCATTGTTAGTTGAGCATTCCCCGTACCTCCTACTCTAACATTGTCTGATCTTACCTCGCCCCAATCGAAAAAGGCTGTACTTAAGGTTGTTTGCAATGAATTATAAACTCCAGCCATCCAGGTGGATGCATCATTTTTATCTTTCCAGAACTTCCCCGGAGGTACAGTAGATATAGGATCCTGCTTAAGAAATTTTTTACAGCCTATCATAGTGGCGGTGATACCAATCAGGCATAGCAGAACGCCAATTAATTTTATTTTTTTCATAAATTGTTTTAATTAAAATGTTATATTTAGTCCCACCCCTACTTCACGCTTCCGCGGATACCTTCCGGTATCATCTCCCGGTTTAAGCACACTGTTTTGGGCTACTTCCGGATCAAAACCGGTATAATCAGTCCATGTTAAAAGATTGTTTCCATATATATATACATTAAGAACTCTCATTGCCACTTTACTACTAAGTTTTTCAGGAAGTTTATAACCAAAGCGTACACTTTGCAGACGTACAAATGAACCATTTTCCAGATATTGGCTTCCGCCTCTTCTCATATTATCGGCGGTTTTATCTCCTCCTCTATAGGTATCTGTTATTTGTCCGGGATACTTCCACATATTCTGAATAAAATAAGAATCAGGTGTTGTATTGCTATTAGAAAATGAAGCTAAATTTCTCCGGTTTTGATTGTAAATACTGCCTCCGAAGTTCCCATAAAAATTAAAAGAAAGAGAAAACTGCCTGTAAGTGAAATAATTATTCCACCCCAGACTCCAACGCGGTTGACCATGACCAAGAAACTGTCTGTCCTCATTACCAATGTCACCATTATAAACGCCTTTTGCATCAGGTAGATTTTGCCAGATAACATCACCACCCTTTGAAACTACACCATTTGTGGTGAGCTGTTTGACTACTCCAGTATAGGGTTTTCCGTCAGGAGTAGTATATCCCAACAATACCGGCTCCATATTTTTTTCAATAACCACGTTTCCTTTAGCATCTTTTTGAAATTGCGGTATGAGCCTCACCGAATAATCCTCTGAATAGGCATTAGACTGGTCATATTGGTAAATTCCTAGATATTTATATCCAAAGAAATTCCCTGCTTCCTTGCCCTGTTCCACACTCCATATGTCATCAATATAGTCAGTTGGCAGACTGGTAATCGTATTTTTTACAGTTGCCCAGTTTACAGAAGATTGCCAGGAAAAATCTTTAGTGCGGATGGGATATGCAGTAAGCATCAGTTCTACCCCAACATTTTGAATGCCCCCCCTGTTGACACGGGCTCTCGAAAATCCTATTTCGTATGGAAGGGGATCATCATATAAAAGGTCAGACGTAATTTTTTTATAATAATCGCCTGTAAAGCTTATTCTTCCACCGAGGAAAGTAAGGTCAAGTCCTAAATCAGTTTGAATAGTTTGTTCCCATTTAAGCGCCCCGTTCCCCATCCTTGAATTTGTTCTTACTCCACTCACGCCGTTATAAAAATAGGATCCGAATACAAATTGTTGGGCTGCATCATAATCTCCTATTCCCTGATTACCGGTAGTTCCCCAACTTGCACGCACTTTGGCATCTGTCAATATGCCTTTCAACGAACTCATAAACTTTTCATCACTGATTCTCCATCCAACTGAAACGGAAGGAAAATTTCCCCAGCGGTTTGTGGCGCCAAATACAGAAGATCCGTCTCTCCTGATCGTTGCATTCACCAAATATTTACCTTTATAGTCATAACCCAACCGGCTATAAAATCCAACCAAGGATGATGCACTGGCCTGAGAATACAAATTGGTGAGATCATATTGACCAGCTGCATTCAGTGTTTGCACCGCTTCTGTCACAAAAAATGTCCCTTCAATATTGGCCTCATCAAGCCTGTTTTTTTCTATATTCATGCCCACCATTGCAGTTAGATTGTGACCGCCATTAAATTTCTTTTGATAGGTGGCAAGCAGGTTCCCTTGCAATCTGATTGGAATCTGGGTTTCGTCCCCGCCAGAACTGATAGGAGGATTACTACTACTGAGAAATTTAGAAGCAAATGAAGTGATCCTGTTCAATTGAATGTCTGCAGAAGCATCTGCGTGCAAGGTAAGATCTGTAAGGGGTTTATAATCAAATCCCTGGTATAAAACACCTTTGTAAATTTTTGAAATATTGTTACGCAAGTACGCTTCAGCTAGTGGGTTTCGACGACCGCCATTAAAATAAATATATTCACCATTAGGGAAAAAGAGAGCCATACCTGGTGGTCTTTGCAATGATTGCTGGATTACATTTCCTTCATTTATATTATTTTTGGTCTGATAACTAAAATTTAATCGGGTTGACATACTGAATTTACTGGATGGGTTGTATTCCACATTAGTACGAAGTGAAAATCTTTTATTGTAGCTTGTTATTACGATACCTGTTTCATCCAGATACTGCAAGCTGCTAAAATAATTCAACGTTTTGTTGCCTCCCAATATGCCCAAATCCACCTGATCCCGGACTGCTGTTTGTGTAATTATTGCCTGGTAATCGTTATCAGTATTCTTTGAGAAGGAAGTGGAATCAGGCCTATGTGGATCCAATCCTAACTTGGATCTCTGATCATACATTTCCCTTTCAAGACGATTAGCCTGCGAGATCCTGTTTGATAGGGTATTGTAACTTCTCAAATAACCAAAAGTAATCTGAGGCTTTTCAGAAGCACCCCCTTTTGTGGTAACTAAGATGACTCCGTTTGCAGAGCGAGAACCATAAATTGCAGCAGAAGCAGCGTCTTTCAGAATTTCAATTGATTTGATATCGTTTGGATTAATGGTACTTATATTATCCATAGGCACTCCGTCTACAATATACAACGGTTTTACTCCCTCATCCGAAAGTGTTGATAATCCGCGAATGGTAATACCTGATTCCTCACCTGGGGCGCCAGAAGTACTCATGACCCGAACCCCGGGCGCTGCACCTTGAATGGCGTCAAAGATTGAAACCGGCTGCTTTTCTTCAATTGATTTTGCAGTAATTGAGCTAATAGCTCCAGTAACATCTCTCTTTTTCTGAGTTCCATAACCAATAACAATTACCTGGTCAAGATCCGAAGCACTGCTGATTAAGGTTGGAGAAATGGTTGTCCTGGTTCCTACTCTTTCTTCCTTGGCATTAAAACCAACAAAGCTGAAAACCAGCACTGAATTTGAACCAGGAACTTTAATTGAATAATCGCCCGTTGTGTTTGTTATTGTGCTAGTTTGCGTCCCTTTGACATTGACCGTAGCTCCTTCAATTCCATTCCCATCCGGCCCGGTTACTTTGCCTTTGATGGTCGTCTGTGACGAAACCCCGTTACTAAACAGAAAGAATATAGCAAGGAGTAAGGATATCCTTTTTAACCCAGTAAAACGATAAATAGATCTTTTTTTCATTTAGCAATCATTTTATTTTTATATAAAATATGAAACGATAAAATTTTTTATTTGAATGCCTCAAATTTTCTTATTGCAAAGTAGTAAGGGTTTTTTCGGAATGCTTTCGTATTATTACCCTTGTAATAAGCTATCTTATCATTTTCTTAACGCAATAATTTATTATGTCATCTCCCTTCCGCGCTTTATTTTTATACAGATTCAAGTTTTATAAAGATTATTGTTTATCTGCAACACGTTGTATTATATAAAAAAAACTGTTAAAATAGATAACTACTTATCCGAATCAAAGGAACGTTTATAAGCATACTCCATTGAATATTAAATATTTTGACGGTTTAATATCGACCATGGTAACACTTGGACTTTCAATCGCATTTGCATTCGCGTCCTTTACAGATCTGTTACCCTGCTTTTCTGGCTATAAAGGCTGTTTATGGCAGATAAAAGAAAAAAAGATAGGAAAATAAAATAAGTCTTACGCATTATAATTAATGCGGGGATTAGTAACCGGTCTTTTTTGTTCATGTAGTAATCGTTTTTTGGGAACACAAAAATGTGCAATATAGATTGCTTTATTTTATAGTAAAAATCTTCTTTAATTTAATGTCAGCGGATGAAGCACCTATTCTGACTTCAAACTGGCCCGGCTCCACAGTCCAATTCATGTTCTTGTCTAACAAAGCCAATGCATCCGGTTCAAGTATAAATTTTACCGTCTTCCTTTCGCCAGGCAGAAGGCCTATCCGTTCAAATCCTCTTAATTGCGAATCATAAGTAGTAACGCTGCTCAACATATCTTTTAAATAAAGCTGCACCACTTCATCGCCCTTTATTTTCCCTGTATTGGTAACATCCACCGATACTTCAATGCTTCCCTGCGAATTTTGTGTTTCGGGAGTTACTTTTAAATTGGTATATTGAAATGTGGTATAGCTTAATCCAAAACCGAAAGGATATAAAGGGCCGTTAACACTAGTTTTGCCGTAACCATTTGGATCAGGAGTCAGAGACTGGCTGGCTTGTGAACCCGGTTTGAAAGGGAAATTAAATTCTATCTGTCCAGTTGATTTGGGCCAGGTAATGGACAGTTTGCCGCCGGGATTATAATCTCCAAACAGTGCTTCCGCGATTGCTTTTCCACCAGAAGGGCCGGGAAAACCTGCTTCGAGAACAGAAGGTATATAGCGATCAGCCCAGTTAATAGTAAGTGGCTGACCATTTATCAAAATCAATACTACAGGCTTTCTTGTGGCATATAAGGCTTCCAATAGTTGTTGTTGTCTTCCCGGCAAATCAAGTGATGTTCTGGATAAACTTTCACCTACCGTTTTTTCATCTTCGCCAAGAACAGCAATGATCACATCAACATTCTTTGCTGCTGCAACTGCTTTGTCAATACTATTTTTTTCTTCATCACTCAGTGGTGTTGGAATAATTTCCGTTTCAGGCCATCCGGGATTAGTAACATCAGAACCTTTTTCATAAACCACATTTATTTTATTATGCACATTCGATTTAATACCATTCAGCACGCTGGTTAAAGGATTATTGTTTGGGCCATAACGGCTTACTGCATAACTGGTATTATCAGCAAGAGGACCTGTTACTAAAATGCTTTTGATACTACTTTTATTCAATGGTAATAAACTGTTTTCATTTTTTAGTAACACCAATGATTCCCTGTTCATTTGCAATTCCATCAAATCATCTTTCGCGGTATGCACCATTTTATCAGCATTTTTGGGATCAGCTACATAAGGAGAATCGAACATTCCCAACATAAATTTAACCCTCAATACATCTCTTACTCTTGCATTAACAGTAGCTATGGATAAATTGCCTTCTTTCACCAGTTCACGAACATTATTGATATAAACTTCGGGCATTCTGAAATTAGTCCACACATTCAAACCCGCTTCCACAGCTTGCCTGGTGGCATCTTTAAAATCTTTAGCCACATGATGTTTCTCAGCAAGAAATTCAACAGCGCGGCTGTCGGAAACCACATAACCCTTAAATCCAAACTTTTGTCTTAATAATTCAGTAAGAAAATAATGACTTCCTGTGATCGGTTCCCCATTCCAGTCATTATAACTACTCATTACACCAAGCGGGTGTGCTTCCTGGATCACTCTGCGAAACGGATAAAGAAATATCTCCTGCATTTCTCTTGGCGCCACATGTGGATCTGTTCTTGCGTTTCCATCACGCCCTCCTTTGGGCACGCTATATACCGCAAAATGTTTTAAAGTGGAAGCCACTCCCTGGCTCTGTACCCCGAGACACATTTGCTTTCCCAATTCAGCAATTAAAAAAGGGTCTTCTCCATAGCATTCCACTACCCTACCCCATCTCTGGTCCCGTGCCGGATCAAGTATAGGTGTATAAATATTAGTATATCCCAGCGCTTTAGCTTCTCTTCCTACTGTTTCACCTGCCTGCCTTACCAACCTTTTATCCCACGTAGCGCCGATGGAAATAGGTGCAGGTAAAGGTGTTGCCCTGTCATGGCAAAGGCCATGAATGCCTTCATTTGTAAAGTCAACAGGTATCCCAAGACGCGTTTCTTCAATAAACCATTTTTGAATAGTATTGATAGCATCCGCGTGTTTACTAAAAGGAAAAGAATATGGTGTTTTTACTTTTTGACTGGTCAGGTCTTCGTCAATATTGGCAATGCCATCTTTCCATACCTGGTTCTTCCAGTCTGCAGTGGGCATTTCATCTTTCAACACTCGTCCATATCCATACAATGTAGCCATTTGGCAGGTTTTTTCCTCGAGGGTCATTTGTGACAAAAGATTATCTACTCTTTTATCTATTGGCTGTTCAGGGTCTTCATATATATCCTTCACATTATTCTTGTTAAAATCAATCCATCCTTTCCGGTAAATATTTTTCTGCTGAGCATTTAAAAATAACACCTCAAAACAAAGGACAATCATTAATAAAAATTTCATATTTATTGAATTATTCTTCTGTAATCTCATATATATTGCTTGTTAGTGGAATTGATTTGCCAGGGCTTAGGTTTAATCCTACTGTCATCAGATAATTGCCAGAAAATATTTTATTATTATCTGGCTGTGCTGATTTTGTGCCGGGAAAAAGATTAATCTCTCTGACCCTGTAATTTTTTTTCTCGTCCAATCCCTGCAGTAATACCGAATTAAAAATATCTTTCCTTGTGGTATTTATATTATATTTAAAAAGGATGGCTTTACTTTTATCTTGGTTAACATACATCAGAACTACTCTGTTGGACTTATAAGGAGATTCAATACGATAGATATCCCCAAACCAAATGATATTCGAAATACGCTTATAGGTTTTCACAGCGTCCTCACTGAATTGTAGCTCCTCCGGAGTAAAATCCTCTACCCTAATATCATAACCCAGTTTATCCATCATGGCAACATCAGTTTTGAATTTCAAGGATTCCTTCCCCATATTTGTAATATGAGCGGATATGGTATTGGCAGGGAAGAAATAAGAATATCCCCATTGAATGTAAATGCGATCAGCCGGATCTGTATTATCACTTGGCCAGAACTCGGTAAAATATTTTAATGCACCATAATCAGTTCGGCCGCCGCCGCCGGAACACAACATAATAGGCAAGTGAGGATATTTTAAACGGATTCGTTGCATGATTTTATAAAAACTCCTGGTATAATCAATAAAAAGTTCTGATTGTTTGTCTTTAAGGTAAGGCGAATAGGCATTGGTCATACTCCGATTACAATCCCATTTAATAAAAGCCACTCCAGGGTTTTTCGTCATTAAGTTATCAACAACGGAAAAAACAAAATCCTGCACTTTTGGATTGATAAGATCAAGAACCAATTGATTGCGCTGCAAACTTTCTGAGCGGTTAGGAAGCTTCAAGATCCAATCTGGATGTTTTTCATACAATTCACTCTTAGGATTCACCATTTCAGGTTCCAGCCAGATTCCAAATTTAATTTCTTTCCTGGTCGCTTCTTTTAACAAATAGCCTATGCCGTCAGGTA
>Ga0157370_10002275_pt1 | contig 23298 bp, 14 predicted proteins | sample C35metaG_FD_113463 | JGI IMG/M metagenome (GOLD analysis project Ga0157370, IMG submission 113463) | Corn rhizosphere microbial communities from Kellogg Biological Station, Michigan, USA - C3-5 metaG | ecosystem: Host-associated > Plants > Roots > Rhizosphere > Soil | place: USA: Michigan...
GCACCCTTCATCGGCCAGCCGGCAATCGTCCATTTAAAACGTTCATTAACCGGTTTTTTCTTATCGGCTTCTATTAAGCGGATGGCATTGTCCATCATGTTTTCACGGTATTTTTTAAACACGGCACTTGCAGGCATGGTATAACCCAGATCACAATGTGTTTTAAATACTACCCAGATATCGGTTACTACCGGCGCTTTGTTTCCGGGCAGCAAATTCGATACCGGTGGTGGAAGTGCTATGGGTGAAACGGTTTTGTTATAGTTTTGAGAAAATGCAGGTAAAGCCGCTGTTAAGAGCAGGGCAGCAACAGCGCATTTAATAACCAGCTTGCCCATGGCATTCTCATGCACCAATTCCGCAGATTGCATATAATTACGAAAATGCGCCACCTGTTTTTCTATATAGGTAGTTGCAGTAGTCATCTTTTTTGTAGTCATAAATTTTCTTTAACGAATGTTTTATAATAATGGGTTTATTCCGATTTTAAACTGACCTTTCAATTCTTTTGTACCCTTCTCCAAAAAATATTGAAAGTGCTTATGAATGCAGACTACTGGTAGCCTAGTATTCACAAAGAGATTATCTTCAACAAACAAGGGACCTGATTGTAAATCGGTCATTATATATTTATTTTTTTACTGCCGATCATTTAGATACCTGCTAGGGGATAAAAATATATTCTAGATTATTAAGCATGTTGGATTTACTCCCCGGTAATACGCACAAAAAACTGATTCACAATTTTAAAGCTAGAAATGTTCAATAAATGAGTAACACCCAGGCCTAATGCCCGGGTGTTCAAAATGTTAATCATTAAACGGTTTAAAATTCACATACCAAGGTTTCAAGCAAACCCAGACGGAAATTATTTAAGTTCAATAATCTCTTCAATAACCCGGGCACCTGTTCCACCGATACCATACCTTATTTTAAGGATTCTGGTAAGGGGATCATAGGTGTTGTTACAAGCTGCCGAATTTACCCAAATAGGTGTCCCGGTGGCATAAGGTGCTGGTAAGCCCGAACTATACATCACAAACGGCCCATTGGGAGACCCTGTAGCAGCGGTAATGGTTACCGTATTATCAACATTTATAACGATTAAGGCTTTGGTGCCGTCCGTTAAATCACCAACAGGAATAATTATACCGCCGGTTATACCACTTGTGCCGTTTGGAACGTAGGTTTTATTAAGACCAATTACTTTCTTAGTGGAAGCCGAATAAAGGTAACCTGACATAGCAGCAGGGTAATAGCTCCCCTTAGTTAAATCTACCGTGCTTGGAGCAGCCGATACCACATCATAAGCAGTAGCTTCTGGCGCATAGATAGAACGATAGGTAATGGCTGTTCCTAGTTTATAGTTGGGCAGTGTGGTTATTGATTGCGAGGGAACAAGACTGGTAGTATCCGCTCCTTTTAAATTAGTATATTTCAATTCAATAAACTGCTCGGTTGATAAAGCAGGCCCCCAGGTAATTACAACCTTATTTAAAACACTAAAATTAAGTAAGGTTATCGATCTGTTAACCCTTGGCGCTGTGCTCAGATAATTGTCGCCAAACATCGTTCCCGATACATTGGTTACTATAGATTTGTTGCCTCTATTGTTATAGGTGTATACCTCGAAATTATTCTGGCCCTCGTTCAGATGATCAGTAATAAACACATTTACGGTATCCCCATTGCTTCTTACCACTGGAGTTTCCAAAGAATCCGCCCTATTGTTCCAATAGGTCTTTATTTTTGTTATGGCAGGGTCTGGCCCCAATACCACCCGTAACAGCACCCGTTTATTTCCCGCCCGGGCAAGCACTACAGTTGGCTTTCCAGGATAGCTAATTTCCCCATTCTTTGTAAATTCTTTAAACGCATCTTCTTTTGAACAAGATAGTATACATAGCCCTGCTATAAGGAGAAAAGGATAAATCAAATATTTTATTTTTTCCATGACTTAATTCAATAATTAATTATAATTCTATTAATTCGGGTTACCCCACAAGGCCAGTTCATAAAAACAGCAATAAGTTCCGTTAGACCAATTCGCTAGGGTCCTAAACCTAATGTAGCGCACTTTCGGTGCATCTAGCGGGATCAAAACGGTTTCGCCTGCCTTAGCCGCATCACTATCTGCGGTACTTAATTGCCCAACCGGTAAACCCGAAGGTTTAATCTGCTCGTAATCAACTAACTTTGTCCATCCATCATAACTTCCGTCCGGATTTGGTGCATTCGAACCCCATATCTCAATTTTTCTTGGGGCGTGTATTGCATAATAACCGCCTCCATCTGGTCTCATCCACCAGGCCAAACGACTTAATTTAGCGGTTACGCCCATATCAAAAGTAAATTGTTGAGGCATTCTTGCCGCATCGTTGCTATGGTACCATCCGCCAGTCACACTCCCGTCAAAAACACCGTTTAGGTTTCCGTTATAGGCTAAACCGGGATCTGAAGGCCAGGCCAATCCTTTCATTTTTGTTCGATCTAACCTTTCTTCGTATATAGGGGTAAGGGTTGTTTTTAAGGTATCAGAAATATTCCCCCACCTGTCTCGCACGTAAATACCGAACTTTGTTTCCTCTGCTTTTAGGTCTCTTGTATAAAACACACCTTTCTTTAAGGTCGTATAGTTGGTGTTAACGGGCGCATATTCGCCCAATTTATTCGGTGCAATCACTACAATGGCCACATCAGCCTCGGTAGCATTTTCAAAACTCACATCAATACCACCAAAATTCGAGATTACACCCAGGCTATTACGTATTATCTTATAAGGAGGTATTAATGGATTAACGGTAATTGATGTCGGTTGAGACGTATTTCCGCCTTTGTCTATCGCATATAACTTTACTTCATACGGGTCGGTGTCTGCAAAGCCAACAACAGTTATCGTGTTGTTGTAGTAACTTACCTTGGTCTCTCTTTCAATACCTTGTTTGGTTTTATACACTGCTTTTACATACAGTACATCAGGGTCTGAAGGCAGGATGTACTTTATGGTGGCTGCCCCACTAAGGTTGGTTACAGTCAGTCCCGTTACCGGACCGGGTGCAACCCCATCATTTACTGCCGTGGCTATTTCCGATTCTTTACAGGCTTGTGTAGCGAGTACAACCAACATCCCCAGGCAGAATCTATTTATTAATCTTTTCATTTTACTTAAGTTTAATCTGTTTAAACAATCCATGAATTATAAAAATTACCAGCCCAGATTTTGTACTAATTTTGGGTTTACCTGTAAATTATTTTCTCTTATTGGCCAAAAATAATCTCTTGGGCTAACGAAGGTTTGATTAAATAACAATACCCTGGTGTTATATTCCTGAGCATTTTTATTAAGATCAGCCAAACTAGTGGTAGCGCCTCCTTCTACGCTAACATTCCACCCATATACTGGTGCATTCAGCGCGCTACCCGCTTTCTTCCACCTTCTCAAATCCCAGAAACGACTGCCTTCAAATGCCAGTTCGATTGCACGTTCTTGCTGTATGATCTCCCTTAAGCCAGCTTGATTGGTATATTTGCCTGGATTTGTAGAGAAATTGGTCCATGAATTTTCTACCGTTGGCAAACCTGCACGGTCCCTAATTTTGTTAAGATAGATTAATGGAGTTGCCAGATCGCCTGTTTCGTTTAAGGCCTCCGCATAGAGCAGGTAAAGATCCGCAAGCCTCATTATCGGCCATGGATAATTTTCTGTGGTGACCCCTCCGGTAGCACCAATTACCAAATTCATATTGATTAGCTTTTTGGTATAGTAACCGCTTATTGAATAGATTATATTTTGTTTCTTTCCTGAAATTGCATTTGTTTTGGCATAAATCGGTATCGGTGGTTTTTGATTACTTTGCATATACATTTTTGCACCGTCAAACATCACGTCCGCATAAAAACGAGGTTCTCTGTTAAAATGTAATCCTACCGTTAGATAACCGTTCACCATCGCCGAGTCCTGAGCGGTAACGGTCTTCAGCGTATAACGATTATCATAATCAAAGGTGCGGTCTTCGTTAATCGGCACTCCATTTTTGGTATAAAACATTTCTGCCATTTTTAGTGTAGGTGCCAATTGTCCGCTTAAACCATTATCGAACTGAGGAGCTAGAAATAAATTCGGACAAGCGTTCATTTGAATGTTACGTGTATTGCCCACAACGCTACTAATTAACAATTCCTTGTTCCATTTTTCGCACACCGCATTCCTGATGTTCATTTCAATTTTTGTGGCTTTATCTGCTACTTGAAGACCGGTAGGTACAAATTGATATAAAGCCACTCCCGAAGCTTCTGCAGCATCGATGGCCGCTTTACAGGCATTCGCGGCCCGTTGCCATTTTTTTGCATCATAAGCAGGGTTAAACAAGGCTTGCCCGTCCTTATTTCTTAAACCGCTGAAATCTGGATTTCCGTTAAATAACGGACTGGCAGCTGTTACCAGCAACCGGGCTTTAATGGCCAGGGCAGCCGGCTTGGTAATCCTTCCCATTTCGGTAGCTGCTGCCTGAATCTTATCTGGCAATCCTACCCCTGACCCTCCTGATGCGGCTTCATCCAATAAATTTGAAATGTAATTAACCACAGAATCTACTGGTTGGCGGCTTACTCTAACCTCCTCAATATTGGCGTCAACTGCTATATTTTTATCAACGATAGGAATAGACCCATACATTCTGAACAAGTACCAATGCAGATACGCTTTTATAAACTTTACTTCAGCAATCCAACGTTCTTTCTCATAAGGTGCTAAATCGATTGGTTTATCAACATTTTCTAAGAAAATATTACAGTTACGAATACCACGCCATAGCGATTTTCCACCGCCAGATCCATCCCAATAATTCATAGACGGGCTGATCTTACTTTGCAAGCCCTGTGCAATATTAAACGGTTCAAGTGTACCGATCTGACCGAAAGGAGCTGTAATCGGATTAATCCAAAACTCATCTCCTGTATTCATGCCAGGGTTAGTGTTTAGATTTGCTTCATCCGGTAAACCACTGTAGCAAGTAAATAGAAATTTTTCTGCTTCACTCCGGTTCACAAAAGCATTATCAAGCGTAGGTAAATTGTCTGGTACAATGTCCAGAAAACCTTTTTTACAGGATGGCATAACGAGCGTTAATACCATGGCCGATAAAATAAAATATGTATTTTTAAATAGTTTCATCTCTTTTTCTTAAAAAATTTAGAAATTCACGTTAAGTCCAAAATTGTACACCTTTTGAAGCGGATAACCTAATCCGTTACCTCCTTGTTCAGGATCCCACATTTTGAAGCTGCTGTTAACAAATAGATTCGTACCATTCGCATAAAGCCTAATAGAACCAAGACCTAGTTTCTCAACTGATTTCCCTGAAATATCATAACTTATTTCTACAGATTTCACCCTTAAAAACGAGCCGTTTCTCATCCACCAGTTAGATATTTGTGAATTGTTTGGGTTTATAGAGGAGCTTAAACGTGGCCAAAACGCATTCATATTTCTGTTGTCTTCAGACCAATAGCTATCAGCAATACTTTTTAAAAGCCCATTCTGAAAGGGTCCGTTTAAGTGAAATGGGGTAATATTGCCTGGGTTAATCCACATCGAAGAACGGGTAGAGCCTTGGAAGAATATACCGATATTGAATTTTTTATACCCACCGGCTACCTGAAAACCATATACAATCTCAGGAGAGATTGGCAAACCTAAAGGAACAATATCCAGTCCACTAATTATACCATCACCGTTCACATCCCTATATTTAATATCACCACCCCTAACCGGATCATTACCGAAAGCTTGACGTGGAGAGTTTCTTACCTCCTCGTCATCAACAAATAACCTTTCGGCGATATAACCATAATTTTGGCCAAGCGAGTTACCAACCCTGGAAAGGTAGGTTAAAGCGCCAAAATTTGGTTCTTCATTAACCAGTAATTTATTAGTGGCATAGGTAAATGTTCCCCTTGCCTGAAGCGAAAATGCTCCAAAAGTCTTATTGTAATCCATCGAAACATCAATACCCTTTGATTCGGCTTCGCCAACGTTGGTCTGTACGCCAGCAGCAAGCCCCATGGTAGTTGGAATGGTGCTTCTTGTCATTAAAATATTGCTTCGGTGTGTCTTGTAAGCCTCAAAAACGAAGTTTAAGCTATTAAACAAACTCAACTCCAACCCTAAGTTTAAGGTTCTTGATTCTTCCCATGTTATATTTTCATTTGGATATCTATTGATCGCAACGCCGGGCCTAAAATATCCATTATCAGTACCAAAGCTTGCTCCACCACTATTTAAGTTCACATCAGCCAAATAGAAGAAACGATCTGCTGGATTTCCAATCGCATCGTTACCAATCTTACCATAACTTCCCCTAAGCTTTAGATTAGAAATAATAGAGCGTAGTGGCTCAAAAAATTTCTCGTTAGATGCATTCCAGGCTACACCAACTGTAGGGAAAAAACCAAATCGATTTTTTTTGGCAAAACGCTCAGAGCCATTATAGGCATAGTCTGCTTGAAAAAGATACCTGGTATCATAACCATAGGTAAGCTGACCTGCAAGATTTTGGTTCCTGGCAGGAAGAGCAGCCTGAAGGTCGTTGGCGTTAGCGGTTACATAATTGCTCATTTGGGTAATCAACATTCCCCCAACGTTATGTTTTTCAGCAAATGTCCTATTGTAGTTTACTACAGCCTGCAAATCAGTCCTCGTGTTCGCAGTACGCGTACCCGGCACATAATTTAGGTATTCTGTAGGTCCACTTTGTTCATTTAACAAGCTGATGTTATAATTTTGTCCACTTGCATCTGTTGGCGTTGCACCATAAAAGTATGGATTAAACCTCCTGCTGAAATCGAATTTAGAATATCGTGTGGTATAGGCCATCACTCTGGCGCTAAGCCCTGGAGTAATAAATTTAAAATCCTGCTTTACTTCCAATTGTACATTTAAAGTTGAGGTATTGGATTGTTGGAAACCCGAAACCATATTGGCATAAGGATTATTGTAGAAAGAAAGGAAGCTACTACCAATATAAGCGTTTCCGAATAAAGGGTGTTTCTCAAATGGCGATGCAGATGCTGGGTAAACGGCAGGAAACAATACCGGATTGGACCAGAGCGCTTGGTTAAAAACATTAGTTCCACCACCTATTGGTCCTTGATAATCGTCAAAAGTACCAGAAGTTCTTACTTCTCCTACAGTAGTTGGCGTTAAATTAACCGTTACGTTTGAACGGATCTGAGTGGTCTTTAATGAGATATTGTTATCGTACTCATTGAGCGCTTCTGTTTTTAACACCCCATTATCTATATTATGTGTAGCGGCAATGTAGTACTGGGCATTTTTACCCCCACCAGTCATGTTAAAGTTAAAACGCTGATTCATCGTATAGTCCTTGATCAAAGCATCTACCCAATCATTATTTGGATATAAGTACGGATTCATGCCTGCAGCTGTACGATCTATCTTAGTTTTAGAATACGGTTCCGGGCTGGATTTAAAGCCTGGTAGCGTCCGGGTTAATACCGCTTCGTTTGCCAACTTCATATAGGTAATGTTGTCTGCCATCTTGAAATTCTGCGTATTACCAGAAACAGAATTTTCTGCCCTGAAGAAAAACTTCGTTTTGCCGTCAATACCCTTTTTGGTCGAAATCAGGATCACCCCGTTTGCCGCCCTGGAGCCATATAATGCTGCAGCAGAAGCATCCTTTAACACCGAAAAGGCCGAAATATCATCTGGTTGCATCCTTGCAAGATCTGTAGGCGTAGATTCCATTCCGTCAATCAAGATCAATGGGTCAATCTTACCTGATCCAAAAGAAGCAACCCCTCTGATGAAGAACTGTGCATTATCTGCACCCGGCTCTCCACTTCTTTGGTAAGCAATCATCCCTGGCACTTTACCCGCTAACATGGTAGTTAAGTTACTGGTAGGCCCTTTTAACTCTTTAGGACTAATGGAGGTAATGGAACCTACTAGGCTTCCCTTCTTTACTGTTGCTCCATAGGCCGCAACAATCCCAACCTCTTCCAGGGTGTTATCGTCTTCTTGCAGCTCTACATTAATGGTCTTGCGGCCTGCGATAGTTATTTCCTGTTTCTTATAACCGACAAATGAAAAAACAAGGGTTCCTCCCCCACTCGTTAATTTAACAGTATATTTTCCTTCTCTATCGGTAACACTGCCATTAGCGCTACCCTTCACCGTGACGCTTACTCCGGGCAAAGGCCCGCCTTTTACATCGGTTACCTTACCGGTGACCGAGTTGTTTGATTGAGCGACTGATTCAAAAGCCGTAGCCATCAACAGGAGCAGATAGCAGAGGTATTTCATGCTTCCCCATGTAAAAATTCTTCGATACATAATAGTTTTAGTTTGATATTTGGTTTGTTTGGTCAAATAGCAATCAAATAATCCTAACAATTATAGAATTGTCATTTGTACATACATATATACATGAAATATTTGAAAAAAAATCTTTTTTTTTATTTTTTTTCAAATAAACAAAATACTATAAAATAGGTAATTACAACAAAAATGTCTAATAATAAAGACAGTAAATGTTCGTACATTATTTAACCTCTAAAAGAATAAATCTAAAAAGCACATCACTAAATGCTTTTACTTAGAACGATCGACGGAAACCTGTGAAAATTACAGAAGAAAAAAATAGAAAGATTAAGTCCAGACAGGACTGATATTATAAACGGCGAAACCAAATTCGCCAATTTTTCAATTCAAAAAAATACACTAACACACAAAAGGTTTGAATAAATTAGTTAATCTGCCGATAAGGGGCGGCTATATGTTTTTCTCTTACATAGTACTTTAGAAAAATCCTGTCGCGACTATGCCCGATGGCAAAACGTACCAAGGGAGGTTCTGCCATATCCTGCCAAAGCGAATGCAGGATGGCCTCTTTATTAAGCGCATCCAAACTTTTGCCAATTAAAGAAAGTTCCTCAATCCCGGGTGTATAGGCTATTAAAGGGATGATTAGGTTATCTGTTCTGCTCACCTTGCGTATAGTTATTTACCGAATTTCTGTCTTTCAGGTTGAACGCGTTGCCTGGCAGTTTGCACCTGGTTAATCTGCTTAAGCCTATTAAAGGCAAACCTGATTAACAATACCATCATGGCATAAAAGAATGCTAAGCTTGGTTCATTATCGAATGTGTTGTTCAGGAAAAGAAATGCCGATCCACCGATCCCGCACATCCAAAAAAGAATAAAATTTCTCATATCTACACTTGGTTTAAATTTGGTTTTATGCTAACTTTTAACGGACTACTATTGTCAAATCTACATAACAAACAGGCTATTAAAGGGGCAGAGATAGGTTTAAATAGGGGCAAAGATTGATTATCGTTTGAAGCTATCGCTCCTTTCCTTCATTTACCCAAGATTTATCCAAACTAATTGTTTATTCCCCATTTATAGTTTGGTTCAGCACCCATTTCTAAAATCAATGCACCTCCCTTAAGAAGCGCACTTGCCGGAAAAGAGAAATTATTCAATGGTTTTCCATTCAGTGTAGCCTTCTGTACATATTTATTAAGCCTGCTAGCATTGTTAGCTAAGATTGTGAACTTCTCTCCCCGGCCATACTTCTTTCCTAAATCTATTTCGATCTTCTGGTAAAGTGGACTTCCTATTTCATATATAGGGGTTGACCTACTTCCTCCGTCAGTTTGGAACAAACCTATTGAAGCCATAACGAACCAGGCACTCATTTGCCCTTGATCTTCATCTCCAAGATAAGCATTGGCAATTCCATTTCCATAATAACGGTCAATGATAGAACGGCTCCATTTTTGAGTTAACCATGGTTTATTAGCCCAGTTAAAAAGATAAGCAAAGTGCATCGACTGTTGGTTTCCCTGTACAACCGGGTAGTCCCAATATTGGTCATTCATTCCATTGTATCTCCATGGCTCACTTTGGCTAAATCCCCAATCAAGTCTTTTTGTAAACTCTTCTTTACCGATCAGTTTAACTAGTTCTGGTACATCTTGTGGAACAAAGAATGTAAGTTGCCATGCATTTCCTTCAACATAGTGATGGTTGGCACCGCTGCGAAAAGGGTCGAAATCTGGAGCCCACTCTCCGCTGCTCAACTTCATGTGACTATATCCATCCTTATCAATAGCGTTCTTCCACCAATAACCCCTATCGTTATAGGTTTTATAAACAGCCGAATCTCCAATTGATTTTGCCAATTGACCGACACACCAGTCGTCATAGGAATATTCCATGGTATTAGAAAAACGTCCTTTATCTGAAGGTACATAATGAAATTTCAGGTATTCTACCAGGTCTCTATTCCCAGCAAATCCCGTAAACAATTTTTGTGCTGGTGTAGTTTGCATTTTTACAGCTGCTTTCAACACTTCGTTAACATCAAAATCCCTTATTCCCATTTGATAAGCACTAACCATCATCGGAATTTCATGCTCTGCCACCATTACAGGCACATAATTCATTCCTGCCGGCCCCTTGGCTAACCATCCGTAAGCATCATACATTGCTAACTCAGATTTTACCCATTTGCTACTCCATTCTGGGGTTACAAGATTCCAGAATTGGTTTAAATTCCAAAAGGTGTTCCAAAAGGCATCACATCCTAAGGCAACATCGCCTTTGCCTTTAAGTTTTTGAATTTTACCATCTGTTCCTTTCCATTCGCCATTTAAATCGCTCCAAATGTTTCTGCTACAAACCGAACGGTACATTGCATTGTAGAAACGAATTTTATCGAGTCTATTGGTAGTTGTAATTTTAACACGATTGAAGATGTCGTTCCAAGTTTCCACCTGATTGTTCCGAACAGCATTAAAACTCCAACCAAATGGTTTAATTACCTCTGTTTCTAAATTTTCCCTGGCATTTGCAATGCTTACCAAAGAAATCCCTGAACGGATTTGAACAACTGGATTTGTTTTAGTGTCAAATTCCAAGAAAACTCCTGCATTTCTAATGTCTTTTGCGCGTGTTGAATCTTCGTACTTAATTTCCCCATCTATCCACCGTCCCATCCTTTTTATAGGCTGATCAAACTCCATAACAAAGTTAACGGTATAATCCTAATCGGCGTCATTACTCCAAACACGCGAAGATAACTGATGAGCGTATCCTTCAATCCTGTTTTTACTTACTTTTTTGATAAAAATTTCTTTCAATTTATAATCATATTCAGAAGGCACATGCAAATCAACCAAAATCCGTGAATCGGCTTTATCTTTAGGGAAAGTATATTTTTGGAAACCACAACGGGTAGTCGAAGTAACTTCTGCTTTGATATTATAATCTTTAAGAAGCACTTTATAATAACCAATGGGAGCCTCTTCAGACTTTTTATCTATTCTGGATCTATAGCCTGATTCGGGTTTTAACTCATCACCAATAGTTGTTTTCAACGTACCGTTTGTAGGAAAAACACCTAATCCACCTAATGTCCATTCGTGAATATGGCTAAAAGTCCCAATACTTTCATATGCTGGTTCATAGCCTGCCTGCCAACCTGAATTTTGATTATCTGGACTCATTTTAGCCATACTAAATGGCATCCATGGGCCAGGACCGATCATCCATCGGGAATGGGAAGTACCCATACGCGTGTCTACATAATCAGCTGGCGTTTGATTCTTTTGTTTGCTACGATTAATTACTCCTTCTTCAACGATTTTATGATCTACAAGGATTTTATACCTGCTTCGGATTGGTGTAGAAACTATTGGCATAGGAACTTCAAATTCATAATTTCCACTTTCAACAATTTCGTTAAATACATTTTTACCATCTAATTCGACACTCAGTTTTGGTTTGCCCGATAGATGTTCGACGTTTATTAACAAAGGCTGGATTTCTTTACCATCTTGAGTTAAAGAATAATTGGCAGCTGCAACATGTCTGACAAATAATTTGGTTGGATTTGATAATACGCTTTTGGGTCCATCCATTTGGATCTGATCAAATAGTATCCAAGAACCTTGCAAGACTGTTATAGTCACCCTGTTCCCGCCTTTTTTAATTACGCTAGGTGCTATGGGAATTTCAATTGTTTTTGGAGTGGCAGCTGCTAAATTCCCGGTAATCGATAATGTATCAATAAAAGATTCATTTAGTTTGGGATGAGCTTGCTTATTCACATCATAACCGGGCGCTTCGAGTTGGATAAGTTTATCATAATTATTAACAGAAACTTTAATTAAAGGCAAGAATTTTTTCGCATAATCAGATAACTTAATTTCTAATTTATATTCGCCATTTACGGATAAGTTTTGAACATCAAATAAAATATTAACCTGATTTGTCCTCCATCCCGAAGTTGGCCAGGTACCTCCCCAGGTATCGGCCGGGCCGGGCAGCACATAAGGGAAATTTTCCTTTTCTTTTGAAAATCCAATTAAATAGAACTTGTCTTCATAACCAAAGTCATGAGCAATAAAAGCCTTGAATTGATTTGGTGCCAGCGCAAATTCATTGGGAGAATTATCTGCTTTCCCTACCTGCCAGATACTTTTATTCTGCGAATAACCTGCTAAACTACAGAAAATTAACATTAAAAAAACGAACCTTTTCATTTTATACATTGACCATTAATTATTTTTTCGCGCTCATTTTACCCCATGAAGCATTGGGTTTGGCTCCTAACCACAATTCCAGCACCCCTCCCTTGGCAAAATCAGCATGGGAAAAAGTAAAGGCATTGTGTTTTTTCCCATTCAAGGAAGCTTTTTGTATGTAGTAATTCTCTCTTGTATTGTTATTCGTTTTAATAATGAATTCCTTTCCTGGATAGTAATTAGGATTGAGCTTAATGGTCACTTCATCAAATACCGGACTTGTAATGTCATATACCGGATCGATTGAACAAGTTCCATTAATATTAAATAAGCCGATGGCCATTAAGGCACTAACACCCCCCATTTGCCCCTGATCTTCGTCATGCCCGCCATATCCCTTATCAGGGGTAACGCCGCCATAGGCCTGCTCACTTACTTTCCGTACCCAATACTGACTCAAATCCGGGCGGCCTGCATAGTTAAAGACATGTGCGTTCGAACAACCCGGTTGATTGGCATAACTTACATATCCTGCCCCGTATCCAAATACGAAATCTTGACTTTGTGCTTTTTCGAATGCAAAATTCAACTTTTTGCATAGCGTATCTGCTCCTCCCATCAACTTTGCCAATTGATCAATTCCATGAGAAACAGACCACGTTGCCTGCCAGGCATTGGCCTCAACCCAACCTTTTCCGCTCAAAGGGTCTAGATGTGTCCACTCTCCTTCTTTATTTTTCGGAAAAATCAGTTTTTGTTCTGGATCGAAAAGTTTTGTCCAACCCCTAGAACGGTTGAAGAAATAAGTATAATCTTTCTCATTTCCCATTTTTTTTGCCATCTGCGCCAAAGCCCAATCCTGAAAAGTTATTTCAAGTGTAATTCCGGCATTTGATGGGTAATATCCGTTCCTGATGTAAAAATCCATTTCTTTATCACCCCCCATCATTCCTCCTATTTCGTGATTTTGTTTCATCATTTGAAAAGCTGTCAACGGACTTTTCTTAGTTAAAATACCTTTCTGATAGGCAGAGGTGATCAAGTTCGTTGCAGGGCATCCCGTCATAATATAGGAATAGCCTCCCGCATTCGGGCCTCTTGGAAGTAACTTGCCATTTTCGGCATATTGCACCAAACATGCAGAAAAGTCATCGGCTACTTCTGGCCAGGCTAATCCCCATAACACATTCAAATTCCACTGTGTTAGCCAAAATGCATCAGAATTGTACATATGAAACTTCACTTTACCATTCTCATTTTTTGGTAGTGTTCGTACTTTAAACTTTGTATTCACCGTAGCATTTCCTACTCGTTTTCCCTCTGTATTATCGGGATAATCACCTGATACATCATCCAGCTTATGACGGCCTAACAGCGCATGCCATAGATCTGTATATAATTTTGTTTTTTGATTGGTACTCCCCCCTTTCACAGCAATCCGCCCTAACATTTCGTTCCACTCTTTTTGAGAATTTTCACGAAGTGTATCAAAACTCCAATGGTTGCTTTCTGATGTTAAATTCTTCCGTGCATTTTCAATACTTGTATAAGAAACCGCAACTTTTAACTGAATAGATTCTCCAGCTTTTACATTATACTGAGCTGATACTCCAGTAGTAGCCGCATCAAAATAGCTCATTCCCTTATTTCGAGCTGTTTTTTCCGGACTACCTTTCAATGTTCCTATATCTGATAATTCATGCTTTCCATCCCAGCTGTTTAGCTTTGCAAACGGTTTTTCGAAGTCTATTGCAAAATAAATCCGAACGTTTTCTGGTCCTCCCCACAACCTTCCCGTTGTATTAACTGAACCTTCTATACGGGTATTGCTTATTTTTTCTACCCGGGCATCTGTCATTGTCGTTTCGCCCAGATAACCACCCAAGTTTACTAAAATATTGGTTAGCTCATTTTTTGTATACGTATAACGATAAAAACTTACCCTGTCTCCCGCCGTTTGCTCTACCCACATATCGTAATCATCGAGATATAGACGATGATAACCTGGCTGAACGATTTCACTTTCATGGGAGAACTTTGATTTCCAGCCTTGTTCTCCTTTATTGGGGTCAATTGTACCAGTTGTAGGCATCAGCGTAATCCCAGAAAGCATCCAGCAATGAATTTGAGGAAATCCCAGTATTTCTGTTGAATTGTAATTATAGCCACCACCAAATTGATTTTTATTCCGGGTCAGCGGAGCCGCACTGATCATCCCAAAGGGCTGGCTTCCCGTTACAAAGTAAAAATAACGTCCCCTTGTGGTCTCAATATAGGGATCAACCCAAGAAACCGGATCGGCACACTGTACTTTGGAAGGAAAAACCTCAATCTCCGACAAGCCCAAATGAGCTCCATCGCCATCCGTTGTTTCAAAACGTACCCAACTGATCGTTCGCTCGGTAAAATCAATCACCTTTGGTGCACCATTATTCGCCAATGCAAAAACAGGTATCCTGGTTCCGTCGCTAAAAATTAAAATACCCCCACCAGTATGTGCAGCCAGTGTTGCCCGATCATACAGAATAATTTTATTTATGGCCTGTGGTCTTTCCCAATCCAATTGTATCCAGGGATAATCAATACCTCCCCAAAATACCACTTCGCTTTTTGATGCCCATTCACCAACACCGTCGGTCCTAATAATTCCATCAATAACATTAGTTGCCCTGTTCTTTGTATCAAGTTCGGAGGAAGCAGTCACTTTTGCCTTGCTCGCAATACTCCCCGGCCCTGCATACATTGATAGTGTGCAAAGCATCAGTAAACAAAATGTACCAATCTGTATTTTTTTCATAACTGTATTTTCTTGAGTCATTACATCAAAATAAAACTCACCGGTGCATATGCATTCAGTGAAAAAGTAAATTTATTGTTAGAAATAGTAAATTGTTTCCCTGTTACCTCACCTCGAAGGTTAACTGTGATTGCTTTAGTATAAACTGTTCCTTTAGGTAATGTAACCGTGACATTTCCTGAAACACCTCCTTGCTCCCACAAACGCAGCAGGGTTGACTTTGAATTGGTTTTATCTGATGCAAAAACAGGATTATCAGGACTATCATGGCGAAAGGCAGTAACCTGTATCCCCTTTCTTGAAATAGAAACCCCGGCTTGTTCAATAGGAAGATGACCTGCCTTACCTTCGGCTTCAGCTATCAATAAAGGAGTACGGGCCTCGAGAGAGGGTGTAACCAAGCCCGATTCTACCGTACTGTTTTTATCAAACGTCCAAATTCTAACTTTTGAACTCCAGGTTCCCGGATACCAATAACGATAATTTGTATTCCATTGATTATTGTAAAGATTAAGATAGATGATCGGTCTTTTAGGCACAAAGTCTAATGAAAACTGCCAGATCCCTGGTCTGTCCAAACTCACGAGACAATGGTCAAAGGGTGAAAAAGCAATACCAGTACCATCATTATCGGTCATCGTAACTCCCGTTCCCACCGCATATATATCTTTATCAGATCCTTCTATAATATCTTTGGAAGGATCCATCATTCCCAAAGAACGCCCTACCGTAAATTTAGGCGAATTGACTTTAAACGGAAAACAGAACCAGTCTGCTTCCGGCCAATTGTCTTTTGCCTTGTCTTTGATGGTAATTTCCATATCTAAAAATGGTCTGTCATCTTGCAGGCTTACCCTTAAAGAAGAAGCAGGAAAATGATTCACGGTATCAGCAGGCATATCAATTATTGCTATTTGCTGATAGCCATCTCGCGTAATTTTCAAAATCCCATTTTTAGATAAAGCAGCCCGATATGGGACTTCTTTTTCAGAAATCATTCCTGGCTTGTACAAGCCAGGATGCTTCCATACCCCTTTTGTATTGAAAATATCCACTGCTCGACCCTGTTGATAGTCGATTACATACTTTTCGGTTTGTTCTAAAGTAAAACGCTCATTCATATACTGACCAAGGCCTTGTTCGGACATACTGTCCACCCATTCTCTTCCTGTGCGTTTGTCAATCAATGAGGAAATAATACCACGGGCAGGATTAAATTTAACCGTAAAGTACTTGTTTTCTATCGAATTGCTACTTGAGCTTGTTGAAATGTTTTCTACCAAGTCCTTTTCACTAAAGGTTTTATAACCACTGGCAGGGATATCCTGAGCATAAACAAATTTGTGCTCATCGCCCACTTCTACCCACTCAGACCTACTGTATGGTAGCGGATTATACACTACAAAACGTTTGCCTTCTAGATTTACACTTTTAGCAAGAACAGTTAGATTGTTCGCCAACAGTGGTTTTATAATATTCTCAGTTGCACGGATATAATCGGTCTTGTCTTCCCACGATGCTTCCAGATTTTTATACTTTTCGGGTGACAGTGCTTTAAATGCTTTCCCATACTTATCGACGGAAGCCGAACCACCCCAGGTATGTTCGGCATAAAGCAAAACATTTTCATAGGCTTTCGAAATATCCTTGGTGATATCCGTAACTGCTATATTCCAATTTTTGAGTTGTGTATTTAGCCCTTCCAGCGCAGGAATAAATGAGTTAATATTTCGGGAGATTTTCATTCCACCAGGGTCGCTCATATTGCCGTGTATCCATGTATCAGGAGCTTCGGCTTTGACGGCAGGCAATTTAGGATTTGTAGGTAAAATGGCATCCGCAAAATCTTCTAAACGTCCAACCCTTATCTTTACTCCTGGCATCTTTTTGGCCGCTTCATCAAATAATGCTTTTACTTCGTTGGCCTTAGGAGGCCCAGAATTGTCCATGGTAACAAAAATAGCAGGCCATACTTTATAAGGCCAGTCAGCAGGAGGAATCAAGTTCCTACCAACTCCCTTATCGCCAATAGACCATTGTACAGGCCAACCTAACCCTGTTGTTGTTCCGTAATCAGGTGTATAATATGTCAAAATACGGCTTCCATCGGGGCCTTCCCACCAAAAAAGGGAAGGATATTTCACACCACCACTAGGCCAATTGCCGCCTATGTGCATAAATTTCACGCCTCCTTTTGCCAGTCCGGTAGCCAAAACGCCTGCTTGAGAAGGCACATCAGTCATTTTTGCGCCTCGGGGTAACGGTAAATCGTATTTTCTGGAAACGAAGGATGAAGGTTCAAAAGCTCTTGCAACATCTTCAGGGAATAATATTTGCGACTGTACGGAGAAAGGCATCGCGTGGCTTACAAAACGTCCAGATTTAAAAGCTTCTTCCAGTCGCTTACGGCGTTCGGGAGTTTGCCCAGGCCAATCTTCGAGTACCTTAGCCATTACCCAGGCGGGTGCCGTCCATGCAAATTGCTGCTCTTTTGGTAAATCCTTGGTTTTATCCATTAAATCCAAGGCTTTGTCTATCATATCTGTACGGTAATACTGTACAATATCTTTTACCCGATGGGTATAACCAATATCAAAATGCGTTTTGAATATGACAATGATCTCTTTGACCTTCGGATTTATATAAGTGGCATCTGGTTGCTTACTCTGTCCAAAAACCGTTGTGCTGATAAACAAAAAGAAAATTAATTTTAGCGCTTTCATAATGCTATTTTAGATTGTTACAAGTGTTCAGTAAGGCTTATAAATGATTCAGGATGATATAATATGTTGTATTGTATAAACATATAACTAAAATAGCATTCTTACAACTCAATTACCTTCTATGAAGGCATATTATGTATCTACATGAAACAATACCAGATATCGTTTCATGGCCGTTGAAGATCTATTTTGAAAAATCTGAATACAATTGCCAAAATATGTCCATATAAATTAACTTATGTGCAAAAATGCTTAACATTGCGAATAATATTTAGATAATGAAGTACGCTATAGATCATAATAGCCTGATCCCATTACATGCGCAGGCAGAAATGCTGCTGAGAAAACTGACCGAGGAGGAAGAATACAAAAATGGAAAAACCCTGCCCAATGAAATTGAACTGGCGAAAATGCTTGCAATTTCACGAAGCACACTCAGACAGGCAATAGGTAAACTGGTGTTTGAAGGGATTTTGGTACGAAAAAAAAGAATAGGTACCAAAGTTGCAAATTCTGTTGTTAGCTCCAAATCAAATAACTGGTTAAGCTTTTCACAGGAAATGGCGCTAAGGGGAATTCCCATCAGGAATTTTGAACTTCATATTACCTGGACTAGCCCAGATGAAACCATTGCAAATTTTTTTGACATCAAAACCGATCAGAAAGTATTAAAAATGGAAAAGGTACGCGGAAGGCCTGAAGAACCTTTTGTGTATTTCGCATCTTATTTTCATCCCCGCGTCGGATTAACTGGCGATGAGGACTTTAAAACTCCCCTTTATGAAATGCTGGAAAAAGATCATCTGGTAGTTGCTACGCTTTCTAAAGAGGAGATCAGTGCAAGATCTGCCGATGCATTTATCGCTCAAAAGTTAAAAGTAGCTATTGGTAGCCCTATTCTTTCCCGTAAAAGATTTGTATTTGATCAGGGAGGAAGGCCCATTGAATATAATATAGGTCATTATAAGGCCGATAGTTTTGTTTATACCACAGAAAGCTCAAGATAACAAACAGACATAACATGCTTAAAACCTAGAGCGGGTTCATTGTTAAACCCGCTCTAGGTAATCTTACTTTACCATTACCCTAAGTCCAGGCAAATTCTCAGTTAAATTGCTTTACCCACAATATTGTTTTTAGAGCTTGCGTCCTAGGGTTAAGCGCAAGAATCATTGGCGCTCTACCAGCTTGCTTAACTCCGTACCGGCCAGCAAAAATGCGCCTACCCCGTAAACGGCAGTCATATTTTCGCTGACTTTCTGTGGATCGGCACCAACTGGCTGCACCCACCCCAACTTGCCGTTTGGAAACACCGATTTCACCATTGATTGCCATCCCTTTTCAACTATCGGTTGATATTTTGCCTTATCCAGATAACCATGATTGATACCCCAGGCCAAAGCGTAAGTATAAAAACCCGTACAGCTCATTTCGGGATTTGGGTAACTGTCCGGATCCAATAAACTGGCATGCCAAAAACCTTTTTCATCCTGTAGAACAGCTATTTTTTCTGCCATTTCCACAAATAACCTTTCGTAGAACTTCTTATTCTTGAAATTGGACGGAAGCTCCTGGATAATGATGGGCAATCCTGCTAAGACCCAACCGTTTCCCCGTCCCCAAAATACCGGCTGACCGTTTTTTTCTTTTTTATCGAAAAAGGAATCGTCCCTGAAAAACAAATGATTTTCCTTGCTGTAAAGATATTTATAGCTAAAACGGTACTCCTTGTCCATAAATTTAAGGTATTCTTCTTTGCCTGTAATATTGGCCATTTTTGCCCATACGGTAGGTCCCATAAACAGGGCGTCACACCAGCTCCAGCGCTCGGTGCAGTAATTGCCCGGTTCGAAAGTATGTTTCAGATTCCGTTTTGAAGGATGCATCAAAATGAAATTGAAATAACGTTCCATTGGGCTGTACATCTTTTTATCTTTATAAACACGGAACATTTCGGCATACATCATGCCTACTGCATAATCATCTGCGTGGTAACGGAGACTTGGGTCCGCTTCCAGTTTTTGTGTCCATTTTAATTTCGCACCTACCGATTTAAGCCAATTGAAACATGCTGTATCATTTGTTGATTTCGCATATTCAACCATCCCGGTATAAAGTGCACCAAATGTCCAATCGGCAGTTTCCTTTCCTTCAGTTTCCTTCATCTGCCAATGCGCAACACGGTTCATTATGTCATTAATAGCCTGTTTTGTTAAGTCTGCAGATGGTTGTTTGATTTCGCCGTTAATCGCCTGTGGATGTAAAAACCAGCACCAGGCATTATTGTTTAAATGGTTCGTACTGAAATCGTGTGGTTTGCGGGCAAATGCATTTGTTACCGTGAGCAAAGCAAAAATTATTAGGGTGTTTTTTTTCATCAGCATTATTTTTTTTAACTATTTTTTATTTCTTCCTAACCATCAGTATTCAGTCATTGTCCTTCTTTTGATTACAGTCTTTCCGGCTTTTGATCCGGATCGAATAAACAATCTCATCAATTGATAAATGACAGACGGGATAACCAACAACTGGACGGAAAGAGGACTATTTTGACTCTACAGCTATTGTTACCGAACGCTGAGATACAAGTTCGCCATTTTTCCATTCATGTTCTTTATCGATCGAGTTTAACACCAGTATGTCTGTGAAACGCGAACGGTCGATCTGTTTTGCAACCTTATATGAAATGACCGATGGTCTGTCCAGCTTAAAAAGCATTTTATCTACCGAAGCTGCTGTCGCACTTAGTGAATATTCGAGGCCACTGGCCGCTTTGGCTACAAAAGACTTATCCCCGATCTTAAGATTTCTTTTACCCGTCTCGTACACCCAGTTGGGATTGTTTAAAATGCCAAAGCTTAGTGTCTCAATAGCACTTGTATTACACGGCTTTAATGCAGTAAGCTTTTCTTTTATTGTAAAGCTTCCATTGTCATGTGTTTCACAGCTAATATCACTTTGGATCAGATCACCGTGGCGCAGTACCATTTTTACCGAAAAACCATTTTTGTTCGGCTTCACCTCTATTTGCTTTAAAGTAACTGCCAGGGTAGAATCTTTATCTTTGGAATTTTTCACCACTACCCTACCTATTCCATTTCTCTGGTCTGGAGACATAACATGGTCTTTAGCCATTGGCATCATCTGTATCATGATCATTTCGCCCCATGAAACGGTCTGAATAGCCTTACTGTCCCGGTGCAGGATTATTTTTCCATCCTGAAGATAATTTACCCCTGAGGCTGGAGGCCTTTCCACCAGTTCGTTTTTTGCAAAATGCAGGACAAGCCAGGCCTGGGTCAGCCAATATCCCAAATGTGGCTGCGAAGATGGAAAATAATTCTCACCCGGCGCATAAATCGCCCCATCGGTATTCCTGGCCTGCATTTTTTCCGCAGTGGCGATACCATTATGCAAATGATACAATGCCTCTGGGTCATTAAAACGGGCCACAGCAGTTGCATGACAGGTTATCCAGTCTGCATTTCTGAAAAGCGCCCAGTCCTGACCATTGGGGTAGCAGTAACCGCCATCAGGTAACAGAAATCTTTTCTGCATATCGTATACATGACTTAGGTTATACAAAAAAGCTTCATATGCTTTTCGGCCGGTCAAAAGGAAATCCAGATCATTTCCTGCATTCATAATCCAGGCGCCCATATAATCGGGGTGAACAATGTCATGGTTCTCCAGGCTGAAATCATTGTAAATATTAGCACCTGTAAATTGCTTAGAAATGAGAATATTGTCAACAAGATTTGCCGAAGCAGCATCAGATTGCCGCAAATATGATGAAAGGCTCCACTTTTTCACAGCCGATTCCCATTGCAGGCGGCGCGGATCATCCGGCATCAATAAAATTGCTGCTGAAAGCACCTGACTGTTCCAGGCGTTTTCTTCAGATTTGCTATCTAATTTAACCTGGTGCGGCGGGATTGTTTTCTCTATTCTATCCGCTTCATGTGCCACGACGCGGCAGACTCCTTTCTTGATATCCAAAGGGATCCCGCTCCAGCTCCACCATGCCGCATTGCCCAATGTAGCTGCCCAGTGTGCCGATTGCCAGGCATTGCCCCATGATCTCCCATCATCTGTCTTAAGATCACCTGTACGATGTGTCCGCACCAGGTAGCGGAGCAAAGGGATCAGTTCTTTCGACAATAGCAGTTCCCTGGAGGTTCCAACCACTTTTGCATCAAAATCACCAAACCTGTACAGAAATGCCAGGTCGGCAGCAAAAGTAGTATTAGGCCTTATGTGATGTTCTCCTGATCCACTTTTTGTAATCAGTAACATGGATGGATCATTTTTCCATGGATAAAGCAATCCCCGTAAATGATGGGCCTGTCCTTCAATTAATCTGTATATCCTTTCCTGTTCTTTTCTGTATAGTCTGCCATCGGGAAGCTTGATGCTCATTGCACTTTGAACATTTTCATTTACCCCGCCATTCTGCTGTATATTCTGGCTTTGTACGTGAGATATGGAGATAAAACCTAAAAAGATCATCAGGACAAATAACTTTGTCCCAGATTGGATTTTATCTACAATTATCCTGAAAAAAGTTGTAGGTGTAAAATTGATTTTGTGCATTTTAATAATATTATTGTTTTGTAAAAGTTGAATCATTTATAATATTTATTAGGTCCTTCGAACTGGTTATCTGTAAAAAACAATGAGATTTGTTAAAAACATTTTAACATTGCCACATATCTTCTCCCATATATTTTAAACCCTTTTTTTGAAAATGCTGCATACAGCATCATCTCAGTTAAAATTCCAGGACGTTATATAGCAATAACCCAAATATAATAATTATGTACATACATAACATACATAATCATAACATAATAAAGAGGCGCCAAACTTTCCGTTTAAATTAAATTTAAAAATGAACCGATTTAGATTGTCAAGTGAGGGTTCCAACAAAAAATGGTTCTTCCCTATTTTTAGAGCACCCGTACATTAATTTAGTCTATTAGGGCTAAAATTAGATCTTAAAAAAAACCAACCGTACAGAAGTGCAGATTTATCTCAACTACCTAAAAATGAGATAGTTAAACATTATGATTGTACACAAAAAAAGGGAGGATTTTTCAATCCTCCCTTCAAGTGCACTTGTAGGGATTCGAACCCCAAACCTTCTCATCCGTAGTGAGATGCTCTATCCAATTGAGCTACAAATGCGTTTCCGTATCGTTAACGGACTGCAAAGGTATA
>Ga0157370_10002276_pt1 | contig 23284 bp, 29 predicted proteins | sample C35metaG_FD_113463 | JGI IMG/M metagenome (GOLD analysis project Ga0157370, IMG submission 113463) | Corn rhizosphere microbial communities from Kellogg Biological Station, Michigan, USA - C3-5 metaG | ecosystem: Host-associated > Plants > Roots > Rhizosphere > Soil | place: USA: Michigan...
ACGCTGGCGCTGATCACGGCGCTGTGGTCCGGCAACTCGCGGACCCGTTCGATCGCGCTGTGGTCGGCGATCGGCGGCGCGATCGCCTCGCTCGGGCCTCTGCTCTCCGGCGCCCTGCTCGAGCACTTCGACTGGGGCTCGGTCTTCCTCGTAACCCTGCCGCTGGCCGCGCTCGCCTTCTTCATGGCCTGGCGCTACGTGCCCGCCCACGTCAACGAGACGACCGAGCCGGTCGACAACTTCGGCGGGGTCCTCTCGATCCTGCTGGTCGCCGCGATCGTGATGGGAATCAACCTCGCCCCCGTGCCCGGCAAGGGAACGCTGGCGATCGGGCTCGGCCTCGTCGCGGTCGCGACCGCAGCCGCCTTCGTAATCCGCCAGCGACGGGCACGCTCGCCGTTGTATGACCTCGAGGTGGCATCGCGGCGGATCTTCTGGGTCGCTGCCTGCGCCGGGATCATCGTCTTCGGCTCGCTGATGGGGGCGATGTTCATCGGCCAGCAGTTCCTCCAGAACGTGCTCGACTACTCGACCGTCGACTCGGGCCTGGCGATCCTGCCGGCGGCGGCGCTGATGGTCGTCGTCGCCCCCCGCTCGGCCAAGCTGGTCGAGGCGCGCGGCGCCCGCTTCACCCTCTTGATCGGCTACGTCTTCTGCCTGCTCGGCTTCCTGACCATGCTGCTGCTCTGGAAGCAGGGCATCTCCTACTGGAAGGTCGGGCTCGGCTACGCGCTGATCGGGATCGGCGTCGGCTTCGCCGGCACGCCTGCCTCGCACTCGCTGACCGGCTCGGTGCCGGTCAAGCGCGCCGGCATGGCTTCCGGTACCGCCGACCTGCAGCGCGACCTCGGCGGCGCGATCATGCAGTCGATCTTCGGTGCCCTGCTGACCGCCGGTTACGCCGCCGCCGCGGGCGCCGCGATCGCCTCCTCGCCGGAAGCGAGCAAGGTCAGCGAGAACGTCGAAGGCGAGCTGACCAAGTCCTTCTCCAGCGCCGCCGACCTCGCCGAACAGTACCCCCGGTACTCCGACCAGATCGTCGCCGCCGCCAAGGCCTCCTTCCTCAAGGGCGATGAGCTGGCCTACACGGCGGGTATCGTCGCCGTCCTGCTCGGCGCCGCGCTCGTCTTCTTCCTCTTCCCGAAGAAGGCCGAGGAAGAGGCGCTGCTCGCGCAATACGCTGCAGAGGATGCCTGAGGAACGACAGTCGCGCCTCGGCGCCACGCTGCGCGAAGGCGAGCGCGTGACGCCGCTGGAGCTCTTCTTCGACCTCGTCTTCGTCCTCGCGATCACCCAGTGCACGGCGCTGATGTCCCACCACCCGACTTGGTCGGGGATCGCCCAGGGCTTGCTCGTGCTGGGGATGCTCTGGTGGGCGTGGACCGGATACGCCTGGCTGACCAGTGTGATCGACCCCGAGGAGGGCGCGGTGCGGCTGGTCATGTTCGCCGCGATGGCCGCGCTGCTGCTCGTCTCGCTCTGTGTGCCTGAGGCGTTCGGCAGCCTCGCCCTCGCCTTCGCGCTGATCTACGGCGTGGTGCGGAGTGCCCACATCGCCCTCTTCATGCTCGCCAGCCCCGACGACGACGGCCTGCGCCACTCGGTGCTCGGCCTCGCGGCCAGCACGGCCGTCGCGGTCTCGCTGCTGGCGCTGGCCTCGCTCTTCGACGGCCTCGCCCAGGGGGCGCTGTGGGCGCTGGCGCTGCTGCTCGACATGGGCGGTCCGTACTTCTTCGGCTCCGAAGGCTGGAAACTGATGCCGGCGCACTTCGCCGAGCGCCACGGCCTGATCGTGATCATCGCCCTCGGCGAGTCGATCGTCGCGATCGGCGTCGGGGCCTCGCACACGCTCAGCCTCGGCATCGGCACCGCGGCGGTGCTCGGCGTCGCCCTGACCGCAGCGATGTGGTTGACCTACTTCGACATCGTCGCGATCGTCGCCGGCCGCCGCCTCGCCGACGCGGAGCCGGGCCAGGTACAGAACGAGATGGCCCGCGACTCCTACTCCTACATGCACCTCGTGATGGTCGCCGGGATCGTCCTCGTCGCCTTCGGGCTGAAGACGACGATCGGCCACCACGACGACCACCTGCACGGGGTTCCCGCCTTCGCCCTGCTCGGCGGCCTGGCGATCTACCTGCTCGGCCACGTGATCTTCCGCTACCGCCACATCCACACCGTCAGCCGCCGGCGCCTGCTGATGGCGATCGCCCTGCTCATCCTCGTGCCGGTGGCGACCGAGGTCCCCGCGCTCGTCGCGCTTGCCGTCGTCAACCTGCTGATCTGGGCGCTGATCGCCTACGAGACGCGCAGCTACGGCGAGGGGCGCCAGCGGGTCCGCCGCCCTGAGGGCGCAGCCGCAGCCTGACCGCCGACGGGCCTGAAACGCGCCCCGGGTTGCGTTTCAGGCCCGTCGGCGGCGGGGTCCGGCCGGGTGCTCGAACTCCTGCAACAGGCCGGCAAGCGCGAAGCAGAGGGCGCCCGTGATGGTGCCCCAGTTGGCGATGCCTACCGCCAGCGCGTCGCCGGTCGAGGGACGCACGAAGGAAGCGACGGCGGAGACCATGAAGAGGATCGAGCCGACCTGGTTGACGACGACGATCCACCAACCGAGGTCGCGCCGGCGCCAGAAGCGCCAGCCGCCGATCCCGACCAGCGCCAGATGGCCGGAGATGAGAAAGAGCGCGCAACCGATGACATCGGGCGACCAGACGAGCCGGTCCTCTTCCGCCGCACTCAGGCCTTCGATGAACGAGTCGACCAGGTTGATCGCGAAGACGAGAGTGCCGGCAAAGAGGACGGCAGCGCTGAGCCAAGCCAGCCGCCGCGGCTCACGCGACCACCAGCGCCAGCGCGCCGGTGCCGCTTCCCCCGGCTCGTCCGGCTCGTTGACGACCTGGACCAGCGACGCATAGCCGCCGGCGCTGAAAAAGGCCCCACCGACCAGGTAGACAGAGAGGTAGACGTCCTCGGCCGCACCGGCCTGGGCCAGCGCCGCGCCGATCGCGAACAGCGAACCGCCGACGACGAAGACGGTCGCGGCGACCGCGTTGACAAGCGAAAGTCGCCGAGCCTCACCGCCGATGGGCCGATTTCCCACGATATTCGTGGGATTCCGGCCCATCGGCGCGATTCCTACGGGGCGACGAAGGTACTCGGATCGGGGCCGATCCGCTGGCCGACGTCGAGGGCGGCGATCTCGGCCATGTCGGCGTCGGTGAGCTCGAAGTCGAAGAGCGCGAAGTTCTCGCGGATCCGCTTCGGGGTGGCGGATTTGGGGATGACGACGTTGCCAAGCTGCAGGTGCCAGCGCAGGATCGCCTGGGCCGGCGTGCGGTCGTGGCGAGCGGCGACGACGGCGATCGTCTCGTTGGCAAGCAGCTCACCCTGGGCGAGCGGGCTCCAGGACTCGGTCGCGATGCGATGCTCGAGGTGCCAGCTGCGCAGCTCCGCCTGCGGGAAATGCGGATGCAGCTCGATCTGATTCACGGTCGGCAGCATCTCCGCCTCGCGCTCGAGCATCTCGAGGTCCTCGATGCGGAAGTTGGAGACGCCGATCGTGCGCGCGCCGCCTTCCGCGTGGATCTTTTCGAAAGCGCGCCACGTATCGAGGGCCCGGCCTTCGCTCGGCACCGGCCAGTGGATCAGGTAGAGATCGACCTGGTCCAGCCCGAGCCGGGCGATGCTCTTCTCGAAGGCGCCCAGGGTCGACTCGTAGCCCTGCGCGGAGTTCCAGAGCTTGGTGGTGACGAAGATCTCCTCGCGGGGAATTCCCGAAGCGGCGATCGCGGCACCGACGCCGCGCTCGTTGCGGTAGGCGGCAGCGGTGTCGATATGGCGATAACCGGATTCGAGCGCCTCTTCGACCGCATCCTGGGTCTTCTCCGGCGGCACCTGGAAGACCCCGAAGCCGAGTTGGGGAATCTCGACCCCGTCGTGAAGCCTCACGGCAGGGACCGACGTCGCCTGGGTCATCTCGTGCCTCCGTTCCGTCGCTTGACCGGGAACCGCACGGGGCAACTACCCGACCGGGAGAGCGATTATTCCTTGTGGGCTCGCTAGCTGGTCGCGAGGCCGATGGCCAGCAACGGGAAACCGGCCATCAGGCCGAGGTAGCCACCGATGGCGACCGCGGTGAGCGTCTTGGTGGTAGTCGACCTGACCCCCACGATGAGGCTGACGAGCACGCAGAACGCGGAGATTCCGAGGCCGATCCAGAAGACGTCAGGCATGAGCGCGGGCGAGATTATCGGACCGGGAGGATTCGAGCCGTCTTCGACAAGCGCGACGGCACGGAAGGGCCGGTGCTCGTCCCCTACATTGCGGCCGGCCGCACCCTCCCTCTACTTCGACCTGCAGGCTCGGGCGGAGGCAGCGCCGGCGAAGCGCCGGCGCGAACGCCTGGCGCGTCGCGCCGCACCCGCCGAGGCATGGCCCCGGCCGGTAGCTTTCGCAAGCATGAAGCTGCTCGCCTTCAGCGACCTGCACCGCGACCTCGGCCAAGCTGTGGAGCTGGTCGAGATGTCGGCCGAGGCCGACGTCGTGATCGGGGCCGGCGACTTCGCCTCGGTCCACGAGGGGCTGGTCGAGACGATCGACGCCCTGGCGGCGATCGATACGCCGACGATCCTCGTCCCGGGCAACAACGAGACCGAGGATGCGCTGCGCGAGGCGGCGTCGGGCTGGAGCGCCGCGACCGTCCTGCACGGCGGCGGCACGAGCATCGGCGGCGTCGAGTTCTACGGGCTCGGCGCCGGCATCCCGGCGACGCCCTGGGGCTGGAGCTTCGACCTCGATGACGAGGCAGCGACCGAGATGCTGGCAGCCTGCCCGGAGGACGCCGTCCTGGTCCTCCACTCGCCGCCCCAGGGCCACTGCGACTCCAACGGCGACGGCGATCGCTTCGGCAGCCCGGCCCTGCTTCAGGCGATCGAGGACAAGCGGCCGCGCCTATCGGTCTGCGGCCACATCCACGAGTCCTGGGGTTGCGAGAGCAGGATCGGCGACACCCTGGTTCGCAACCTCGGCCCGAAGGGCACCTGGCTTCAGATCTGAGTCGGCGCAGCCGACCCGTCATACTCAATAGTTGCTCAACGGATACACGTCACGGTACGAGAGCAGTCCGCGTCCGTCTGTTCAAAGGCTTCGCCGCCTTCCCGATCTTCTCCCGGGGAGCCGGAAGCATCGCTTTCTTCGTTCGAGCCTTCGGACGACGGGGGAGGGACGTAGCCGGAACTTTCAGGCTGTTCGGAGCCGTCGCTTTCGGGAGGCTGCGATTCCGGGCCTTCACCGCCGACTCCGGCCACGATCGGCGTGGTGGACGGCGTTTCGCCGAGCCCCCCGACTTCCCCGTCCGGCGTCGCGGGCGCTGGAGAGCTGCCGGTTTCGGTGGAGGCCACGAGCGCGGGCGACGGAGCAGGGCCGTTGCCTTCGGGCGTCGGCGAGCCGGGGCTGCGAGCTACGTCCTCTGCAGACGCAGGCGCGACTGCAACCGCCTCGGCCGGAGCCGGTCCCGTCTCCCCGCCTGCGGATCGCCCAATGCCGCCGCGGTGAAGCTCCGGAGTCCGTGGGCGAGCCACGCCGACCGCGCTGCCCCCGGCAACGCTCGAGCCGCCAGCGCGATTCAAGGCGAGCACGCCTGCCGGGGAGTGCGGGACCGCAGCCGCAACCGCACCGCTCACGCCGACATCGCTCCCACCTCCCCCGCCGCCGCTCAGGCCTAAGCCGGGAGTCGGCCATTCGTCTGGAGCCTTCAGCGAGACCAGCGGAACGAAGGCGACGAGCGCCGCCATGACCAGGACCGTTCCCAGCAGAGAGCCGGCCATATAGGTATGCGCCCAGCTTTTCATCGTGCGCCCGATTGGCTCATCAACCCAGCGTGCCACTACGCACGAGATATGCCATACCAATTATTTGGACTTCCGGGACAGACTCAACTGGGATTCAGGCAGTAGGTCGGGCGAGGCCCTGCCTGGACGGCCGCGGGATTTCCCCGGCGAGACCTCATCGCGTTTACATGCACGATCAATGGGTAGGGACGTTCGACCTAGAACCTGGTTCCAAAGCGAGAACGCGGCGAAACCCGAGGAATCGGAGGAGAGCTCCGTGGTCGGAGCTGTCATCGCTGCCCCTGATGATCATCGTCATCGCGATAGTGCTCGTCCTGCTGAAGGTGGCGGTTGCCGGAGGGTCCTCGGCTTGATCGCGATCGTGCTTTGATCCTGCTCCTGCTCGGCCGGATCTGATGCCGAAGACGAGCAGGTCGCCTGGGCCCCGCGGCCCTTCCCACGCGTCGTCGCTACTGAGCGGGATCCGGCAAATCAGAGGTCAAGCACGGACGACGATCTGCTCGAGCCCCACCTCGACGACCGCCTCCCAGGGAACGCCGCGGCACGACTGCGCCGGTCCACGCAGACGGCGCAGCAGCGCCCGGCGGCCGAGCAGGAGCTCGTCGAAGACGATGCTCCCATCGCGCTCCCAGTGGGCGCTGACCTCGAAGACATGCCCGAGCGAGCGCCCGGAGAGATCGACCACACGGCGGCCGATCAGCTCGCTGAACGCCCTGGGTCGCTCTAGTTCCACGGCAGCCTCCTCACCAGCCAGCGGTCGGGGTTGTCGCCGCCGCCCAGACCAAGCTCTTCCGCCTTGCCACGGAGGTGGACCGCGACGCCAATATCGGCAACCTCCTCCCAAGGGATGCGCAGGGCGTTGGCGCCCCAGCGCTCGGGCCCCGCGAGACGGCGCGCCAGCCGCCGCAGACGTGTCGGCAGCCGGCGCGGGTAGAGGCCCTCGCCGACCAGGAGGGCCGCGATCCGCGGAGGGCTACCGCGCAGCTCGATGTCATCGACACGCCCGCAGCGGCGCCCTTCGGAGTCGAGGATCTGCTCGTCGAGCAGACGGTGAGCGACGAAGATCGGGTCTTCGCGATTCACCCTCCACCCCCGTTCGTCGCCAGCAGCAGCGGCACGGCGGCGATCGCGAGGACGACGATAAGGGCGAAGTAGAGCCAACCGAGCAGGCCGGAGAAACGCCCGTTGACGTGCTCGCCCATGAACGAGCGATCGCCGGCGATCATCAGGATCGGCAGGTAGGTCATCGGCAGCGCGACGACGGCGAACACCACCGAGTACTCGGTGATCTCGACCGGGTTGATCCCCGTGAGCACGATCAGCATCGCCAGGAAGAGGAAGATCAGCCAGGAGACCGTGAAGCGCGGGGCTTTCTCCGGGCCGCGGTACCGCCCCCACTCCCAGCCGAGGAACTGGGCGAGGTTGTAGGAAGCCGAGAAGCTGGAGTCGACCGCGGCGCCGCCGACGCAGAACATCATTCCCCCGAGCGCCAGCAGCAGACCGGTCTCCCCGTAGGCGCCCTGGGCCGGAAGGGCGACCGTGCCGAGGTCGCCGGGTTCCACGCCGAGCGGGTGAAAGAGGTAGCCGGAGACTATGACCAGAACGCAGGCGAGGACGCCGCCGAGGGCATAGCCGACCACCGCGTTCATGCGGTTCTCCTTCAAGCTCGATGCGTCCCACCGCTCCTCGACCGCGCCCGAGGAATAGAAGTGGACCTCGTAGGGCATCAGCGCCGCGGCGAAGACGCCGACGACGAAGTAGAGGTAGAGCGTCGAGCTGCTGAGCGACGGAATGAAGCCGTGGGCGACCGCGCCCCAATCGGGGTCCTGGTGGATCGCGGTGGCGACGAAGACGAGCATCATCAGGCCGCAGTAGCCAAAGATGCGCTCGATGCCACCGAACGGAAGCACGGCGACGACGATCACCAGGCCGATTGCGGCCAGCACGACGAAGAGGCTGAACTCGGCGTCGAAGAGCAGTTGCAAGATGATCGCCAGGCCGCCCAGCTCTGCCGCCACGGTGAGCAGGTTGACGACCGTGCTCGCGACAAGCGCCACCAGCCCGAGCCCGAAACCGAGGCGCATCCGGATCACGTCGAAGACCGGGCGCCCGGTTACCGCCGCGACCCGCCCGCACATCTCCGCGTACACCGCTATCCCGAGGGTGCCCAGCACCACCGCCCAGAGCAGGTCGTAGCGAAAGAGCGCCCCGGCCTGGGTGTTGAAGACGAGGTCGCCGATGTCGAGAAAGCCGCCGAGCGCGGCGATGACCCCGAGCGCGATCTTGAGGATCGACTTCACTGCGCCGGTTCTCCGCTGAGACGGGCGACGATCGCATCGGCCTGTTCTTTGACTTCGCCCATGTGCTTCTTCACCAGGGCGCCGTGGTGCTCATCACCCGGGAAGGTCTGCAGTTCTGAGAAGAGGCCCGCCAGCTCGCCCGCCACCTGCACGGTGGCATTTCGCTCGCTCTTCACGGCGGCTTCGGGTTCGGAGTCGGCGAGCTTTTCGGCCTCGTGCTGGGCTTCGCCGCCGAGCGTCTTGGCCATCACGCGCGTGTAGGTGGACTTGGTTGCGTCGCGGGCGACGCCGTCGGCGAGCAGCTCACCCTGCGCCGCGAGGGCGCTGAGCGATTCGGCGCCGCGGTTCAGCTCGTCGCGACTGAGGTCCCCGCAACCGGAGAGGACGGCGAGGAGGACACCCAGTGCCACCGCTGCTGCGATCACCCCTTGGCGGCGCCTCCTGCTGGACACGGGACCCCGATCTAGGACTCTCCGTAGGGGTCTTTCCCCCCTGCCAGCTTCATCTCGATCGCCTGGGCCAGGCCCAGGACCTCCGCGAGCTTCTCCTCCAGCGTCGTCAGCTCAGTCATCTCATCCTCCTTCCGGTTGCGATTGAGAGGCAAGCGCAGGTCTCCTACCCACGTTCGTTGCATGCCGAACCGCGCGTCGCGTTTTCGCCCGCTCGCCGGGGGTAAGCGACCGCCATGGACCCAGATCGCGACGAGGGGCGATGGCATACCGGCTGCTTGCGATAGTCACCGGCGACCCGCTCGGGCCGGAGCCTCTCCGCGAGCTCCGCCCCGGCGGCAACGACCAGGGCGAGGAGGTCGAGTTGCGCGTGGTCGTGCCGGCCGTGGAGGCAAATGCCCTCCGGCATACGCTTGGCGACGTCGACGAGCCCAGGCGGGAAGCCAAGGCCAGGCTCGGACGGGTGCTCGAAGAGCTGCGCGCAAACGGCATCGAGGCGGCCGGCGAGGTGGGCGATCCAGATCCGATCCAGGCGGCCCAGGATGCGCTGCTGAAGGCGCCGAGCGACGGGATCGTGATCTTCGAGCACGAGGACGCGCAAGCGCGCTGGTTCGAGGAAGGCCTGTTGGAAAAGGCTGAAGCCGGACTCGAGCCACCGCTCCGCGTGATCGCGCTGCACAGCGACCGAGACGGAGAGGAGCGCGTCGTCGGGGTCGAGGCCTCCGGCCCTGGGACCCGGGACCCGGCAGAGCGCCACGAGATCGGCTCGGCCTATCTGCCGGGCCTCTCACGCGGGGATTTCGCCGGAATGGTTGCGGGCATCGTCGGCACGATCGTCGCCGCCATACTCGCCAGTGCGGTCGCCGTGGACACCGAAGACGTGACCGGCCGCGCCGCGGCCGCGATCCTGATCGCGATCGGGATCGCCCTCGTCAACATGGCGCATGTCGTCGGCCTGACCCTGATGGAGACTGTCCGCTACCGCGGCGGCTTCGCCAAGCTCTTCCGCTACCTCTCGCTGATCGGAACTCCGCTTGCGGTCGTGATCAATCTCGTGCTCCTCGTGAGCTGAAGCAGGGCGCCTCGCGTTCGTAGAAGCTCGAGGCGCCCTCTTGACCGGGCGCAGGGCGTCAACCCGCGTCGCTGTCCTCGAAGGAGACGATGTGCCGGGCGTTGATCCAGACGAACCGGTCTTCGCCCGCTCGCTTCAGCCTCACCATCGGGACCTCGCTTGCAGCGACGTGGCTGATCTCCTCCGCGAGCGTCGCGCCGCCGATCTCGATCTCGGCCTTCTTCTTGTCGACGGTGCGAACGATCGTCATGCTGCCCGATTTACCCCGCGAGGCCGGCGCCTACACGGCCCTCGTGCACACCCTCGGCGAACTCCTCGACGATCTTCGCGTTGAACGCGTCGAGGTCGTCGGGCTTGCGGCTGCTGACCAGGCCCTGGTCGACGTGGACTTCCTCGTCGACCCACTCGGCCCCGGCGTTGCGCAAGTCCGCCTGCAGGCTCGGCCACGAGGTGAGCGTGCGGCCATCGACGACGTCCGCGTTGATCAAGGTCCATGGTCCGTGGCAGATCACCCCGACCGGCTTGCCGGCCTCGAAGAAGGAGCGGACGAACTGGACCGCGTCGGTATCCGTGCGCAACTGGTCGGGATTGGCCACACCACCCGGCAGCACCAAGCCGTCGTAGTCGTCTGGGTCGGCCTTGCCCACAGCCCCGTCCGGACTGAAGGTGTCGCCCTTGTCGAGGTGATTGAAGGCCTGGATCTCGTCCTCTTCGGGAGCAAGCAGTTCGACGTCGGCGCCGGCCTCGCGCAACGCGTCGCGCGGGCCGGTCAACTCGTCCTGCTCGACCCCCTCGTTGGCGACGAGGATCGCGATTCTCTTGCCCTGCAGCTGGTCTGGCATCTGAAGCTCCTCCGATCGGTCTGGCAGTACATCGCCGCCAGCCCGGACGCCTCACCGCCGATCGCGGTTGGTCTTCTCACCCAAGCGGGAATCGGGCCTGGCTCCAATGAAAGCCGCTGGGATCCGGGCTGGCGACACTGCTCCCCGATACCCCCAAGCAGGGGGACGAAAACCGGTCACCTCGCCTACGACCGCTCGCCTATCCAACGGTCGACGGAATGGGTGAGAAAGGCTTGCCACTACATGCCGTTGCCGCAACGCGCCCGACAGGATTCGAACCTGTGACCTTCGGTTTCGTAGCCCGAGACGGGAGATCGGCTGAGCTACGTGAGGCTAGGTTTCAAGCGGTTTTCGGCGATTCGAGTCCCGCTGGGATCGGCTGGAGTCTGTGGGGCATGTTGCCCCATTCGTTGCCCCAGGAGCCTGATCACGCCTTGATGAGCACCCGGCCTTCTCTCAGAGCGTGGAAAAGGAAGGTGCCAGGAACGCCGCGCCGGTCCTCGGCCTCTTGCCTTCGGTAGAGGACTAGGTCCACCGCGACATCGAGCCCCCGGAGCGCCCTTCGGAGCCGCGCGGACTCTGCCCCTCGACCGTCGAAGTCAGGCTCGATGACGATCAGGTCCAGCTCGCTGTCACCACGACCTTGCCTAGCGCGCGGGCCAAAGAGAACGACTTCCGCGCCGGGCGCGACCTCGGATAGCCGGCGAGTCGCCTCTTCGATCAGTCCCTCATCCGCACCGGTGCTAGGCAACGGTCCGAGCTCGGCCACCAGCCGACCGCGGTTGGTAATCAGCAACCGCTCCCCCTCGCTCGCGCGACGTACATAGGCGCCCAAGTTGCGCCGTAGCTCGGTAACGCCAACCGCCTCACCCATGCCCACTAGGCTAGCTGGTGGTGCAGCGTAAACGTTTCGTCGCTAGCTGATCCGAAGTCACTTACGCGTGAAGCCAGCAGGTCTCCCAATCAAATGGACGCGGCAACGCGCGGAGCCGCGCTTTGTTGTCACCAAAGTCTTCGTGAACATGCCGACCGATTACGAGCACCCCAATCGCGCCGGCCCCTGCCGCCTTCAAGGCAGTAGAAGCACTCTGGGCATTGGCACCACGAGTCCACGTATCGTCAATCAGGAGAACCGGCTCGGTGTCAAGCTCGCGTCGGGCCTCAAACTTCTCCTCGCTGTACTCGTGATCCGCAACAGCAGCAGACGATCGCTCGAGAAGCCGCTCGAAACGATCCGCAGTTGGCTGCACTGTTCCCCCAACCATTCGAGGCAGGGGATGCTGAGCGTCTCGCTCCTGAGAACTTGATGGGACGGTCGTGACGATCTCGAAGCCGGTGACACCCGCCGCCCCAGCTAGGCAATCCTCGTGGCCTTCCAACTCCAGAAAGCGCCATAGAACAGCGGAGAGCTGAAGTTGAAATTGGCGAGCCCCAGGGCCAGAAAGACGCTTGTAGCCAGCTAGCGCCCTATGGAGCTGGGATCCGTGAATGCTGTAGGAGATCGGAAGGACAGCATCAGCAGATTGGGGAACCTCATGATCACAGGGAATGCATCGACTGAACGGCGGTCGCGTAAAGGTCGAGCACACCTCGCAGACCCCTTCTCCGCGCGGCGCTGGGTTGAGCATGAAGTTCGCATACGGATCGCTCAACTCCCCAACGGTGGCCATGATGCTCCGCCACTTATGCCGTGAGACCCACGAGGCTGTATCGGCTGTCTAGATGCTCGGCAATCTCCTCTGCCGTAGATACAACGGTGGTACCTGGGCGTTCGGCGTACTCCTGAGCCCAGTCGTGCTCGCGAACAAGCGAATCGGGAAGAAAGACTGGACGACCATGCTCCAAGGCCAGCCGGGCCTGCATCTTCGCACCACTTTTCCCTTTAGCCTCGATTACAACGGTTGCGAGAGCAAAACCGGACATCACGGCGTTTCGCATGGGAAACGTTCGCTTAGTCGGAGGCTGATCGGGCCAGAACTGGGAGAGAACTGCCGACTCGCGAGCCAGTCGCGACTGCAGTTCCTTGTTCTTGGCTGGGTAGGACAGACGAAGTCCGGTACCGATCACTGCGAGGGTGCGACCGTCTGCGCGAAGGGTTGCCTCATGCACAGCAGCGTCGATGCCTTGTGCCAGGCCACTGAGAATGACGTAGCCCCGCTTCGTCAGGTCAGTGGCAACTTCAGCAGCAAGCTTTCGACCAGCATCCGTGGGATGGCGCGTCCCTACGATCGCAATCGACTGCTCGTCCTCGGGACGTAGATCGCCGTAGAAAAACAGGAGAGGAGGCAGATCGTGGATGGTGCGTAGGTTGGCTGGATAGCTCTCGTCAAGGACAGTGACTATCTTCATTCCGTCGGCGAGCCATCCCTGGATCTCCTCGGCTATTGAGTCCAAGTTGGGTCTCTCAGGGGCCGACTCGTCCGGAAACAAGGTCCCCTCCTCTTGCCCTTCTAGCTCCCGCTCAAGCACGCGCAGGGCGCTTTCCTCTTCTTCGACCAGCTCAGCGACCTCATGCCAGAATCGGCGACCGGTCCTCAAGAGGGCAACAAGCGCAGCAGTCTCCTCAAGCGATCTCATCTGCTCAGACTAGGGAATCGAGTTTCTCTGTCGGCCCCCATAGCGGGCCTAGGCGAGCATCGGCCACCGAGTTCAGGCGGCTTCCGGCAGACATTCCGGTCGAGCATCAGCTCGCATCGCAGTAAAGGCGTCGAGCGAAACGACTACGGCTCGCATTTGTCCGTGCTTAGTCAGCACGAACTTCTCAGCGTCTCCGCTCTCCAAGCTCTCGATGAGCCTGCCCAACTCGCGCATCGCATCGCGAACCGTCCGAAGCTCATCGTTGGAAACCTCGACTCGTCCCATCGCCCCCTCCATCGTTGCCCATGCGGTTGACATGCATGGGCACGACGTTAGTCCGACGACAAGACGGCTTCTTGATGTCGATCAAATCGTCGACTTTTCTGTCCGACATGGCGTCGATACTTCGCGGACGTTGCGGCAAAACGACGGGATTGGAGACAAACGATGGCCGATCGACGTTCGGGTCGAGTGCCCCACGTATCCGACGAGGGCGGAGGAAAGCAGCCGAGGAGTCGGACCAAAAAAGGAACCTGGCGCAAAAAGCGCAGCGACACTGGAAAACGGAGGAAATGATGAGCAGCTTTGCCGGGGCGGTGGTTAACGAGCAGGGGGTTGAGTTCGCAATCGCGATTGTCAGGAAGTCGGTGTTCGATACACCGGGCGCACGAGATCAGGCAATTGTCGAATTCTCAGCGGCTTTTGGAAATCTGCCGACGGTGCTCATGGCACAAGATGCGCATGGGATCCCGACCTACTATGGCCGCCCCGACATCGTTGACTTCTTGGCGTCAGTGCCAATGGAGGCCATCCCATGGCGGCAATACACGCTTCAAAATGCTGCGTGAGCGGGGAATCCGATGGCTGAATCTTCGATCCACCAGGAGCGCGTTGCGGGAATGGTCCGCTGGATGCAGCAGCAGGGCGTGTCGGTGACGCATGCCAGCGGTGGCCTCTCGCTCCCTGACCCATACAAGATTGGCCGCCACGAGCCGGACGCGATCGGAACGAGGGAGGGAGTGATCTGGATCGGCGAGGCAAAGGTCGGCAATGACTTTACGGCCGCGACCTCTCAAGAGCAGTTCGCCGACTTTTCCCGCCGTCAGATGTCCGACACGGGCACGTCATGCCCATTTACTCTCTGCGTCCCCAAGGGGTACAACGGCGCCGCCGAACAGGCGGTGCGCGATGCTGGTGGATCAGTTACCAACTTGACGGTCATTTCCTAAGCATCATGATCTGAGCTTGGCCGTCTCTCCCAAGTTGCCCCGGAACGCCAGATCGAGCGCCGGGGCCTCGTCGCCGGGCAGCAGGTGCGTATAGCGGGTCAACGTGAAGGCGGGCGAGTGGTGGCCGAGGGCGCGGCTTAGCTGGAGGAGGTTGGTGCCTTGGCTGAGGTGGATCGAGGCGAAGGTGTGGCGGAAGGTGTGGAAGCCGGCCCAGGGAGCGTCGACCCCCTTCACGAGCGGCTTGAGGACGCGACGGCGGAGGTTGTTGGGATCGAGCGCTTCGCCGCTCTCGTTGGGAAAAGCAAGGGCAGTGGAGTCCTGATCGGGCTGGGCGGAGAGGTGGGCGCGGAGCTTGGCCGCCAGGGATTCCGGTAGGCGGACCTCCCGGCGACCGTGCCTACTCTTGGGCGCCTCGATCCGTTCGCGGACGATGGCGCGGCGGATACAGACCTCGGGCTCGTCGGTGTCAAGCTGAAGGTGCAGGCGCTGGAGGGCGAGCGCCTCGCTGATTCGCAGGCCACTGGTCGCCAGGAGCTCGAACAGCGGCCTGTGGCGCTCGGGCGCCATTGCGAGGATCGCGGAGAGCTGCTCGCGGGTAAAGAACTTGACCTCGTCCTCCTCGTCGGCGATCTGCTCGCGGTGGGGCAGCGCTAGGCCCTGCGCCGGGTTGTGGCGGATCAGGCCCTCACGCTTCGCGGTCGCCAGGGCAGCACGGAGCGGGTTGACGATGTTGGCGACCGTGCTGTCCGCCAGGCGACGGCCCTGCTCGCTCTCGTCGGCGAGCCAGTCCACGAAGCGGGCGATGTCGTACGTCGTCACGTCGACGCCACCCGAATGACGGCAACGTAGCCGACGACGTTCCCGTCGCCGTCGATGCGCTTGAAGACGCCCGGCGTCTTGGTCTTGACCAGCCGCCGCTTGTCGCCGCAGCCTGGATCGGCCGCAGGGGCCGACGTATCCTGGGAAACGCTCATGAGCTAGTACCTCGTGAGCCGGGGGCGGGCCGTGTCAGCGGTGCCGCCCCATTTGACGTTGACGGACAAAACGTTACAAGGTGCAGCGCGCCGAGCGACAGCGAGGCGCGCGGGGACCCGAGGCGAAGGTCAGCAGAGCCACGGCGAGGCTGGCGGCGGCGGGACGATCCCGCGCCTTTGCGGCAGCCGCCGGAGAGGATCGATCACGGATTGGATGCCTTCGAGATATAGATGTCAGCGATTTAGGGGCTCCGAAACGCCAGAACACAAGCGGGCTTGAGAGCGCTGTCGGGAGCGGCAATGCGAGCCGTAGTGCGAAGTGCCGTGCGAGCCGTAGTGCGAGCTATAGAGCGAGCAGCGGTGCGAGCCGGAATGGGCGTGCGGACCCCAGTGCGGACCCCGATGCGGACCCCAGTGCGGACCTCTGTGCGAACCCCGGTGCGGACTACGGAACGAAGTACAGAGCGAAGCGCAGAACGAAGTACGGAACGAACGCAGAGCGAACCGAGCGTCTGCTCGATCTATCCGTCCCGGTCGCCCTCCGAGATGTTGTACTCGCCGGGTCCCATGCCGACGAAGCTGGGCCGGTAGGCGATGCCGTCGAGGAGGTCGGCGGGCGAGATCGAGAGAGCGCCGCCGAGCCGGATCACGATGTCGAGGCTGGGGACGTTGGCTTCCTTCTCGTACTTGTTGACGGCCCCGCGGCTGATCGAGGCGCGAAGCGCGGCCTTCTCCTGGCTGAGGCCCGCCCGCCTGCGACAGCGGATCAAATTCTCGGCGAAGCGGGCTTTGAAGGTGGCGGTGTCGCAGGTCTGGAAGGTCATGCGGCTTTCAGCTCCGGTCGCTCGGCAATCTCGAAGCCTCCGCCGACTACCTCGACGTATCCCGGCGTCCACTCCAGGCCAGCGAGCAGATCGCTCACTGGCGTCGAGAGGCTTCCCGCCAGCCTCAGGACAGTGTCGATCCGTGGCGTCCGCACGCCGCGCTCCAGGGAGCCGACCTGGGTGCGGTGGAGCTGGGCGCGGTAACCCAGCTCTTCCTGGGAGAGCCCGGCTCGTTCGCGGCAGCGGCGCAGGTTCTTGGCGAAGCGAGCGGCTACCTCGGGCGAGGGCTCCATGGGATCAGCCGCCTTCGCGATCAAGGTCGGCCAGAACGCCCTCGCAGGTGTCGAGGCCGAGGCGGAAGCGCCGATTCATCTTCTCGTCTTCCTCCCTCGACCTACGCTCGGCGGGCGATTCGGTAAGCAACCGCTCAGCTTCGTCCTGAAGCCGCTGGAGCAGCTCCGACAGCTCTCCGAGCGGCATTGTCAGCGCGACAACCTCGCGGCCGTCATTCGGCTGCCAGCCGATGTCCTCCAGCAGTCGGAAGTCCTCGGCGAACTCGCGGCCGAGGCGTTCAGCGGCGTCGAAGTCCCGGCGCTGCTCCATCTCCACGAAGACATCGCTGAGGCCGCCGAGGTGATTGCGCACCAGCGCGTAGAGGCCGTCGCGCTGGTCCTTGCTGATGGTGGCGGTGCTGCTGGGCGTCACGCGGCCGAACGTAGGTGGACGGGACGCCCGTCTCAAGGTCTGCCGGCAGACCTCGCTCGGACCTCACATTGCCCCAGGCGTTGCCCCACGGCCGTTTTTTGCCCTCCCGCGCGATCCCCAGAATGCAGGAAACCCGCTCCTCAATCGGGTTTCACCGAACGCGCCCGACAGGATTCGAACCTGTGACCTTCGGTTTCGTAGACCGACGCTCTATCCAACTGAGCTACGGGCGCGGGTTGAGGCCTGGGGCCCCTATGGCGGGATTCTATGGGTTCAGCGGCCTTGGAACTCGGCGTGGCCGGGGCCTTTGTCCAGGAACGTCTTGACGGCGTTCTGCAGATCTTCGGTGGCGAAAAGGTCGCCGGCTTCCTCGCGGACCGCCTGGTCGGCTGCCGGGATGCCGCCTTCGCGATAGCGGCGCAGGATGTGCTTGGTCATCGCGTGGGCCTTCGTCGGCCCGGCGGCCAGCTTCGCCGCGTAGTCGCGGGCCCGCTGGTCGAAGCCTTCGTCCTCGAAGAGGAGGTTGACGACGCCCCAGCGCTCCATCTCCTCGGCGCCGAAGAGCTCGCCGCTCATCACGAAGTGGCGGGCCCTGCCACTGCCGGCGCGCTCGGCGAGGCGCTGGGTGCCGCCCATCGAGGGAGTGAGGCCGACGACCTTCTCGACCAGGCCGAACTGGGCCGAGCGAGCGGCGAGGATCAGATCGCAGCCGAGCGCCAGCTCAAAGGCGGCGGTCAGGGTCAGCGCGTGGGCGGCGAAGACGACCGGCAACGGCAGCGCTTCGACCCGCTCGACGGTGCCGATCAACTCGTCCCAGAGCTCGCCCGCCCGCTCGGGGGTGAGGCCGGCGAACTCGTGCACGTCGACCCCTCCCGAGACCGCGCGCCCCTCGGCGCGGAAGAGCAGTGCCCGCGGCGGGTCGGCCTCGACCTGCGCAATCGCAGCCCGCAGGTCTTCCATCAGCTGCCGGTTGAAGAGGTTGAGCGGTGGGCTGTCGAAGCTTGCGACCGCCAGGCCCGACTCGGCGCGGTCGAGCCGGACGAGGCTCATGCCTCGGCAGCAGCCGGCTCGTTCAGCCGCACGTGCCACTGCACCGTCGCCGTGGCGACCTCGGTGCCGGAGCCATCCGCGAGCTCGACCTCGCACGGGAACACGACCTTGCCCTCGGCGTCGAGGGTGGCGAGCGCCTCGGCGGCCGGCACCCCCAACTTCGCGGTTGCCTCGATCGGCCCCTTGGCGATCTTCTTGTAGGAGACCTCGGCACTGCGGGCGAGCGGCGTGATCTCGCCCAGCCGCTCGGCGAAGGCGCCGACGAAGGCCGCCCCCGACGCCGCCTCGGCGACGGTGAAGAGCGCGCCGGCGTGCTGCGAGCCGACGTGGTTGGTCAGCTCGGGACGCTCGGGCAGCACCACGACCGCCTCGCCCGCGGCGACGCTGGTTATCTCCAGCCCGAGGAAGGCGGCGAAGGGCACCGCCTGCGTCATCCCCTGCGCGATCGCGTCGAAGTCGGTCACTGGCGCGGCAGCCTACCGGTCAGGGGACCCGATGTACCTCGAAGAGATTCGTCCCAAGCTCCTGGTCCGGCATGCCGGCGACGATCGCGATCAGGTCGCCCGACTTGGCGATGCCATGGCGCGCCGCCAGCGAGGCGCAGTCGTCGAGCAGGCTGCGGACCTCGGTCTCGTGCTCGCTGTGGATCGCGGTGACGCCGAAGAGCAGGTTGAGCCGGCGCACGGTCTCGGCCCGCGGCGAGATCGCCAGCACCGGGACGTTGGGCCGGTGGGCGGAGACGAGGCGAGCGCTGCGACCGCTCGTCGTCGGCACGACCATCGCCGCGAGGTTGAGACGGTAGACGGCGCCGACGGCACCCTGGGCGACCGAGTCGGCGACGTCCTGGGTCGCCTGGTCGGTGCGGGTGAAGAGCCAATCGCCATACGGCAGGTCGGGCTCGGTGGCGCGGGCGATCTGATCCATCACGCGCACCGCCTCGACCGGATGGCGACCGACGGCGGTCTCCTCGGAGAGCATCACCGCGTCGGTGCCGTCGAAGATCGCGTTGGCGACATCGGTCACCTCGGCCCTGGTCGGGCGCCGCTCGGTCACCATCGAGGCGAGCATCTGCGTCGCCGTGATCGACGGCTTCGAGCAGCGGCCCGCCGCCCGGATCAGCCGTTTCTGCACCACCGGCACCTGCGCCAGCGGCAGCTCGATCCCGAGGTCGCCGCGGGCGACCATGATCCCGCCGCTCGCCGCTCGCACGATCTCCTCGGCGTTCTCGGCCGCCTGCTGCTTCTCGATCTTGGCGATCAGCGGAATGTCGGAGTCGAGCGAGCGCAGCTTGTCGACGATCGGCTCGAGGTCGGCCGCGGAGGAGACGAACGACATCGCCAGCAGGTCGACCCCGTGCTCGACGGCGAACTCGACCCAGCCGAGGTCGCCGTCGGTCGCGGCGCGGGCCGTGACTCCCGGGATGTTCATCCCCTTGTGCGAGGAGAGCGTGCCGCCCACCTCGACCTCGGCGTCGACGCCGCCGTCTTCGGGCTCGCGCACGCGCAGCCGGATCGACCCGTCCGCGAGGTAGACGAGTTCGTCCTCGCGCAGTGAGCTCACGCCGGCCCAGTCGACCGGGATCGTCTCCGCGTCGCCCTCGACCGCCTCCGGCGTCAGCTTCACGTGCATCCCCGTCTCCAGCTCGGCGACGTCGTCGCGCAGCTCGCCGATCCGCAGCTTCGGCCCGGGCAGGTCGCCGAGCACCGCGACCTCGCGCCCGGCCCGCTCCGCCGCCGCTCGGATCGACTCGACCGTGCGGGCGTGACGCTCGCGGTCGGCATGGGAGAAGTTGAGGCGGAACACGTCGGCGCCGGCCTCGACCAGCCCGACCAGGGTGGCGTCGTCCCAGCTCGCCGGACCCACCGTGGCGATGATCTTCGTGCGCCTGCCGTGCATGCGTCACATGACTGTAGAGATTGGCGAATATGACATCGATCTATGTAACACTGATCGGGTGACCCGTCTGGCCGATCCCGTGGCGCCCCCGGAGGCCCCGGCCGCGAACGGCCTCGTCGGCGAGGCGCCTCCCTCTTCCGCCGGCCCGCTCGAGGCCGGCGAGGCGGCCGGCCTGCCGCAGCCGCCGGCGATCATGCAGGCGCGCTTGCTGCAGACCCTGCGCTTCACCCAGCGCCAGATCGAGTTCGTCTTCCGCGCCCGCCGCGAGCTGGGCGAGGTCTTCCGCATGCGGGGGGCGCTGCCCGGCCCCGGTCCGGCGATCACCAGCCACCCCGATCACGTGCGCTCGCTCTTCACCGCCAAGCCCGAGCAGGCGCCTTCGCTGACCGGAGAATCGCCGCTGCGGCCGATCGTCGGCCCCAACTCGGTCCTGACCGCGGTGGGCCCGCGCCACATGCGCCAGCGCAAGCTCCTGCTGCCTCCATTCCACGGCGAGGCGATCGAGCAGTACACGCAGATGATCGCCGACGCCGCCGAACGGGAGATCGACCGCTGGCCGCTCGGCAGGCCCTTCGCCCTGGCGCCGAGCATGCAGGCGATAACGCTCGACGTGATCATGGCCGGGATCTTCGGCATCGAGGGCCGTCCCGAGCGCGGCACGCCCGAGCACTGGCTGCGGGTCGCGACCAAGCGGATCGTCGCCGCGTCCACCTGGCCGCTGGCGCAGGTCGGCGAACTGATCAATCTCAACCGCGAGGAGGCGGTCGGCCTGACCCGGGTCGGCCTCGAGCTGCTCGACCGCCCTACCTACGCCGTGATCGCGCAACGCCGCCGCGCCGAAGACCTGGACGAGCGGCGCGACATCCTCTCGCTGCTGCTGCAGGCGCGCACCGAGGACGGCGAGGCTCTGAGCGACAAAGAACTGCGCGACGAGCTGCTGACCCTGGTTCTCGCCGGACACGAGACGACCGCCAACCAGCTCGCCTGGACGTGGGAGCGGCTAGTCCGCAACCCGGCCGCGCACGAGGCGCTGCGCGACGCCGTCCGCGGTGAGGGCGATGCGGCCGAGCAGGTCGAGGCGACGATCGTCGAGGCGATGCGCTCGCGACCGGTGATCCCGGTCATCGGCCGCCGGGTGAAGGCGCCCTGGCGCCTCGGGCCCTACGCGGTGCCGGCCGATACGCCGGTGCTCATGAGCATCCTGCTCGTCCACCACCGCGAGGACGTCTACCCAGAGCCGTTCGAGTTCCGTCCCGAGCGCTGGCTGGGCCGCAAGCCCGGCACCTACGAGTGGATTCCCTTCGGCGGCGGCATCCGCCGCTGCCTCGGCGCGGCGCTGGCGATGGCCGAGCAGCGCGTCGTCCTGGAGACGATGTCGCGCCGCCTCGACCTCGAAGCCGAGGACCCCGCCCCCGAGCGCGCCGTACACCGCAACGTGACGATGATCCCCTCGCGCGGCGCCCGTGTCGTGATCCGCTCACGGCATTCCTGAGCGGCCGGGCCGCCTCCCCAGGGCGGCGCTATGGTTTTCGGGCCCGGAGAGGTGGCCGAGTGGCTGAAGGCACTCGCCTGCTAAGCGAGTAGGGGGCGCAAGCTCTCTCGAGGGTTCGAATCCCTCCCTCTCCGCTTTCAGCGCGGTTAGTCTCGACGCGTGTCTTCGCGTCCCGGCCGCCCATACGAGGAGTACGAGGAGATCTTCGCCGAGGTCGAGGCGCCGTTTGCCTTCGTCGACCTCGACGCGATGGCGGCCAACGCGGCGGAGATGCTCGGACGGGCCGGCGGCAAGCCGATCCGGGTGGCGAGCAAGTCGCTGCGCTGCCGGGCGCTGACCGAGCGCATCCTGCGCGGCGACCCCGGCTTCGCCGGGCTGATGACCTTCACCCTGCCGGAGACTCTCTGGCTCGCCGAGCAGGGGTTCGAGAACCTGCTGCTCGCCTACCCGACCGCCGACACCGAGGCGCTCGGCGAGCTGGCGCTGCGCTCGGTCGCCAACCCGCAGGGCGCGCCGATCGTGATGGTCGACTGCGTCGAGCACCTCGACGCGATCGAGTCGGTGCTCGGGGCGGGCGCCGCCCCGGTCAGGGTCTGCATCGACGTCGACGCGAGCTGGTGGGCGCTGGGCGGCAGGGTCAAGGCCGGCCCGAAGCGCTCGCCCGTGCACACGGTCGAGCAGGCCGTCGTCCTCGCGCGTGAGATCGACGGGCGGCCGCAGCTCGAGCTGGCGGCGCTGATGGCGTATGAGGGCCAGATCGCCGGGGTCGGCGACCAGCCGCCGGGCAGGCGGCTGCGCGGCGCCGCGATCCGCTTCATGCAGCGCCGCTCCGCCGCCGAGCTGGCGGAGAGGCGCGGCGCGATCGTCGCCGCGATCCGCGAGTTCGCGGCCATGCCGATCGTCAACGGCGGCGGCACCGGCAGCCTCGAGCTGACCGCCGCCGAGGACCTCGTCACCGAGGTCACCGCCGGCTCGGGCTTCTACGCTCCCGCGCTCTTCGACCACTACAGCCGTTTCTCGCTGACGCCGGCGGCAGGCTTCGCGCTGCCGGTCGTGCGCAAGCCGGCGCCGGGCGTGGCGACCGCGCTTGGCGGCGGCTACCTCGCTTCGGGCAGCGGCGATACGGCGCGGCTGCCGGCTCCCTGGCTGCCGGCCGGCCTGCGGCTCGATCCCGAGGAGGGAGCCGGGGAGGTGCAGACGCCCCTGCTCGGCCCCCCTGCGGCACAGCTCTCGATCGGCGACCGCGCCTACCTCCGTCACGCCAAGGCGGGCGAGCTGTGCGAGCGCTTCGACGTCCTCCACCTGGTCGAGGGCGGCGAGATCGTCGACGTAGTCCCTACCTACCGCGGTGAGGGCAAGGCTTTTCTCTAGACGGCTGCAAACCGGCGCATCTCGGGTCTTCGGTCGTCCGGATCGGGTCGCGCACGAACAGTGCGCTCCCCTCACCGTCCTCCCTGCATCCCCCGATCTGCTTGGTTTTCGCCGTCTAGGACTCTCTTCGCATAGCTATTGGTGAAAATCCGGTTCGGGTCGAGCTCGTCGCGCGCGGCCTGGAACTTCCCCCACTCCGGGTAGAGCGGCGCGAGGGTCTCCGCGGTCTGGAAGTGGCGCTTGCCCCAGTGGGGGCGGCCGCCGTAATCGCGCATGATCTCCTCGACCGCCTCGAAGTAGGGGCGCCACTCCATCCCGCGGTACTGATGCACGGCGATGTAGGCGGTGTCCCGTCCGTGCGAGGGACTGAGCAGAGCGTCGTCAGCGGCCGCCACCCGCATCTCGATCGGGAAGAAGACCGGGTAGCGGTTGGCGCGCACCCACTCGACCACCCGGCGCGCCGCCTCCGGCCCGTGCTCGCGTGGCACCCCGTACTCCATCTCGGTGAAGCGGACGCGGCGCTCGCTGGCGAAGACACGGTCGCTGCGGTCGGTCGTCTTGCCACCCGACGCAAGCGCCGCGGCAAGGCGGGAAAGCGCCGGGATCGCCCTGGGGACCCGGCGGCCGGCCGCCGAGAGGGCCTCCAGCGCCCAG
>Ga0157370_10002279_pt1 | contig 23274 bp, 17 predicted proteins | sample C35metaG_FD_113463 | JGI IMG/M metagenome (GOLD analysis project Ga0157370, IMG submission 113463) | Corn rhizosphere microbial communities from Kellogg Biological Station, Michigan, USA - C3-5 metaG | ecosystem: Host-associated > Plants > Roots > Rhizosphere > Soil | place: USA: Michigan...
AGAAATTTCACAGGAAGTAAAAGAAGAAGATAAAAAAGAAAAGAAATGCAAGGACAAATCACACTATCTAAGAAAGAAAGGCATTATCAGTTTTTTTATTTAATACTGATGCTTGTGACTGCTATGTTATTTTTAGGAGTGATATTTTTAAAAGGATTTGTATCTCCCTTTTCTGATGAAGATGTAAGAGGAATTCAGAACCTGGAGCAGAAAGCTGAATTCGAACAGCATCAAAAAGTTGTTTTACCAATCATGGACAGTACTTATTCCATGATTACCAAGCTTACCAATGATGGCCCACAGCCTTTTGTGGAAAATAATATTCAGCTTGGAGTCAATGACCTTAACAGTTATTTTAATGGCACTGATGTAGTAGACATCCGAAAAGATGCTTACCCTCAGATTGCTAAATTCTATAAAATGTATTTTGATGACAAAAAAGTCATCTCAACAACTTCTGAAGACATCAAGATTTTCCAAAAACAGGTAGATGAATGCAGAATCGGATTCAAAGACAAGCAGAATAAGCTTTATCAGCGTGAGCAGGATCTGAAAGCGAGAATGCAGTAAGCAAGTAAATACTAGGAACTTTACATAAAACACATCACAATTACTAACTATGAATTATTTTCAAAAGAACAAAAAGAACATTATTATTGGTGTAGTTGCAACGCTGCTCATTGCGGCACTGGTTGCACTATGGCTGCAGAAAAAGGTAATCCATTCTGCTGATGATATTGTTGGAGTGGTTTATCCGTCTTCACTGGCGGTAGGAGACACGCTTTTATTCGAAGATAAGACCCAGTTTGCGAAAACCAAAAGATGGAATTTCGGAGATGGTACTACTTCAGACAAAAACAGCGGAATTCACTTCTATAACAAACCGGGATACTATCAGGTAAGTTTGATCGTAGACAATAAGTACACGAAATCTTTCCCTGTAATGGTAAGCGCAAGAAGCGTTCAGAAAGCAAAAGATACAGCAAAAAACACCACTACTATCGAAGCGGCTTCTCAGGCTATGCAAAATGAAAACGTACCTTTCCGTGCCGTTTCTGAAGCAAAACAATTTGCATGGAAATTTGGAGAAACAGGAAATACAGATTCTAAAGATAAGTTTACATTCTATTCTTATAAAAAACCTGGTGACTACGTAGTAACTCTATATACTGAAGAAACTCAGGAGCCTATTTACCACCGTATCAAAATTCTTCCGGCTTATGATGCTCTTGCAGAAGAGGAAGTATCCGTAGAAGATTCTTATGCAAAAGTAGATAACGATTTCAAATACCACCTTCAGCAGATTGCCAATGGTAACAGCTTCAATATGCATTACAATTATCTGTTGAAAACCTACCTGTGTAACAATGAAAATACAGTGGTAAAGGTGAATGAAAGCAAAGTGAATAACTTCTACATGTATTGTGCAGGTCTTCAGTTTGACAAAAATACGGTGATTCAGACAGTAAAAGTAAATCTGGATGATACGCAGAACTGTGTAACCAAAGTAGAAATCAATCAAAGCAAATAACATCATCCGGTTTTACGGATGCGCCAATCATTAAAGATAAAATAGGATGAAAAATAAATTTCCTCTAGCAGCATATTATATAGGGTTATCAGTATTATTGACGAGTTGCCAGGTAAAACTGCCGTCAAAGAAAACCCCGGAGCCATCACAGTATGGGCAGGTGGACGCTTCCCCTGTCGTTAACGGTTATCCTAAAAAGTCAGTTCCATGGATCGTTATCTCAGACAGATCCAGAAATACGGCTTATTTGGATAAAGATGACGAGAAATCTTACAAAGAAGTGAAATTCCTTGAACCTTTAATGGTTTTAAAACATAGAGACGGAATGGTAAAAGTAGCAGAATATGTACCTGATGCTTTAATGAAAAAAGTTTCGTCAAAATCAATCAAAACATACGGATGGATTCCGGAATCTGATCTTCTTCTTTGGAACAATGCCCTGAAAAGCGAAAAAACAGGGTATCCTGTAAGAGTAGCTGTAGTGCCTAATAACAGTGAAGTGATCAGAAGTGCTGAAAGATATTACAAAAATGACTCTATCATGGTGTTCAATTCACCGAGTCTTATCGAAGCAGCCAATGTAAAGATTCCAAACGGACAAATTGTATATGTCTACAAACAGGCAGAAAATAACAAACGATTTTTAGTAGGTAAAAAACCTTCAATTGATATAGACAGCATTGGCAAAGGACTTTACGGATGGGTAAGTTCTAACGTAATTTCCAGCTGGGGAGAGCGTTCTGCTATCAAACTGAAAAATACTACAGGAATCAATGATTCTGCTTTAGGAATCCATGAAGGACATCCGGGAGGATCTGCGTCAGATGCAGAAAATAAAACAGCTATCCTTCTCACTGAGGTCAACAAAAGAACACCTTTAGAGAATATTTTCCCTGTAAATCTTCCATTAGAAGAAACACCTACTCTGGATACCAAGACAAAATATTTTACCAACATTTTAGATTACAGCAAAAACTTTGTATCCAATGTTTTAGGTGAACCAATTTATTTTGACCGTTACAGAGAAATCACAGAAAGAGATAAAAATATCAATATTGTTTTTGCATTAGACGTAAGTTCTGCCAATGCACCTTATGCACCTATCGTAAAATCATTACTACAGGACCTTCAGCTTAGATTCGAAAAGCCATCTTATTTTAGCAATGTTAAATATGGTGTGGTTTTATACAAAAACAATCCTTGCGGGAATAATGTTTCTGTGTCCAACTTAAGTGCAGACTACAGCAAAATCACTACGTTTATTGATCAGAAAACGAATGAAATGAACTGTGCAAGCAATAACGGTTACCAGCCGGTAGGAGAGGCTCTTACTGCAGCCGGAAACCTTCTTTCAAACGTTGCAGATGAAACCAATATCGTAGTAACAGTAGGTACCTCTGCCAGTCAGAGCGGGAATATGTACAGTGTAATCAGCTCGCTGACGCAGGCTCAGGCAAGACTGATCATGTTCCAGACCAGTGCAAGATCATCTGATAACTATAATGATTATGTATTGATGGCAGAAAATATTGTTACCAATACAGCCAAAAATATCGCAGAACTTAAAAAACAAAAGATCATCAACCAAAATGATGTTCTGACTAAGAATAATTTCAGCTTAGTAGAGGGCGATGAAGGATTCTTCTCATTGGCTTATCCTAAGCAGAGTATGTCTCAGGGATTCGTTATTTTCCCTAAGAAAGGCGATATTACCACTCCTGGGTTCCTGAAAAAATCTGTGGACAGTCTTATTGCCCAGGTTACTTTAGACAATCAGACTGTTGATAAATCACTGAATGAATATTTCCATTCTTCAGTAGGAGCAGGAAGAACAGATGTTGATTTGAAATATAAATATCTGTATCCGGGACTTACCAATCCGGTTTCTGCGGGAATTGCAGCTCAGCTGATCAATTACGGAAGCCCGTTCCTTGTAAAAGGATACATTCCAAAAGATCTGAAAGAATTTACTCCGGGAATAGAAAAAGGAATCCTTATTTCTGAATCTGAATATGATAATCTGAAAGCTTTCTATACTGAAGTTTACAGAAATACTCAGGCGGATCGTCCGGACTTTAATCAGGCAAGAGCAGTGAAAGAGTATGTGAAGCTGCTGAAGAAATATAATCCGACAATAAAATTCTTGGATAAAGGAGCTCTTTATGAATTACCAATGTCTTACGCTATTGGGATGAGTACAGGATTTGACCTTTCTGAAGAAGAATTAATGGCAAAATATAAACTGAAAGGCTGGAAAAAATCAAAAGTCGTTCCTAATGAAACGGTGAAGAATTATTTCCATCACTATAAAAATTTAGCAGACAGATTGCTTGCCAACAGAAACAATCCTGCTGTAAAGATTCAGCAGAACGGGCAGACTTTCTACTGGCTGAATGAATACTTTACGCCATCAAGAATTCCGACAGAACAACCGGAATATACAAAGCATTAAAAATTCTTTTTTATGATATTAAAAAGCAGAAGTACACACTTCTGCTTTTTTTGTGCTGTAAAGTGAGGCTGCATATATTAATCAATTTTAAACTTTGAACTTTTAAACCCTAAACTCTGTTTATTTCTCCTTGCAGTGTAAAATTATTTTTTATCTTAAAAATGGGATTTAATTTAAAATGTTGTTTTGATGGGCTTTACGGAAAGGTATATAAATCTATTATAGTAGAATTACGACAAGAAGTCGTAGAACTACTACAATTTCTCAGATTTGTATTGAAAAGTTTTTTTTAGCGGAAAAGAGCTTCTATATTTGCTGTACAATCACTGAATCACAAAATATTACTAACGATTAAATTTACTAATCATGGCAGAAAGAAATTCAAGAGGAATCTTAAAATTCAACAATGGTGAAGGGCAAAAGCTGTTAAAGATGAATTACAGCGTATCCAGATCTACAGACGTTTCCGGACGTGTAGCATCAGATCCTTCTAACGCACTCATCAAGGTTACAGTAGAAGCGACTGAAAAATCTGATATTCTGGAAAGCTTGCTAAATGGTAAATACAAGCCAACAGTAGGAGAAATTACATTCAATAAGTCTCACGAAGAAGGAACATTGATTACTTTGAACTGGCAGAACGGATATGTAATTCAGCATCAGGTTGATTTTGATGCCATTGATAGCGACAGTATGCTGATCAGTTTCGTAATAAGTGCGGAAACCATCGACTACGGTACTTCTCAGTTTGCAGGACTTTGGCCGTCCACCTAAAATTTATACACATTATCAACATTCATAAGAAAAAAGACTGTCCCTATTTAAGGCGGTCTTTTTTTGCCTGGATAAAAAACTATACATGAGAATTTTATTCTATAACCTATTTACATAATGTCTGTTATGTAAAATATTGTTATCTTTAAAACTAAACACAAACACAAAGTATATGAAAACCGAATCACAGACAAGAGGATCTTCCTTCCGTCCGTCACAGAATGCAGACGGAATATCCGAAAATCATCATGCAGGAATCAATCGGCTGGTAAAGTTGTCACTGGTTGTGGAGGGAAAAATTATTAAGTACTATAAACATTTTACTCTTAAACAAAAAGCTAGTCATCATCACGAATTCAGTCTTATCCTCGCTCACGATGCATTGGGAGACAGACAGACCCATACCCTTGAAGAAGCTAATAAGTTTTTAGGAAAACGGCTGACGGCTGTCATTTCTTATAAGGATATTGAGAAAAGTCCTGAGAGAAATTTTGTGGGAATCATTACGAAAGTAGGATTCAGTCAGGAAAAAATGAGCCTTGGAAATATTGTACTTTCCGGATACAGTCCGACCATTTTACTGGATGGAGCTCCACATATCCAAAGCTTTGGGGGTGGACAACCTGTTAATATGGGAATTATTGCTGAAGAAGTAATCAAACAGGGAATTGATAAAGACAGATTCGATATAAGAGTAGATACGAATGATTATTCACAAATTATTTACAGCAGCCAATATAACGAAACCCATTACAATTATCTGGCGAGAATGGCAGAAGCGTATGGAGAGCAATTTTATTATGATGGTGAAGTATTGCATTTCGGGAAGCTTCCGCCACAGAATAAGCCTATAAAACTGCTGTACGGAAGCAATGCAGATAATGTTAGAGTAGAACTGAAAGCTGTACATACAAAACCTCAATATTATGGCTACAACAGCAGTAAAAATGAAAAACTGACTTCAGGAGAAACTCCGGTAAATCATTTAAGTGATCTTGCCCGTACATCATACAGTCATAACGATAAAATATATAAAACTCCGGCACTTCAGATGGCTCCGATTAAAGCTACTACTCATCTGGATGTAGAGCATTCGCAAAGAAGTACTTCAGGAAGTGAAGCAGTCAATGTGTTTTCAGTTTCCGGATCTACAAGCGTTCCTTTTCTGCATCCGGGATGTATTGTTGATATTCATATGAGAAAACCGGATAGCAATGAAACGTCCTATTTTACGAAGGTAATGATAACAGAAGCTGTTCACGAAATTGATACCATCGGACATTATACCGGAACTTTTGAATCCATTGCCGCAGACACAGGTTTTCTTCCCAAACCTGAATTTACTATACCATCAGCACAGCCACAGATCGCAACTGTAATTTCTAATACAGATCCGGAAGGCCAGGGAAGAGTTCAGGTGAGATTCGACTGGCAGATGAATGATACCACGCATTTTGTAAGAGTAATGAGTCCTGATGCCGGGGGAACAGATCAGATTACTCAAAACCGTGGCTATGTAGCCATTCCTGAAATAGGAGATCAGGTGATGATTAATTTCGTACACAGCCATCCGGACAGACCTTTCGTGATGGGAGGAATGTTTCATGGTGGGATTGGTCTTGGCGGAGGAGCGGACAACCGTGTAAAATCCATTCAAACAAGAAGCGGCCACAGAATTGTTTTCACAGAAGATGAAAGCATTATTATTACAGATAAGAGCGGTAATGAAATTCATTTGGATACCACAGGAAGTAATATTAATATCACAGCACCGGAAACGATCAACATCAATGCAAAAAATATAAATATAAATGCTTCAGAAAATATTACTTCTACAGCTGGACTCAACATTACAGAAGGAGCGGGAGTAAATCATATGAGTACCGCCGGAGGAATGATGATACAGAACGCTGTATTGGATTACTCTTTAATGGCAGCCAATATTTTAAAAGTAGCAAAAGGAGACATATCTTCTGAATCTACAAATGTAAAAAGAAATGCAAGTAAAGACATTGAGGTAATTTCTGCTGAAGGTAATATTCATCATAATGCCCAGAAAGAAGTTAAAAATAATAGCGGAGAAAAAGGAGCTAACTATTAATCTGATAACATGGGAAATATCACAGAAATAGCAGGCGGAAAGATCTCTGAGCTATCAACCCAGGAGATTGAAAATAATGCCGGAAACTTTATAAGTAATTTTGCTTCAAAATTTGTTAAACAAAAAGGAGATCAGGCAGGTGTTACTTATGCCAATCCTCCGGGCGATGAAAGAAAAGTTAAAAACTCAATAAAAGGGCTGGCCATTTTTCGAAGAAAAAGCAATTATGCTAATAAACCAGACTTTGGTTTTGATTGGTATGCTGGAGAAAACTATGAGACAACTTATACTGAGCCGCTTAATTATGAAAGTCTGGTATTAGATGGGGTTGACAGTCTTAAAAAAGAATATGCTCCCCATTCAAAATATATCTCTCTGGGAGAGTTTGGGTATATAAATGCAGGAGGAAACAATGAGAAGTCAGGTTTAAACATAAATGGCAAACCATATTATGTGCCCTGGTTTTCTGGTTTTGCAAAAGATGAATCAGAGAGCAGTAAAAGCTATGAACTTGATGTTTTTTTTAATATTGAAGAACCTGTTGAAGGGAGGATAGAAATAGGTAGTAAAGATGAAGGAATAGAAATAGAATTTACTGATGAAGGCAGTCCCAGCTTTGAGATTTCAGAAAGTACTCCAAAGCAGTTTACTAAAAATATTAAAATAACATTTCTAGATTATATCAAGGAAAGCACATGTATAATCATTACATTTCATAAAAAATCTGAAGAAGAAAAAGCAGAAGAAAAACAACGGAAAGAAGATATTGCTGCAGGGAAAAAGGTGAATTCAATGCAAACCATTTATATCACTGCAGGTGAATTGATGGGAGTGCTTAATGTATATAATAACAGTACTGAATATGATTTGAATGTTCGTTATGTAAAAGTCCACTTTAAAGGTTGGATCAAAGTGGATGGATATGATGAGAAAATCTATTTGCCAAAAAGGAATCCTGGAACCACATCTGATTATTTTGAAAATAATGATATCATTAAAAAGCGGCAGAAGCTAGAGAAACAAAAAACTGAACTTGAAACAGAATTAGCTGAGGTGCAAAGTGGCAAAACAGGTTGGTTCAGTAGCAGTGAAGAAACATTATTAAGAAACATTGCAGAGAAAAAAGAAGCTCTCCTTAAAATTGATGTTCAGAATAAGGCAAGATTAAAAATAAATCAAGAGCTGAATGCTTATGAATTTAATACATTGGAGACCAAATTCAGCAGCTCATTTCTGAAAACTTATGACCAAAAAATTAAAGATACTTTTGCCCAGACATTAAGTCATTTTATAATAGATAAGGATGAATACTTGGAGGTAGATTTTGATGATATGGATGATGATTTGTATTTGAAAAAAAATGGATCAACTTGGGAATTGATGGAAGACGGAATATTTTCTGATAAAGGAAATGCAGGATATGTTCAGAATTATTTAGAAGAAATATACCGTAAAAATAATTCGGATTATGAAGATACAATCGTATTTTTTGTTCCTTTCGATATTGATGATTTATTTGGTAAATCTGAAAGCATATTTGCAAGTGCTGATAATGTAATCGTAGGACCTGCTATTATGGCAAAGAAAGACTGGATAACGATTCCTCATGAAGTAGCACACTCTTTAGGTTTGGCTCACTCTTTTCCTGATATGGGATCAACAAAACTTGCAGGCTTTTTGGAAGATGCAGTAAAAGCAGGACATTTATTTAAAAAAGGTACAACAGAAAATGTAATGGACTATATTTATGGAGATGTATTGATCACTTTTTGGAAGTGGCAGTGGGACAGAATTCATAAAGACACAGATGATATGAAAGCAATAGATAAATCGAAAAAAAATGAAACTAAAAAATAAGAAGTCAATAATCTTTAAGATGCTGGTTTTTGCTGGTATTATAATAAGTTGTCATTCAAATAGTCAAAATATGCAGGAATACAATAAAGAAGTTGAAAAGTTTAATGCAAATGAGCTGTACCCAGATCATAAGAGTGCTTATGAGAAACAAGGAGGTCAGATGGTATTTTATTCACCCGGCAAAAAACATGAAATCTACGCAAAAGTTGATTTAGAATCACATATTTTTGATGTAAGAAATTCAGATATGTTCAATACTGATGATTTGCTGGAGATCAATCACTCCAAATACTTCTCTCCCAAGCAGTATTCTACTTTTTATAAATATCCCATTGGAAAAAGCGGAACTGCAGGAGGAGATTTCTTTACACTTGTAGAATTTAATGAGCTTGGACTGATTAAAAGTATCGAAAAAAATCTCCCGGATGCTAAAAATAAATACCTCTATAAATATAATAAATACGGGCAGTTATTGCAGATATTGGAAGATAAAATGGTTGATAAAGTATTGGTGGAGAATATTTATGATGAAAATGGAAGACTTATTTCGCAAAAGAAAGATTATAAAAATCTAAAATCTGCAAGAGAATTTTCTTATGATAAAAATGGTAATATTCTGAAAGAAGATATCAAGGAAAAAGAAATAGCACCCAATGATAAAATAGTAAAAGATGAAGCCTATACATTACTTTATCAATACAATAATAAAGGACAGATCGTAAAAAAATATACTGAAGATGAAAATCATGTTATTGAATTTCAATATGACTCAGCTAATAAACTCACAAATATTGTGGAGTATTATGGAATTTCAGATAAATCTGATGTCAAAAAATGGGTAAATCATTTTACGAAAACAACATATAATTATAATAAAGAGCAGGTTACGGAAGAAAAAAAGTATGATTATACTATTGTAAATGCCTCAGTGCTTGTAGATAAAAAATGGACTCCAATAAGTCTTGATGAACAAAAAAAAATAGGCTGGCAAAAATTTAAAGATGGATCTGAAACCCCACTATCAGGATTCGAAAAAAAATATCAATACAGGTCTGATGCAATTAGTGTAGAAGTCAATACATACAATTTTTCCAACCAGTTTAAAAATGGAAAAACTGAAGTAAATAAAGTACTTACCAATGCAGAAAATATAAAATTTAAGTTAGACGATAATGGAAAGATAATTCATAAAGAAATTAATAATATTCAAAAAAATATAACAGAAACACAGGTGTTTTACTATTAAAATAATTAATCAAAAAACTGTTTTTTTCACAAAAGATATTCCTGAAAACTAAGTAACCTCGAAACATTCATGAACAAAATCACTGATCATCTGAAATACCTTTCCAAACTGTCTGCAGTCTTCATCATCAATATATTGAAAATTTATGCAATTGGAGCCATTTCCACCATTATTGTACTCGTCCTGGGAATCTATATTTTATCAGAAAAGCTGGGACCGTCTTTAGGGCACAGTGGTGCAGGAGGATTTTTGATAACCACTATTACTGCTAAACCTCTTTCAGCAAGCCTTTTCTATCTGCTGATTATTATTGCTCCGTTTTTTACATTTGTTTTTGCTACAAAATATGCAATGTCCGTAGTCATTAATAAACTGCTTCAGGATCATTCTAAAACAATTGTAGTACCTTTTATAGATAAAGTGATATCAGTATTTAAGGAAAAACAACCAACAGTAATCCGGACAAGTGCAGATTTTGCAATAGCTAAAGTAAAGCTATTGAATGAGTTTAAAAACAGTTCAGAAAATAAAATACTCAAAAAAATAATAGGGTATGCCCTCGGCAAAATAAAATTTGATGAACTGAATCTGGGAGATGAAAACGCAGACTTCTCCGAAATTATCAAAAAGACCTTGATTGAAAAATTATACGAACTGGCAGAACCTTCAGCCATGTTATTCTATATCTACATAGGACTTCAATGGTTCAGTTTGATTTTACTATATTTTTTGAATATTTAAAGGAAAACAGAATTTAGAACAGCAATTTGTCATGAAATTGTAATATACGAATCGTGCTTAAAAACAAAAAAATACCGTTATTACTTCTCTATTTGAAGAATTAACTATCTTTATCTCGTTTAGAATAAAATATTTAAATTTAGCTACACAAAAAGAAAGATTTTTGATTCTCTGAAAATAGAGAGGAAAAACAGATCAATACCATCAAATCTGAATCACATACAACAGAACGCAAATATATTAATATAAGAAAATTATAAATGGGAGTACTAGTAACCAACGAAACCGTAAAGCAGCTATTTCACATCGCTCAGTCGATAGCGAAAGAAAATTATAATGGAACCTACGGAGGCCCGCATATTCTGCAGGCTTTAATGCATAAAGATATCGGGCTCAATGAATTTCTGAAAAGTATAGATAAAGATCCCGGCTATTTCTACGAATGGGCAGATGTCCGCATTGAAGAATATCCAAAAACAAATCACCTTCCCGATGAAGTAGGGCAGGATGACGCCATAGATACTTTAATTGAAGAAGCTGATGATATCCGTTTAAAATTAGGATTGGATGAGATTACACCCATCTGTATTCTTACAGCTATCGTAAAACCACAGGTTGTATTTTCGCTTCAGCAGCTGAAGTCACTTCCGTTGAGAGAACATGAAATTTTTAACCTGTACAGAAAAGACACACCCTTTACCGTTTCAGAAGATGGCGATTTTTCATCATTATTTTCAAATAACGGTTCAGACTATTCAGACAACTCATTTCCTTCCATTAAAAGCTATTGTGTAGACAGAACAGCACAGGCAAGAAAGGGAGAAATTGAAAATATTATCGGTAGAGACAAAGAACTCAGAATGCTGGTTGAAATTCTTTGCCGAAGAAGCAAACCCAATGTCATCATCATTGGAGAACCCGGAGTTGGAAAAACGGCTTTGGTCGAAGGATTTGCTACAGAAATCATTAAAGGAAACGTCCCTGAAATGCTTAAAAACGGGACTCTTTTAGAACTGGATACCGGAGCTCTATTAGCCGGAACTTCTTATAAAGGCGAAATTGAAGACCGCCTGAAAAAAGTAATTAATGAATGTAAGAAAATTGAAAAAGCTATTCTTTTCATTGATGAAATTCATACCCTTTTAGATCCGAAAGGAAGCATCGGAAACGTTGCCAATCTTCTGAAACCAGAGCTTGCCAGAGGTGAAATTACCGTAATCGGAGCTACCACTCAGGAAGAATACAGAAAAATTATTGAACCCGAACAGGCGTTCAACCGTCGTTTTGAAGTTCTAACAGTTCTTGAACCGGATGAAAAAACCTGTGTGAAAATGATTGATGTCCTTCTTGATGGCTACAAAAAACACCACGGGATTGAAGTAGAAAAAACTTCCCTTCCGGAATGTGTACGTCTGGCAAAAAGATATGCAAAGGGCAAAAAATTACCGGATGCCGCTATTGATCTATTAGACAGAACAATGGCTGCTATCAAAATGCTTGATGAGTTGTCAGAAAAAGAACTGGGCAGCTGGAAAGAAAGCTACAATGCTATCTTAACGGAAGAATTCGCAGACAGTAAGGATAAAGCCGATGAGCTTATCTGGACTTACAACCTGCTAAGAGATAAAATAAGTCCTATTCTATGGGGTTCATTGAGTGAGCAGCCTGCAATAGACAATTCTATGCCGGTAGATCAGATTCAGAAAATTATTGAAGATACTTATGAAGAGCTTCTGCAGCATGCCGCGAAGAAAAGAGAAAAAGTAGACAGATTGGAACTGGCAGCTGTAATGGCCGCTAAAACGAATATCCCGATTGGTAAAATTCAGGCCCAGGAAAAAGAAAAACTCCTGAATATGGAATCACTGTTATTGAACAGAGTAGTAGGGCAGGATCACGCATTAAAAATCCTTTCCGATGCTATTGTTGAAAACCGAAGCGGATTGAATAAGCCAGGACAGCCCATCGGATCTTTCTTCCTTCTGGGACCTACCGGAACAGGAAAAACAGAGCTGGCAAAATCAATGGCGGAATTACTTTTCAATGATGAAAAGGCGATGGTACGCTTTGATATGTCAGAATTTAAAGAAGAACATTCAGCAGCTCTGCTATACGGAGCGCCTCCGGGATACGTAGGATACGAAGAAGGAGGTATGCTTGTCAATAAAATCAGACAACAGCCTTATACCGTTGTTCTTTTTGACGAAATTGAAAAAGCCCACCATTCCGTTTTTGACGTATTCCTGCAAATCATGGACGAAGGAAAAGTTCATGATAAACTGGGTAAAGAAGGAGATTTCAGCAACGCCTTAATCCTTTTTACATCCAACATTGGAAGTGAAGAAATTGTAAAACAGTTTGAAGAAGGGAAAATTCCGGAATCATCTTCATTGATGCAGATTATGTCAAATTCAGGACGATTCAGACCAGAGTTCTTAGCGAGAATTACAGAAATTATTCCTTTTGCACCGATCACAGAATCCATTGCAGAAAGAATCTTTAATATTCAGTTGAAATCACTTCATACTTCATTGACCAGATTAGGAATTGCCCTGAAAATCAGTGATGATGCCGTAAGAAATCTCGCATTAGGAGGATTTAGCAGTAAGTATGGAGCAAGACAGATCTCAGGAGTAATCCGTGCACAGCTTGCAAGACCCATCTCCAAAATGATCGTTAGAGAAGAAGTAAAATCCGGCCAGACCATTCATGTAGATTGGAATAATGAAGAAGATAAAATAAGCTGGAAAGTAGATTAATGATGAAGCAGAAAGACAAATTTGCGAAACAGCTTTTTTGTCTTTTTGCTCACAAATACAATTAAAATGAAAACAATTGTCAGAAATATCTTTACAGGTTTTCTATTATTAGGATCCGTTATTATGATAAACGGACAGTTTCTTGCTGCTTCCGATACCTCGGAAAGCAGTGTGAAAAAATACAAAGGAATCATTAATGCCAATAAAGATCTGGTAGAATTTATAGAACAGCTGCTTCTTCAGAAAGGGCTTCCCAAACATTTAAGAAATCTGGCTCTGATAGAGTCCCATTTTGACAGAAATATTACCTCCGGAGCCGGAGCAGTCGGAGTCTGGCAGTTTATGACAGCGCATGCCAACCAGTACGGACTTACAGAACAGGGACGTACCGATCTTTATAAAAGCACAAAAACAGCTGCTATTTCTTTAAGCAACCTGTATAAAAAATATAATAACTGGGTAACAGTAGTAGCCGCTTACAACTGTGGTGAAGGAAATATTGCCAAAGCAATGCAGGCTGCAGGTTCGTCTCAATACCACGAGTTTTCCAAGTACCTTCCCTTAGAAACAATTAATCATGTGAAGAAATACCTTAATGCATGCTATGCAACAGGAGAACTTCAGAGTGTATTAAATAACTATAATTCATCAAGAATTAATAAAGTTTTCTTTGAAGGAGACAGAAAAGAAACTGCAGCAGCACTTTCCGAAACAGAAATCAACGCAGGATTCAATCTGAATGTGGTTGCTGATGAACTCAATATAGACGTGGATAAAATACTTGCCTGGAATCCAGGGATTATAGACGAACTGCAAAAAAAAGGAGAAAGCCCTTTTTATCTTCCCATTGATTTAATGCCTGATTTTCTGCTAAGAAAAAACAAAATATTGGTTCGTTCCATAAAAGAAGGAGCCAATACACAGCAACAGTAAAATAATCTCAGATTAAAATAAAAATAGCAATCAGTTTTTGACTGGTTGCTATTTTTATGGTAAAGAAATAGTATTTCAAATATGCTTTTTATAGGATTGCATGTAATCAAATTCTTGTTTTTATCCAAATTCTCATTCAAATTGTATTAATTTTTTAAATCATATATAGTTTTTTTTCTAAAATTTTATATCCAATATATATTCTATTGAATTTTATTGTTTTCAATCTATTAGGCATTATTAAGTGATATTTAACGTTCGTGTACTACCCATGTACTGCCTGTTTTTATCCGTGTACTACCTATGTACTACCTGATTTTTCTTTGTGTTTTGATGCTGAACATAACTTTGTGTCCGAAAAAGAAGTCCTGTGATTTCTTGATCAATTTAAAATCCAAAACATAATAAAATGGAAAAAAAAAATTTTACAATCTTAGCATTATTTTCTTTCGTGAGTGTGTTTTCTCAAGTTGGTATTAATATAGCTAATCCACAAGGAACTTTCCATGTTGACGGAGCAAAAGACAATGCCTCTACGGGGGCTCCTACAGTTTCTCAGCAGGCTAATGATTTTGTAGTGACATCTACAGGAAACGCAGGAATTGGAGGTGTTATTCCAACTAATAAATTGGAAATCGTTTCAGGTACAGCAGGAACTTCCGGTCTTAAATTGACTAATCTGACTGCTGCTGGTTATCTTGGTACTGATCCAAGTGGGAATATTATTAATGTAAATTCTGCAAGTGTAGGAGTTTCAGTCACTAAACAGTCATTAGTTCCAGCCAGTAACGCTGTTGTAATGACGAGCCAAAATGGATTATATTCTTTTAGATATAGTTCAAATGCAACCTCAGGGTATTGGCAATTTAAATATAACGGTTCTGGAAGCAGAGATATTTCAACATTTGTTATTAAATTCTTGTCTCCAACAGCATATACTGTCACTGCAGGTATTGGAACAGTAACACCAACGGGAGGAGCAGGTGGTTGGTATAATATTTCTGGAGGTACAGCTGTGACAACAGCAAATGAGTTGAATAGATTTAGAATATATGATACTACTGATGGAACGACTTATCGTTTCGAAGGAAACTTAAAGAATGTTGGAAGTCCAGCTGTATTAAACGAAGCTATGATTGTTGAACAATTCTAATGTTTCTATACTAAGGGTAAAGGAAATGAGTTGAATGTTTTCTGGTGTTTCAAACTTTTTGATACTTCTTTGAGTTTGCCATGAAATACGAATCCATTTATGAGGCATTACTAAGGATATATGTAATAAATATGCCTATGTAACACCTGTCTGACATTCATGTACTACCATACTACCTGATATTTTGAAACAGAATATAACTTTATATCCGAAAAGAGATCCTGCGATTTCTTGATCAATTTAAATACTAAAACATAATAAAAATGGCAAAAAAAAATTTTACAACTTTAGCACTCTTATCCTTCGTTAGTGCATTTTCCCAAGTTGGAATTAATACAACTAATCCACAAGGTGCTTTTCATGTTGACGGAGCAAAAGACAATGCCTCTACGGGAGCTCCTACAGTCTCTCAGCAGGCTAATGATTTTGTGGTGACATCTACAGGCAACACAGGAATTGGAACTGTTACTCCAACCAATAAATTGGAAATCGTTTCAGGTACAGCAGGGACTTCCGGTCTTAAATTGACTAATCTGACTGCTGCTGGTTATCTTGGTACTGATTCAAGTGGAAATGTTATTAATGTAAATTCTGCAACTGTAGGAGTTTCAGTCACTAAACAAAAATTAACTACAGCTCTTAAGAGTGTTGAAGTAATGAGTCAAAATGGATTATATTCTTTTAGATATAGTACAAATGTGGTCGGAGGCATGTGGCAAATTAAATACAACGGTACCGGAAGTAGAAGTATTTCAACATTTATTAATGAATTCTGGACGAATCCTAGTCAAGGATATGGTGTATTCGCAGGTACTGGGTCATTACCGCCTACGCCAAATCCAGATTTAGGCTGGGATAATATTCCTGGAAGTACAATTGTGGGATCAGTAAATGAATTGAATATATTTAGAATATATGATCCTACTGATGGAACGACTTATCGTTTCGAGGGAAATTTAATTAACGTAGGTTCTCCAGCTGTATTAAAAGAAGCTATGATTGTCGAACAGTTCTAATGTGTTTCTATACTAAGCCTAAGGAAAATGAATTAGTTTAAAATATAAAAAGGAAGAATCTCTGAGAGGTTCTTTTTTTTTATGTTATAATTCAGCAATGTTTTCCGTTGTTTCAAACTTTTTTTACATTTCTTTGAGTTTGTATTGAGATACCAGTTTATATTTAAAAATTTCAGTATTTCTCATCAGGGTGGAAAATTGTCGTTTTTATTATTCGTTTTCAGTGAATTAAAATTCTTTATCTATGGTAGTTTGAATAGATTTATTAAATCCGTTGTCGTAGAATTACGACAATAAATCGTAGAACTACTACAAATTTTCAGATTTCCATCCAAAAGCTTTTTTTAGCAGAAAAGAGCCTCTATCTTTGCTAAACAATCACCGAATCACAAAATATTAACGATCAAAATTTACAATCATGGCAGAAAGAAATTCAAGAGGAATCTTAAAATTCAACAATGGTGAAGGAGAGAAGCTGTTAAAAATGAATTACAGCGTATCCAGATCTACAGACGTATCAGGACGTGTAGCATCAGATCCTTCCAATGCATTGATCAAAGTAACAGTAGAAGCTACTGAAAAGTCAGACATCCTTGAAAGCTTGTTAAACGGTAAATACAAGCCAACAGTAGGAGAAATCGTTTTCAACAAATCTCACGAAGAAGGAACATTGATCACTCTGAAATGGGAAAATGGATATGTTATCCAGCACGAAGTAGACTTCGACGCTATTGACAGTAACAGTATGCTGATCAGCTTCGTAGTAAGTGCAGAAACTATTGACTATGGTACTTCCCAGTTTGCTGGGCTATGGCCTTCAGCAGGTAAATAAGCCTATTCATCATCTTAGTAAAAATAAAATTGGTACAGAACAGTACACTCATCTGAGTATACTGTTCTGTTTTTTTATATAACGACCACTTTATAAATAGATTATGAAGACGAAAGTATAAGCATTTTACAATCTCAACCTGTACCAGATCAAAGATGAAAGAATTGTATTTTTTCACCCGTTTAAAGATGCTTTTTTAATCTATTATTTCTCTTTAAAGTGTAATAAATAGCAGGTTTTTATTAATTTAAAAATTTGTTTAATGTATTTATTTGCAGTGTATTATATGTCGTTTTAAATCTTTTGTCGTAGAATTACGACATGAAATCGTAGAACTACTACACTTTTTCAGATTTTCATTCGAATGCTTTTTTTTCAAAATCAAGTGGGGTATATTTGTTATATAATTATTGAATTACAATTTATTACTAACGATTAAAATTTACAATCATGGCAGAAAGAAACTCAAGAGGAATCTTAAAATTCAACAACGGTGAAGGACAAAAGATGTTAAAAATGAACTACAGTGTATCAAGATCTACAGACGTTTCAGGGCGTGTAGCATCAGACCCTTCTAACGCATTAATCAAGGTTACAGTAGAAGCTACTGAAAAGTCAGATATCCTTGAAAGCTTATTAAACGGTAAATATAAGCCGACTGTAGGAGAAATCACATTCAACAAATCTCACGAAGAAGGAACATTGATTACTTTGAAATGGGAGAATGGATATGTTATCCAGCACGAAGTAGATTTTGACGCTATTGACAGCAACAGTATGTTGATCAGCTTCGTAGTGAGTGCAGAAACTATCGATTATGGTACTTCTCAATTCGCTGGACTATGGCCTTCAGCAGGTAAATAATCCAATACAACTTAAATAAAGAAAGGAACAGCATGCCATTGGTATGCTGTTCTGTTTTTTGAAGAATTAGCAGTAAGCAGAAAAAATGGAAAACTACTACTACTAAAAAGTTATTTCCATATCCCGCACCTCGCACCCCGTACTTTGTACCCCGAATCCCACAACCCGATATCCCGAAACCCTTCCTCAGACTACCAACTTTTACGCCTATTTTCATATATTTGTTCATTATTCAAAATATGGACGCAACAAAAGATAAAAGGCTGTTTCTCATCGATGCCTATGCGATGATTTTCAGAGGATATTATGCATTAATCAGGAATCCGAGACTCACCAGCAAAGGACTGGATACTTCTGCCATCTTTGGTTTTACCAACTCTCTGATCGAATTGATCAGAAGAGAAAAACCTACCCACCTGGCAGTAGTTTTTGATGTAGGGCAGGCTAGTGTAAGAACTGATGACTATTCAGAGTACAAAGCCAACAGAAGCGAAACTCCTGAAGCAATCAAAATTGCGGTTCCATACATCCACAAAATTCTGGAAGCAATGCATATTCCACGCCTGGGAGTAGAAGGATATGAAGCTGATGATGTTATTGGGACTATTGCATGCAAGGCAGAGAAAGAGGGCTATACCACTTTCATGGTAACTCCGGATAAAGATTTTGCACAGCTGGTTACTGATAAAATTAAAATCTATAAACCAGGATTAAAAGGTGGGGATATCGAGATTCTTGGAGTAGATGAGGTAAAAGCGAAATATGAAATTGAAGATCCGAAACAGGTGATTGATTTCCTTGCGATGATGGGAGATGCTGTGGATAATATCCCTGGACTTGATGGAGTAGGAGAAAAAACAGCGATGAAGTTCCTTAAAGAATTCGGTAATATCGAAACTTTATTGGCCAATACAGATCAACTGAAAGGAAAACTGAAAGAAAAAATAGAAGCTTCTGCTGAACGTGGAATTTTGTCTAAAAAACTGGCAACCATTATCTGTGATGCTCCCGTAGAATTCCATCAGGAACAATATGATCTTGAAACTCCGGATTTTGAAAAAGTAAAAGAAGTCTTCGATGAAATTGAATTCAGAAGACTGTACGAAAACCTTTACCGAGCTTTTGCTCCGGCCGCTGCAGAAACGGTAGTTGTGAGTGAGGCGGAAGTGAAGCAGACTTCAGCAGGAGCAGAAGTGAAAGGACAGGCGATGCAGCTTGATCTTTTTGCTAATTTTGAAGAACTGGAACAGGCTACTTCTACAAAATCTACCATCGAGAATAATGATCATCTTTATCAGTATATTGACAATCCTAAGGCTCAAAAAAAATTAGTAGATAATTTATTACAGCAAAGAGTGGTTTGTTTTGATACAGAAACCACTTCATTAAATGAGCTGGAAGCCGAATTAGTAGGGATGAGTTTCTCTTATAAAAAAGGGCTTGCTTATTACATTCCTCTCTCTGAAAACAGAGAAGAAGTGTTGCAGACTTTGGAGATTTTCAGACCGTTTTTTGAAAAAGAAGACCTGCTGAAAATTGCTCACAATCTTAAATACGATTATAAAGTTTTAAAACAATACGACATCACCGTGAAAGGTGCTATGTTTGATACCATGATTGCCCACTACCTGCTGAATCCTGACGGAAGACACGGGATGGACTACCTTTCAGAAGTGTACCTGAACTACAAGCCGGTATCTATTGAAACCATTATTGGGAAGAAAGGGAAGAAACAAGGCAGCTTCAGAGATGCAGATGTGAGAACACAGACAGATTATGCTGCTGAAGATGCTGATGTAACTTTCCAGTTGTATGAACTTTTTGCACCACAGCTGAAAAAAGAAAATCTGGAGGAACTTTTCTTTAACATTGAAATGCCTCTGATGGAAGTACTGGCGAAAATGGAACTAGCAGGAATTTCTCTGGATGAAAAATGGCTGGCTCAGGAAAGTATTGATCTTGAAAATGATTTGAAACAGTTAGAAACTAAAATCTTTGAACTTTCAGAAGAAGAATTCAATATGAATTCACCAAAACAGCTGGGAGAGATTTTGTTTGAAAAAATGCAGCTTGATCCGAAAGCTAAGAAAACAAAGACCGGGCAGTATGCAACTTCCGAGGATGTTCTTCAGAAACTATCATCAAAGCATGAGATCATCAAGCATATTCTTGAATACAGAACGTATCAGAAATTAAAATCAACCTATGTAGACGCTTTGCCTTCACAGATTGAGAAAAAAGATAACAGAGTACATACCAACTTCTCACAGACCACAGCCGCTACAGGCCGTTTGGCGAGTGTAAACCCAAACCTGCAGAATATTCCGATCCGTACTGTGAGAGGACAGCAGATTCGTGGAGCCTTTGTTTCAGGAGAAGGAAAGAAGATTATTTCTGCCGATTATTCACAGATTGAACTTCGTTTGATTGCTGAAATTTCAGGAGAAGATAACATGATCAAAGCTTTCCAGGATGGTGAAGATATCCACGCTTCCACAGCAGCCAAGCTTTTTAAAATTCCTTTGGATGAGGTTTCCAAAACCCAAAGAAGCCAGGCCAAAACTGTAAACTTCGGGATTATCTACGGACAGGGAGCTTTTGCTTTGGCTGAACAAACCGGATTGTCCCGTACAGAAGCCAAGCAGATGATCGAAGCCTATTTTGAAACCTATCCGAAACTGAAGGAATATATGGCAGAACAAGTGAATAAAGCACGTCAGTTAGGCTTTGTAGAAACTATATTAGGAAGAAAACGTCATTTGAAAGATATCAATTCCAACAATTTTGTGGTAAGAGGTCACGCAGAAAGAAATGCCGTGAATGCACCGGTTCAAGGAAGTGCCGCAGATGTTGTAAAGCTTGCCATGATTAAAATAGACAGGGAACTTGAAGAACAACAGTTAAAAACAAAAATGCTGCTTCAGGTGCATGACGAATTAATATTCGAATCTCCGGTAGACGAGATTGAAACCGCTTCAAAACTGATCAAAACTGAAATGGAAAGTGCCTTAAAAACACAGGTTCCGTTATTGGTGGAAATTGGAGTAGGTGATAACTGGTTAGAAGCGCATTAATAAATACGATTTATTCTTAACGATAAAAAACTTCCGTCTTTTGGGCGGAAGTTTTGTTTTTTAATACAAAATGAATTGTCTTACTTTATCACTCTTATTATTGCAAGATCATCTGTAGGCCTTACCCCAAAGTGATGTTCCAGCTGTTTAAGTTTTCTGTTGAGCATATCTTCCGTATCATTATTTTGATTGTCAATCATCAAATAGTCGATGACGTTGATTGCTTCATAAGAATCTGTCTTTTTAATTTTTGAAAAACTTGAAATACCGTCAGTAGCAATTGAAATATCATTTAAATGATCAAAAAATATTTTCTGCGATAGACCAGAATACCAGTCTTCAAAGTCTTCATGAAGGTGATAAGCCAGATAATCTGGCTTGTTATTGCGTTCGAATTCTGTGATGATTCCATTGATGCAAATAACTCCGTCACCAATTGCTAAGACTAATCCTTCGTCTGATTTGATATCATAAACTAAAATAATAAGAGTGGTCAATAACTCTTTTTCATCCAGCATCAGATGATTTTTAACAAATTTGAGTTCTTTGAATAAACCTTTTATGATTTCCTTGAGCTCTTTTTCCAAACTGTATTGGCTGTCTTTTTCATATAATGTTTTGTAACCAGCTTCAATAATGATTTTCCGTAAAAGTTTTCCAAAAAGTGTTGATGCAAAATGACTGTCCAAAGCGGTAGAACAACCGTCCATGACAGCGCATACTATTTTTTCCGAATTAATTTTTTTGATTAGAAGATCATCTTCACAATGGTTACTATGATAATCTCCGATTTGTAGGGTAGAATATAAATTCATGAGAGGTAAAAATAGTTGTTTTTTTAAGATATAACCTCATTTTTCCTGATTATAGAATATAAAAATGGCAACAAATGATCACATGTACAATGAAATCACTTGTTGCCAGACAGGAAAACAGTTTGGTCTCCCGATATTAAATATCATATTCTATTTCACCCACATAATGCAATGAGTAATCATCATTCTCTACAGAAACAGGATTAGGAATCACAAATCTTGTTGCGAAAATGATAGCATTCACAGGAGTGTCCAGACTTAGTTCATTCAGCTTTCTTTCCAGAACCGGAATCCATTGGTCAGCATAAGAATATTCTGCAAACTTGTCATAAAGACTAAGACTTTCATCCTCAAAGCCATATTCTATAAAATCATCGTCAAACCACTTGATGTTCTGGGATTCTGCGAACTTAGAAACATACTGATCATCAGATTCTTCTTCTATATAATAATTTTCATCCTCTTCTACGAAACTGTAAAAATCTTCTTCATTCTTGAAATATCCTAACCAGAAGTGTGAAATTTCTTTATCCATAATACTATTTTTTATTCTAATCTTTTTGATTGTTTACTTATATCTATGACTTTTTCCAGTCGGGAAAGTCTTGTTTTTTCCTGCTTGGCGCTCGTGATCCAGTGGATAATCACCTTTTTGTAGGATGGAGCCTGACTTTCAAAAAAATCCCAGGCAGCTGGATCATCCATAAACTGTTTCTGATAAACCGGATCAAGAGAAACATCTGCTTTTTCATGAGAATAAATTCCGGATTTGTCCTCTTTTCTAAGATCGAATGCCTTTGACCGGCAGAAGTCATCAGTCCTGCTTTGGTGAGCTCTTTCACTTTTTTTATATTGATATTGCTCCAGATACTGGAAGACTTTCTTGGAGTAAAGCGTATAGAATAACTCTCGTGATCTATTGACTTTCTTACTCCGTCTATCCATCCAAAGCACAAAGCCTGATCTACAGATTCAGACCAGCTCATAGAAGGTTTTCCACTACCGGTTTTGTAGAAGCCCGTTAAGAGTTCTTTCTCATCTTCGTGATGCTTCTCAAGCCATTCTCTGAATTCTTCTTTTGTCGAAAAAAATGTAGGTTTCATAACTCCTGTACTTGCCTTTTACA